>JYMV01041307.1_pt1 | contig 60248 bp, 57 predicted proteins | sample 338911 | NCBI WGS metagenome assembly JYMV01 (sample SAMN03354496, study PRJNA234377) | hydrothermal vent metagenome | biome: Deep sea; feature: Hydrothermal plumes at the Eastern Lau Spreading Center, Western Pacific Ocean; material: Seawater | place: Tonga | collected 2009 | depth 2000 m m | reverse complement strand
TATACCGTTTTCTTCCGGCCATTTACTTTCTCCAGCTAAAGTTCAATTATATCCTTAACTGGACTGGTCAACTCAATTAAACCACCTCAAATTGAGGGTTAAAACGGAAAAATGAATTTTATGGATTGTAGTTGCGGGATCGTAATAAATAAGAAAATAAGATCATAAGAATACAAGATCATAAGAAAATAAGAGATTTTCAGGATAAAAATAAAAATTTGCATAAACAATGGTTTACATGGGCGTGTATCATTTAAAGCCCAATTATTGTGGTGTTTTATCCACATTGATGCATTTAAAGCCCAATTATTGTGGTATTAAAAACCCAATTTTTGTGGTGAGCCTGTTTTCGCGTTTATTATTATGCACAGTATATACATAAGATATTCACAGTTGGTGTGAATAACTTACCACACTTTTTGGGTTCTTTTTAAAATGAATATATATAACAATGGCTTAAGTGCGTCTATATCGCAGTGCTTTAACAACGAAGAGGTTCTTTAAAGGGCTAGAAGGGGATTTAAAGGCGCTAAAACGGTAACCTGCGAAGATTATTTGTGGTTCACTCTCTTATTTAAAACCCAAAAAGTGTGGCAACCCACAAATTAGAACCCAATTTTTGTGGTAAAAAAATATTTAAGTCCCTTATTTGTGGCAAAACGCTTTTTAATTCCCTTTTTTATGTTAGCTTACTAATTAAATCCCTTTTTTGTGGTAAAAATCAGTGGTTTTAGGAGTGCAATTCGCTAGTGCTCAGAAATAGTGCGAAATCTGTGTGAAATGAGTGCTGGTGCCACAAAAAATGGGTTCTTAATACATAAGGTCACAAGGATCCACAATAAATGGGTTCTAAAGCCGCTTTTCTGAAGGTTTGCTATCCAATGAATGAACGAAAGTACAGAAAAAACATAGCGCTGACCGCACTAACTAAATCGGGTAAGGATGACAATCAACTTATCCCGTTGAGTCGAAGAGAAAAAGTCGCGTTAAACACAGTATTTTTGGCGGTCCACAACAACTATTTTTTGAAGTACCCGGAGCTTGAACAGATTGGTCGGGAGAACATAACACTCTCACATGTGCAGGAGCGTAGCGGTACGTTTAAGATTGAAGAGTCACTCCTTATGAAATCGCTTGGTTACGTTGGCAGTAGGAGCGGAAATAAGGGGCAGGTGTTAGATGTGCTTAAAGACCTTTCAGGTGCAGTGCTTGCCGTTGATGGTTTTGGGATTGCTCGAAGCTTAGCTCAAGATGAAAAGTGGGAGGCAGATGACGGGTTTGCGGTTTTAATTTCAAGCGCATTTAGACCAAAAGATGGCTACTTTCACATTGAAATACCTTCGGTTGTTTTGCACAGAATTATTAACCCTGAAATATCAATCTATGGTTTAGAAGACTGGAGTAACTTCAAAAGCAAGAATACTCCTGATTTGATAGACACTCTCGAATATTACTGGGAACAAGGCGCTGAATACACAGATTGGTTTGATTTGGAAACGCTTAAAAAGAATCTGGGAATAGCGAAGGGCATGGTGACCATTGATGGGAAAAACCGCGTAGTTGCGACCAGTGAAACATATGAAAAGTGGGGAAGAATAAACGCCAAGATTATTAAGAAGATAAAAGATGATGTCGAAAAAAACAAGGATATAGCATTCAATTTTGAAGTGGAGACCGATTCAGCTCAATCGAAAACTGAAAATGGTCGAGGTCGTGGAAGAGTAGCAGTTACTCATGTCAGATTTAAGCTAATACAAAAACCACGCGACAAATGTTTATCTAAATCAAAATCAGTCCTTAGCCAACTGCAAATGGATGCATGGGCACAGCGATTGATGGAACTTGGTATAGCGAAAAATCAGGTAGAAGGCGTGATTGCGCAGGTGGATGTTGAAGACCCACAAGTTAAGTCTGAGTTTATTAATTATGCACTAAGCAAAGGAGAGCACTACCGTAGATTGAAGTCTATGCAGGATAAAGAATTCAACTTTGGAGGGTGGTTTAGGAAGAATATTCTCAGAGCATCACTGGATGATTGGCTAGAAATTAGAGCGATGAGTATTGATGTGCTTGTAAACAAAGAAAATATGAAAGCTCCAAACGATAAGATGCTCAAAGCATTTAGACGTAAATTGTCAGCAAGCATATCTCAGAGATTTTTAAAACTATTAGACGATACCAGCTTCGCTAGATTAAAAGACGCGTTTGAGGAGTGGGTGACTAAAGAGTATGAATTAAAAGTCTCTATAGGAGAAGAGGAGATCAATCTAACAAATTTAACGCCTGAAGATACAATGTTCGTCTATTTTGAGTTCTTTCTTGAGATTAAGTATGACCTGTTTAAGCCAATGCATTACAGCGAAGAAATAAAAAAACTTTATGGCGATGAATCGCTTAGCTAATCGACCCTAGCCACATAATAAGAGTTTTGCTTTAGGGGCCAAAAAGGCCCCAAAACGACACAGTTGATATTTCGCCCCCTAATTTTAGCCCGTCTACGAAAAAAAGAATTTACTAGCGCACATACAATACCTTTACTGAAAAAAATAAGGTGTTGTTCATGTTCCTCAAATCACAAAAGAAAACCCGACTGGGTGTTGCTATCGCAGCTGCCATTGCTGTTTCTTTTTCTTCGTTTGCTTTAGCGCAGGAAGAGAGCAAAGCGTCTATTAGTCAGAAGTTCCAGCAGCTTGTTCCTTTCGAAGTTGTCGAGGTGAATGAACACGTCAGTGGCCTTTACGAAATTGTCACAGCCACTGGAATTTTCTATTCCAGCAGGGACGGAAACTACCTGTTTAGTGGGTCGCTTCATGCTTTTGAAAATGGCCTGCCAAATCTGACCGAGGCTAAAAAGAAACAAGTTGCAGCCGGTGTGATTGCGAAGCTAAAAAATACGCTAGTAACCTATAAGTCACCAACAGAAAAGCATGAAGTGTTGGTATTTTTTGACAGTACATGTGGTTATTGCAGAAAAATGCATAACGATATTCGTAGATATAATGCGATGGGCATAACTGTACATTACGCGCTTTATCCACGCTCAGGCCTAACAGATCGACAGGGCAATCCAATCCCCGGCGTAGCACAACTAAATTCTGTTGCATGTTCAAGTAACCCGCAATTCGCAATGAACACACTTATGCAAGGTGGGAGCGTAACACCGGCACAATGTGATTCTCCAGTTCCAATGCATTATCAACTCGGCCAATGGCTTGGCGTAAAAGGCACACCTGCTGTTTATGATATGGGCGGCAATCTTGTTGTGCCGGGATATGCACCTGCTGAGCGCTTACTTCAATCGCTAGAGATGAGAGGCCAATAATGATCAATAAATTAAAAGCCTTATCAGCGATTGCACTAATTTCGTTCTCTGCATTGGCGCAGGATGCAAGTGAAGTTTTAGATGTGGTCAGTGAAATAAAAAAACAGGAAGCGTCCGAATCAAAGTCATATCAACAAGAAATACGTGAAGGACTAGAAAAAAAAGGCGCAATCATAGGTATTCGTGAGATACCCGTAACGAAACTCTACTTCGTAGAGGCAGAGCTTGGAAGTTATCTAGTAACAGCAAACGGAAGATTCGTCGTTGACGGACGTATTGTAGATGTCTGGCATCGTAAGACATTGAAGTCTCTAGCCGACCTAGAAGGAATTGATAGAGTTCCAGTCAATAACAACGCTAAGCAGATAGACGACATGCTTGCAACATTCAGCATAGGTGACAAGGAAAAACCACGTTCAGGAGTAATATTTGTAGATCCAACTAGTGAGTATACGCTGACATCATTGCAAAAGTTGATTGAGTATCAAGATGAGCAACGTTGGACGGTTGTGCTTACTCCACTTATTGGTGGCTCCAACGCATTAGACAGAAGTCGCCGCCTGTGGTGCGCAAAAGATAAAGAGCAAGCGCTCTTGGATTTAATAAACGGAACACAAGAGTCGTTTTCAGAGATTGATGAAGACTGCGATGAGGAGCGAGTGTTAGCAGGCCAATATATTAACAATGTTTTTGGCATTGAGACGCTTCCGCACCTAATTAGAGAAGACGGTCTGGTCAGTAAAGGCTTTCCACTTGATTTTGATAAGTGGTTCGAAAAGGAGTAGAGCTATGCCTAATCGTTATACGACCGGACAAGGGAAGACGAAAACATTATTGGCATTAGTAAAAGCGTATTATGCGCAGGAGAAAAACAATGCGTAGTAAATCTATTGATACTAAAAAGGTAGCGTTGTCCGCCTTGGTGGTTACTGCATCTTTGATGTCAGGGTGTGCAAATTTAGGTAAGCCAGAGTTCACATGTAACGGCATTAAGAAAGATGGTGTATGTGCTGGACCACATGATATCTATGCGCTGACTAACAATAGGGAAAATCTAGAAACGCTGACGCTTGAAGAACTCGATAAACAAGTCAATAAAGAAAAATATATCGCGCATAATCACGGTAGCAATGTCACCAATACAGATGAAGAGGTTGTTACGTACAAGCCTCGTACCCTAGAACAGCAAAACCCATTTCAATATCAAAAGGCCGAAGTAGTACCTCAGAAGCGGTTTAGCGTTCCTTACGATAATGAATTTGGAGCATGGCCTAATAACGGTGAGCCTATGGCACCAGAAGCAATGGCTGTTATGAGTGAGCCTATGCCTATGCGTGTATTAGTGACAGCATACAAAGATGAGAACGGCGCTCTGAATATGCCCGGCTATGTATTTGTAAATGTACAGCCGCAAGAATTTAAATTTGGTCGTGATGCAAACCTCCGTCCCTCGCGTGTCATTCCATTAAAGATGAAGCAAGAATCAGCTGAAAGGCTTAATCGATTACAGCAGCGTTCAAATGGTGTAGACCCGCTTGGTATTGAAAACCCGATTAACGAGAAATAGGGGGAGGATCTATGCAGACTGGACAGCAACGCAAGGCGCGTTTACTAAAACAGAGCAGGGTCGCAGAACTCTTCTCTGTTATTGAGTATTGGGATGAGGACGGTATTTTCGTTTTTGACGATAATTCTATTGGTGTCTTCATGGTGATGCATCCTACAAGCGGTTCGAACAATAGAACCATGACGGGATTACAGAACTTCTACAAAGAAGTATACCCAGAAAAGACAGCAGTGCAGTGGTCTCTCGTGTCCAGCCCAGACCTAGAAAATATGCTGTGGGGATACAATGACATTCGCGGTGGCCGATCATCTTCTGAAGACAGAGATAAGGTTGAAGTTATGGCTAAAGCTGGTCATGACTTTGTTCGCGAAGGTGCAATCGAAGACATTAATCAGGCTGGGTACCGCTTCCGAAACTACGAAATATGGCTATCTATTCGTATAAAAATAAAAAAAGCTTTGCCTACCGAACAAGAAATAACGGCATTTACTAAACAGGTTCATCGCTTAAAAGCGACGCTATCTGATTTTCATCCACGTATCGGTGATGAGTTCGACTTAAAGCGGCGGATGAATGTCATGCTTAACATGTATGCTAAACGTGCTGGATGGAAAGGAAATGCAGATCACCTAGATAAATGCCAAATTGATGACGAGCTAAGAGGGTTATTTTTAGAGCGCGGACATTCAATCGAGCCATATGAAGAAGGCGTTAAATGCTACGACGACGAGGGCAAGATGTATCAAGTCATGCGCTCTATGACGGTGCGACAATTTCCAGATGCTACATACTACGGAAACGTAATTGGCCTCGTTGGGCAATGGCTAGATGGAAACATTGTCCTTAACGAACACTATATATTAACGCTTCAGGTATTTTACCCTAATGTAAAAAAAGCGATTAAAAAGTTCAACGCACGTCGAGCATTTGTCAATAACCAAGCAAGGGGCTCCGTTCTCCAGTGGCTTGATAAGTTGCGCTTTCAAAAGAATGACTTCTTGAAAGTTAATCGTGAGATAGACCAAGAAAAATCCCAGATTGTGGAATACGCAATGCAGGTGGTATCTGTCTGCAAAACGGAAAAAGAGTCTGAGAATTTCTTCCAGAAAATTTCGTCTTTGTATGAGCGTAGTGGGTTTATCTTACGCACAGATAGAAACTTTGCTCTTCCGCTTATTTTGGGCGCTTTGCCATTTGGTCTTGATGAGACCTTTAAGGACTTTTCTTATCGTTTCGCTCATGCCACAACGAAGGGGATGTTGTATATCACACCGCACATTGCCGGTTGGAAAGGGAATACTGCTCGTCCAGTTATGATCCTTGGTGACAGAATGGGGCAAGCAGTACCGCTGGACTTTTTTGCATCAAATAACAACTATAACATCTACTGTGCAGCCACCTCAGGCGCAGGTAAGTCTTTCTTAGTCAACACCTTAGTTAACTCTATGCTGGGAGCTGGTATACAAAGACGTAGTGAAGATTCGAAACCTCGTCGCTTTTATAACGACGGTGCGCAAATATTTATTGTTGATGTTGGCCGAAGCTATAAAAAGCAAGCTGCGATGTATAAAGATGCGCAGTTTTTGGAGTTCGGGAGTATGGCTCAATACTCCTTGAATCCGTTCGCATCGATCACGGACATTGATGAAGATAATCAGCTTAACATGCTTAGAAGCCTTATCATGGTTATGGCAGCCCCATCTGGAAAACTCACGGACGAGCAATCAGCTATTTTGTTTGAAATACTAAGGCTGGTATGGGACGAGAAAGGATCTAACGCACTCATCGATGATGTACAGGAAAAGTGTCTTTCATGGCCAGTTGATGTGATGCACCCGATTGGACGCCAGCTTGGACCATTCTGTAAAGGCGGTCCATACGAGAAATTCTTCGACCATACGCACCCTCCTATTGAGTTTGGAAAGCGCCTTATGGTGTTTGAGCTGGAAGAGGTAAAAGGAGATAAGCACCTCCAGCTGTGTGTGCTCATGTGTATCATTATGGGTATACAGCGCAAAATATATTTATCACAGCAGGAGAAAGACTCGCGTAGACGCATGTTTATTCTCGACGAAGCTTGGGAATTCCTCAAGGAGGATAAAGGGGATAGCATGTTGAAGTACTTCGGTGAGTTCATTGAGGCCGGTTGGCGGCGTTTCCGTAAGTATGGTGCGTCAGGCTGCTTGGCAACACAGTCAGTGAATGACGGATATGTCAGTGAAGTAGGTAAGGCCGTTGTTGCTAACTCGTCGTGGATGCTATTACTGAAACAATCTGGGGAAGAAATTCAGAAACTTCGAAAAATGGAAACGCTTGGCGGCGGAGAACCAGTTATAAAGTTACTGGAGACGATTAGGACTAAAACACCAGACCCGACTGTGACTGACGAAGCATTCTCAGAGGTATTGATTAAGCATGAGGATGTAGCTCATCCATGTCGACTCTACACGTCGCGTAAAATGCAGTTGATAAACACAACCAATCGCGATGAAATTGATAGAATAGAGGCGTATACCAGTAAAGGTATGACGTTGGATGAAGCCATTGACGCTATTGTACTGGAAGAGAAGCGTAGAAATGGAAGTGCAGCATAGAGATATGCGAATTATGAGAAAAGCCTGGCGGGAGCGCCGGGCTTTTTTTCTAAAGCTGCTCAGAATAACCGGAGGGCTTGCTTTTTTCAGGCTCTCGAACTGCTTCTAGCTCGCTCAATCTCTCTTTTGCGTACAATATAGCTTTAGTCGAACCTTTCAAAGAAAAATACGATGCCCTAAATTTCCCACTTCCTAAACCGTAGGCAATTCCAAAGCTATTACTGCGAGCATATATGTCCATTACCCCGCTGGGGAATTCAAAAAAGTAGCTTTCATCGTTAAGTATGAAGCATGATGCTTGGAACGGATAAATTCCATCGTCAGAACTTACCATTACGGGATATTCACCATCTTTTTCACAGGTAAGATTCAGATTAACCATTGGAAAACACTTGCTGGTAAAGCACATCGCCATGAGCGATTGACCGTCAGAAAGTACTGTATTAGCAAGTACGATGGGTACCTCGTTAATTATCGTTTCCCTGACTTCCCAGTCGTTAAATGCACGGCTATTATTTTCGGCAATAGAAGGACTCGATAAAAGTAATGAAAGCCCAGCTACAAAATATATAAAAGATTTAAATGCCACGACGCTCTCCCTTTTGTCTTTACGCACGTATAAAACTCTAATCAACATCGCCATAATACCATCAAACCTCAACATTAGAACGCTCATGCCCTTCAAATGTAAGCGCGACCCTTTTTGTTAAAAGAAATGTGATAATTCTCATAGTGAGGATTCAAAGGCAAATATGAATCTGGAAGCTCAAATATTTTCTCCTCCTCGTCGTTAGAGATAAATGTGGTCAAGTTACCCTTTCTTTTTACAGCTTCAACGTTCACCGGCGTTTTGCATAGAAAACGTGGGCGCTTAGCGTGGCTCTGCTCCCGCTGAATAAATAGCGATGAATTTGCACGGATGATAAAGAAGTCATCTTCAGAAGGTGAAATATCACTCATATCGGTAGGCGCAGCAAACTTAACGTTGAAAGATGCATTGCTAGCGTGTTCTATTATGCACTTAATAATAGCGCTTCGTTCACTCCATGGCATGTCACCAATGCATTTATTACCTATAAAGTCGGCGTCCACAACAGTAAACTCATCGCCGTCAATAAAACCCTCTATAAAGGCGCCGCGAAAAGAAATCGGTAGCATCAAAGTTTCAAGGAAACACGAAATACCCGGATGTTCTATATTTTTATCACCAATAGGAAGGTTTACATGATTCGTGTCCTGTACGGACGTATTCCCCATACTGTCTACTTTCACATAAACGTGTAAGCCCCCTTTAATACGCTGGGCCGTATGCGATGCAGGTAGGAATGATACAATGTCGTCAGCAGCCACAGGAATAAGTCTGTTGCCAGTAAACGGTTTAGCAAACAAGTCAATTGTTTCACCGTGTTGCTTGTTGATAAATTCGCCCCCTTCAATGTCCATCAAGGACATTAGATGTTCGACACGTTCATTGGCAGTAAACAGATTGTGGTATGTTTTGTGAGAAAGCGTCATACAGATGTAGGGCGCATTAGGCAGATTGTATCTAAACTCGCGTACCTTAAAGATATTGTCTGCATGCTTTTCTATTACAAAACGATAATACACAGTGCGTCGACCTACCTTCTTTTTGTAGTCGACAAAAGTGATCCAGTTCGGCTTTGTCATCCGGTCTAGCGTTCGCATTGCGTTCTGATAACTGCTTCTCTTACTCTCAAGGGCATCCATTTCATTTACCTCTTAAAATTGCCCAAACTCTACCGGCGTAGTCCTCTCATCGAAAGACTCTGGCGTTGTTTCACCACCCGTGTTGTTTGCTTTTTTCACGCTATTTATTGGCGTTACGTTGTTGTGTTTCTTGATGTCGACAATATTAAATCGAACGAATTTTCTCGCTATGACTCTGCCATAATCGTTGTAAACTTTACTGTCACCCTGAGACTCATCGCTTTTCTTGTTTGAGAAGAATGCTTCTGAATACGCCACCATGCTCGCCAAAGAATTGAGAACATCTTTGCTGAGTACTTTATGTATAGCGGTAAAAGTTGATTCAGAAAGCAAACGCTTAAACATCAAAGCAATAGCTGCATCAAGCCATTCATCCTCGGCAAGTATATTTAGCCCGTTAAACATATGCTCTACGGCTGCGTCCTTCACTCCCACCACTTCATCTTTGTCCAGCATGACACAACCTTTAATCCCATTTGCAGGGAAGCTGAAGTTCATAAATGCGCAAAGGATTGGAGCATTTCTATTATCTCCAGCAGATTTGTAAGCAATATGCTTATTCGTACCTGAGTAAGTAACATCATCGCCCTCTCTGGCAAATACAACGTCATCGACTTGCATTCCTGCACGGGTAAAAGCATTTTCAAACAACCATGCATTGATATGACAAACGACCTCAAAGTCACTCATACTGTCATTTATGCGAGGAAGGATGGAAGTGCCAGACAGTACCTCATCAACGCTTAAAGCTAATGATTCCACTGCGTTTTTGACTACAGACATCACTTCAAATTCGTTGCAGTCTGCGAGCGATACAGATTGGCCAAACTGCTCTCCGCGGCGTGAGTATTGGGCGTTAACCCAATTTACAATTTTATTGTAATCGTCAGCACCAAATGTTTTTCGTAGATAGTTAATAGTTGTCTTCATTGCAATTACCCCTTATTCAGACAGTGACTCTTCAAGTACTTTTGCGAACGCATCTATGCTTGGCATTTCATCATCAACAGTAAGCGCATTGATCATAGATTTCGTATCTAGCAATGAAGCCTTATGGATGCTAAATGCACTTCTGAAAATACGAGAACGTAGAGAGCGACCCTTCCATGGTCCCGTCCACATGTCGGTATTGCCTCCAGCTGCCTCTGAAGCGGATATTGCCTGCTTGATAATTTCGTCTAACTCTTCGCCCATCATCAGGTGAGCGATAATGGTGCCGTTGGCCATAGTGAAAGAGCAAAATCCCGCCATAATGCAATCTTTATTATGGTTTAAGTTCATTCTGTATTCGGGCTCTATTTTTGAACCTTTCCACTCAAAGTGATCGCCTTCGTAAACTATTTCAACAGATGTGGAAAGCACCTTTTTTGACATGCCTACTAAACGGTACATTCCTCGATAGCAGAGAATAAAATCCAGCGTAGTTAATCCGCCTGCAGACTGTGTTGTTGTCATAGCTACTTCTTTTTTGCGCGGATCAAGAAGCAATCCTTGTTCACTGACACTTAGCAGTACACGCTTGATAGAGTCGACAGTAGCATCGAACATAGGAGGGTTTGGCATAATGCCATTGCTGTCATTGGTGTAGATGGTTTTAAAAGCTGCAACATATTCTATTTCAGCTTGCTGGCGACTCTCGCCTGCGGCTTCATAGTTAGCCAAAAAGGCCTCTTTAAACGATTCATCTTTATACAGTGCTGTAATTTGCTTCATGTTTGACATGATGTTTGCCTCGTCATGCATTTCAGTTGAGCTAAGAATAAATCGATTCCTAATTTGCGCTACAAAACGGTCACGGTGGTTATGCCTGCCCATTATGTAGCGGTAAAAAAGGCAGGTGTTGTAATAGAAGTATAGAAATACAGGAGCGATAACTATGTCAGCACTACATCAAATTGAAGAAGACAAGGCGTATTCTAATTGGCAAGAAAGAGCATTACCCGCGTATGACGATGAAGGGGTGGAAAACTTCTTAGACGAAGATGGCGAGTTAATCGAGGGTATTTATCTTGATATGCCAAACGACGTGTATCACGCGCTGCCTGCACTCTCCTCCTCAAAGCTAAAAGATTTTGTAAAGTCTCCTGCACTCTATTATCGCAACTACGTGTCTGATATAGAACGTAAAAGAACTACTGCGATGAAGAACACGTTTGATGCTGGGACGCATGGCCATACACTGGTGCTTGAGCCACAAGGGTATTATAAGCGCTTTTTCAGAGACCTTATGCCGTCTGATATGCCAGAGGCATTAAACACAACGAAAGAGATTGATGAAAAGCTAGTTGAGCTAAAGCTTAAAAAGACAGGACTGAAGTCAGAAAAAGCACAGCGGTTAGCAGAAAAGCTCGAAGAGATTGGGTCAGATATAAAAGTCTTTGATGTAGAAAGGCAGAAACACCTTGAGTCACATGGCCAACCTGCGCATGATAAATGGGAAGGCGAAGATGTCGTGACCTATGGAGGTATGATTCCTGTCGATCCGATGGTATGGGACGATGCCCACCGCGTAAAAAACACAACACGCAACCACAGAGAAGCGGATAACTACTTTCAGTTAGGCTTGCCAGAAGTGGCCATTATTGCTCGTTGTCCAATGACGGGATTAATGTTAAAAGTTAAATTTGACTGGCTTCGCTTTGATGACATTGCGGTTGACCTAAAAACAACGCTATCGACAAAGCCAGAAAAGTTTATCCGTCAAATAAACGACCTTCATTATGATGTGCAGCAAGCGTTTTATATGTACGTGGCGCGTTTGAGCGATATTACTATCAGCGAGTTTGTTTTTGTTGCAACTGAGTATGTCAATATGGATGCATGCCAGCCTTACAGACTGTCAGAGAAGCGTGAAAAGATAGCGCATTCTAAAGTGCAAAAAGCACTACCTGAGTTAAAAGAGTGTATCGATAGCAACAAATGGCACGGTTGGTTGAAAGAGGACTGTACGCTGATAATTGAATAGGAAAATTATGGCCATATTACTAGGGAAAGTTTATGACAAAACCATTGAAGACATGGTGTTTGCATACGATTTAGATAGGGTTACGTATTTTGGCAAAAGATACATAGTAACCCACGGATGTTGTTTAGATACACTTTCTGGGGACGCAGCCTTGTCTGAATTATATTCGTTCGGCGGCGAGATACGAGGTTTTTTGACTAAAAAAGATGCTGTTGGAGCACTAAACAATGTCAAATGGTAATAAAGGTGTAAGGATGCCTATCTTATGCAGATTATCTTTTCATAAGTGGGAAGAATTGAGGCGTGTGATGGGGTCCGACGTGGACATTATTTACTACCAGTGTAAGCGTTGCGGCACTCATAGGTCCGAAATGGAATAGATGAAGGGGCTTAATCATACAGCCCGAACTTTTAGTTAACTTCATGTATCGATAAGTAATGAACGCGGTCAAAGCACCTTAGTAAAACGTGTATCGCTTTAACAAAATCAAGAGCAAGAATATTATTACTCAAGACTAATTCTGATTTGATGACGGTTGAGTATCCATCGGATGAAACGCTAACATCAAAATCTTCTGGCTCAAAAACGCTCGCTAGAATATCAGCCTTAATAGCTACGCTCTGGCTAAACACACACCTAACGGCAACAGTTGAAATCTCAATGTTGTTTTTCTGCCACCCAAGTGCAGAATCATAAATAATAATGTCACCGTAGCTCGTATCTATTTCAACATGCGGGAAAGGTGATGATTGCAATACCCCTTCAACATCTTGTAAGTATCCGATAAGACTCTGAAGCTCCTCAATGGTAAGGTCACTTATTACGTCTTCTAATGTGTAACGGCAGGTGGGATTTTCAATTAACGAGACATCCGTAGAAGTATTCTTAGAACACATTTTTGCACCTCAGATGTTGAACGTATAGAACAACGAAAAACCAAACGCGATTAAACAAAAAACAGCTTCCCCAACGCCATTTGTTGGTATGGCAATTGGCGCTCTATAAGATGTTCTCAGTGGATACAAAAGAGGAATGCCGCTTGGCGTCATAAAATCGCCAAGTAGATGCAGAATTACACCCAAAGCCACCCACTTCATAAAAGGAATATTATAGTAATGTCCTGCAAAGACAATAAGAAGGGGAAAGATAAAACTGTGCGTAATCCCTCTATGACCAAAGAAGGCCCACACGGGATACGAGATCCACTTGACTCGTTTTCCTATGGTGGAACTGGGATGGTCAACATCTGGAAGTAGCACCCCTAAAAAAACGCAGAGAGATTCAATAAGAATTCCCTGCGCCATATACCAACTATCACCATAGAAATAGCGTTTTGCAGCGATATAGACTGCCGCACCAATCACTATATGACCTTGTACCATCATAAGAAAACCCCCTTAAGCACTATGCGTGAATAAGAGGGTTTCGTTTTCGTAAGCGGTAAACATTTACGCCCCGTTTTTAAGATACTTGATTTGAGGAACTACATCTTCAACGTCAATATTAGATCTGCTGGTTTTGGCGTCCGTTGGAGACTCACTTCCCTGTGTAAGAATGTCTGCCCTGTTTTTCATGGCTTCTTGTTTTTGTTCGAACTTCATGTTCTCTTCTTCCAAGCGCTGCGCACGGCGTTTGTCCAGTCGTCGTTCTAAATCATCAAAACTCGCTTGTACTTTAGAGTCCAGCGTTTTAGCGCGTTCTTGTTGTAGCACCTTGTTAAATTGGTCGTAAGGAAGCTTTAGCAGTACATATACGCTATGTTTACCCTGCGCTGGTTTAACGACTTGCTCTACGACGTCATAGCCAACGATAGGGACTGACTCAACAAGTTTGTCGATAAGAAATGTCGTCTGCGTGGTAACATTTCCGTCCGAATCGCCTTGTTCAAAGGCACGTTCCGAACCGCTTAACTCTTGCTTGTAGAGCTTGGCCAATTGAAACTCAGCTTGAAGGCGAGCTGCTTTCAACCCGTGGCTAAGACTCTTTGACTCTGAAACACCGACACCAAACATGCCTGTAGAATCGGCTTGAGGCGGTTCTAGCACCCAGTCAGGTAAACGGTCAATTTCTTCTTCACGAAGCTCTTGCTGGCGCTCGACATACTCTTGCTCTCGCTCCTGTCGCATTTCTTCAAGCTCAGCAATGCGTTCATAAAGTTCTTCGTTAGGGGAGCTTGAGCAGCCCCCTAGCAACGCGGTCAAAACAACGCCACTCATCATTAATCGTTTCATAATCAATCTCCTCAGCTTTTAAATGCAGTGTATAAGGTTGTTGTTGTATTGAAGCCCGATTTTCGCGAATGGGATATCGTCGTCCCACCCTAGATCTGGTTCAGCCATAGGTGGTGTCATTGGTTTTTGTGGCTGCTGTGCTCGTGGATTGGGCGGCTGATTCTGATACCCTCCGCTTTGGTTTGGAGCATATCCACCCTGCTGGGCATAACCACCTTGGTTATTGCGCTGTCCATTATTACTGCCTGTGTTACCACCTAGCATTTGCATTTCTTCTACAACGATTTCTGTTGTGTAACGGTCTTGACCTTGTTGGTCTTGCCATTTACGCGTTTGCAGCTTGCCTTCAACGTAAATCTGACTACCTTTTTTTAGGTATTCACCGGCAATTTCCGCTAACTTGCGATACATGGTGAGCCTGTGCCACTCGGTACGCTCTTGAACTTGACCTTGTTGGTCTTTCCAGCTCTCGCTTGTTGCTAAGCTTAGGTTTGCCACAGCAGTGCCGTTTGGCATGTAGCGAATTTCCGGGTCATTTCCAAGATTTCCCAAAAGCACCACTTTATTGACGCCTTTTTTCATGAACGTATCCTCGTGTTTAAAGTTAATACAGTATCTATTTTACTTACCTGACTAGGCTGGCTACCTTTTTGGCAGATTGACGTAATATTTTTTTTGCTTCGACGGTGTGTGCGCATGTCTTTTTCTCTATAAATTCATGACAAGTGCATTGCATCGTGGAAAGGTTCAAGACATAAGAGCGTCCATTTTCAACAATCACTAGCCCAGAACGTCCGTTAGGGATAACCCTGACTTTGCTAGTATCTTTTGGCTGCATACCCAAGAAACCTGCATTAGAATTGCGTTCATCATCGACATGCATTTCCGGTTGGTTTGCGATACACGTTTCGCTTTTTGAGCGTGGCGTGTTGCCCGTTCCTGAAGTATTTTTACTTTTTTTCAGGGAAAGACCGGTTTTTGACAAAGCGTCAGCACGAGTATTTAAATCACGCTTAACCCAGTTAAACGAGATACTTTCGAAGCTACTGGAAAGCGATAACACCTCACTGTGATAGGGTCGAAATTTATCACTGACGTTAAATACACCATTGACTTGATTAATAATAAGCTTTGAGTCGCCATAGCATTCAAGCTCTTTAATTCCTGCTTTTATTGCCATTTTTAAAAGCAATATCAGCGATAGGTACTCTGCTTCATTATTTGTCCCGTATGGACGGTAAGAGGAAGTAGCGATGACTTCATCGCCTTTATGGTCAACTATGCATGCACCTAAACCTAATTCGCCCGGATTAGGGTTTGTGGCTCCGTCAAAATAACCCATATGCATACAAATACCCTCAAATAAAACAGATGCTAACCCGGTATAGAATCGTCGCTACCTTTTGGTCCAGTTCGACTTTTGAAAAGTCTGAGGTCATCAAGGCGCATAAGAGGGAGAACGCTATCACCTTCTATAAGTAAAATAAGGTTGTGTTCGGGGTAATAATAGAAATCTTCAGTGTTTGTCCGTGAGCGACTGGTTATTTTTACTGGGGCGAACTCAGGTGCGGTAAAGGCATCACAATTATTAAACCAATTGGTTAATGCATCGACGCTTTCGGTTGCTTTGGACATCTCAATGGTGAATTGGTCGTATTTGATTGGGTTGATGGCCGTTCGTGGTAAGTTTGTGCCGAACGTAAATTCTTGCAAGGAGTAATAAACCAGCTCTTTGTCGCATGTTCCATCATTGCTATACCATTGACCCGAAAGTGTATCTTTGACTTTTTGTCGTTGCTCCTCTGTCTCAACATCAATATCCAAAGGGTTGTCGCTGAGCCATAGCGCTCCTCCAGCAAGTGCGATCATGACACCTAAAATAATGCTGTATTTCTTAACGTTAATAGACATGAAACCCCCTAATATCCACAGCGTGTATTGTATAGAGCTGTCACGATTAATATTCCCGTAGACAATGAAAAATTGAGGGCTGTAAATAAAAAAATGAAATCGAATATTGGTAAATTTATCGCCAGTAGATTTGAGGAAGTTAGAGATGTCTAGTTTAGAATACGTTATCAGTCATGACCGATTCTCCATAGCAAAAGAGTGTGCAAAGATGCTGGTGGATGGCAAGGCATCTTTAGATGATGCGACTGGTTATATTGATGAGATTGTCGAATTAAAGAAGTACTTTGCGGATTTCTATGGCGAGTTTTCACACGAATATGACCTAGCTAGGTCGATGTTAAACATCCTAAGAATGATAAAAAGAAGCATACGAGTCCAGAAAGAGGATGAGAGACAATCGGTTGCAGATTGGGTAGATAAATATCCCACGAGAATCCTCTATTTTAGGAAGTTACAGTCTGTCATAGAAATGCCATCTACGTAGTCAGAAGAAGTAGAGTTGCTAACCTAAATACCTGTTAAATTATAGGTGTCTAAAATGGCGAAACTTGGTCGATTAAAGTGCTTAGGAATTAGCGATTTGTGGCAGGCCGCGTTGTACTGCCCTTTTGAATACAAAGACTACACACAAGTATTTGAAGTCTTTGATAGTCGCTTTTTACTTCAAGATGGTCACGGGGTATTTTCAGGGAGGATAAAGTATCCACCGGAGACATCGTGGAAAAACGGCAAACCAAGGGCAAAGTTTGTTATTCATGATGGAAATGAAACCATTATGTTTACGTTGTTTGGCGACACGCGTGAATTAGTAAAAGCAAATCCCCCCGGTGAAAGGCTTGTCGTTGAGGGCATCATAAGCAAAGATGGGGGCAGAATTTATCTCAATAATGCATCCGTAGTAGACAAAGAACTAATAGGTACTATTGCCCCTATTTATAAAGGCATTGCTGGCAAAGTCAGGCCAGACAATGTGAGAAAGCTGATTGCAGAGCACTTAGATGATGCAGTAGATGAGGCGACCAATAAGCTGAGGGAATTACTTAACAAACATGTTCCCCCTCAGTATGTCAGAAGCTTTGTGGGGTGCAAGGATAAGACTCTAAAAGAGGTGCTGCTTTGCCTCCACAAACCAAAAACACTCACTGACGGATACCAAGCATTAGAGGTAGTAACACGAATCGCGCATCTGAGTGCAGCGGATGGACTTCTCAATCGTGCGGCAATAAACCGAAGTGAAGCTGTTAGGCCTCTCGTTGGAATGGATCCTACTGAACTTGCTAAAGGCATTCCCTTTAAGTTAACCGATGAGCAATTGGAGCAGGTGATGGTTGCGGTCAGTGATATGTACCATGGCATTAAAAGCTCCTTTTTACTTATCGGTGATGTAGGTACTGGAAAAACGGCTGTTTACGGTTTAATTAGTGCGTATGTAGCCAGCGCAGGCGAAAGGGTTGCCATCATGCTTCCTAATCAGAACTTAGCGGTGCAAGTTTATGAGGAGCTTAATGAGTATTTTGGAGGGCTTGGTGTTGGCCTGATGACGGGAAGCCATAAGTGTGACATCCAGCATAAGAGAATAATCGTCGGCACAACTGCGTTGCTGTTTCAAGATATTGGAAGAATGGGGTTAGTTGTCTGCGACGAACAGCAAAAAATGGCGATTGGTCAGAGAGAAAAACTGCTTTCTGAAAATACACATCTCTTAGAGGTATCTGCCACACCCATTCCAAGAACGATGGCATTTGCGCTGTACGGTGCAGTAAAGCTTCTTCAGCTTCGCCACTGTCACGTAGAAAAACACATAGAGACAAAAGTGTATTTCAAAGAAGACCGACTCGTTCTTATGGAGGGCGTTAGGAAAACAATCAGTGAAGGAAACAAGGTGTTAATTGTTTGCGCTCGCTGTGAAGCCGATGAGGATAACCCAGATGCCAATATTATCTCTGCAGAAGAAATGTATGAAGGGATGTGCAAGCACTTTCCGGGCGAGGTCGTAATAGCCCACTCAAAAATGGATCAACAAGAAAGCAAAGCATCCATTGCAAAAATAAAGCAAGACAAAGCGTCTATATTGGTGTCCACAACGGTAGCTGAAGTAGGGTTAACAATCCCACGATTAACAAGAACCATCATCGTAAATGCCGAGCGATACGGTCTAACCTCGCTACATCAACTAAGAGGTAGAACTTCGAGGCAGGGCGGCAGAGGAGATTGCTGTCTGTACCTACCGAATCCGAAGATATCGGATTCAACCATGGAAAGGATGAAAGTGATGGTTGACTGCAGGGACGGCTTTGAGATAGCCAGAAGGGATATGGCACTGAGAGGCGTTGGTGACATTGGAAAAGACGGTGATGCTCAACATGGTGAATACACAACTTTGATTAAAGGGATAAAAGGGTCGCTGGCAGACATAGAGTCAATCATTGAAGAAATAGAAAGCTTGAAAGAGCAGGCATACGAAAAGGCGAGTTAGTAGTGTTAAATTCACTTGTTTCTGTGTTTCAGTACTTTTTACCCATAACGGTTGCATTGTCAGTCGCGTTCATACTGCAAAGGTTGTATATCAGCTTACTCCTTAAAGTGGGTGGTCGTCCGCTTCTATATATACCCGCGTCATTTTCGGTACCCATTCATGAGTTAAGTCATTACATTGCAGCGAAATTATGCTTACACAAAGTAGAAAAGGTAGTGTTCTTCCAGATGAATTCGTCGCAAACGCTAGGTTATGTGTCGCACAGCTACAAGAAATCCATAGTATCTCCACTTACTAATGCGGTAATTGGCATGGCACCAATCTTTGGCGGGTGGTTTGTTGTGACCCTTATCACGTTCTTGTTAGTGCCTGATATATATCAGCTCATAAATATCAAGCTGTCGCTGACAGACACAACCATAGTCGATGACATAGCTAGGTATATTCGTGCATTTGAATCTGTATTTTATCAGCATTACGCCGAACCAAAATTTTGGTTATGGGTATTTCTTGTGGCCAATGTTGCCGTATTTAGTGCACCGTCCGGCGCAGACTTTAAAGGCGCATGGTCTGGCATGGCACTAATCATATGCATGTATGTAGTGTTATTTCATTTTTTTGGTGACGATACTGGCCTGTTTAACATCGTAAATAGCATGTTCAGTGCATATCTACCCACACTTATTCTTTGCGTATTTGTGGTTCTTTTCGGCACCAGTACTTTACTGGTGTTCAATATCATCAAAAGTAAATTACTAGGAGCGAAGCAGTCGTAAATCGAGGTGTTCATGGCAGTAATAATTGACTCAGACGATTTGAAAAATTTAGATAAAAACATAAAAGCTAACATCGGTAACTGCGTCCAATTCACCAACGGATGCTGGTTAGAATTAATAGAAGACAGCGGTATGTTTTGGGGTGAATGCCCTTACAGTAAGGTGTGGGGATGTAAAGTGGATGATAACTATATCGATACGATAGTTAGTTGGATCGAGTATTGGAATGAAGCGCGTACCGAGTCCGGTAGCCCAATAAAGCGCGTCGTTTGAGAGTGAGCTAGCTAATAGGACGTAGCTGTTGATTTAGCTATCAATTATATCAAGACTATCTAGACTGCTCGAATTATCAATAATGGACTCCGTATCATCAAAAGAGCTTATCCCCCAAGGGTTTCCACCAGCATCCACACCACCTGTACCATTCATCATCACCATACCCGTTGCCGGATTTATTTCTGTCGCGATAGACGCATCATCAAATATTGAGTTTTTATATTTAACTGAACGCGAAAGAAGTGGTCTTTCGGAAGCGGTATCTTCAGGTATAGGAATTGTGTTCGGTGAGCTTGGTGCATCTAAAGACGAAGAAATAGCAAAAAGGCATCCTATTCCGATGAAAAGCACAAGAAGCAACCAAGCCATGATACCGCCCAAATCTATGTTAAGTGAAACTCTGGATAATTATACACAGCATACAAAAAACGCAACCGTCATAGAGCATAAATTTTTAAAGGAAACTAACGGCCTCTATTTATCTGCCGAGCTTGAGGGAAAGCTTCATTTTTGACCATGTGACTGCTCATCACTTTAATGGCCTCAATCGCCGCATCTGTCGTCATGCCTTCGAAATTCTTAGTGTATTGGCTTAATGCCACCATACCTGCAAGATGCGCTTCAACGAAGGGAACAGGGCACGGAAGCATGCGTTTATCTGACGCTTGCCCTACCTTCAAATAAAACGATTTTCCTTGATTCTCAATCGAGAACCACTTCGCGGTATCTCCATGATTACCGAACTCACACGATGGTAAAAAACCTAATAATACAGCCACGACGATTGGTAGTTCAGTTTTCGTTATTTGGACTGATATCTTATTCGCCCAGTCATATGCCTTGGTGTTACCACCTAATTTGGGTGCAGCTTCGATACGCAACGTATCCCAGCCTTTTTGGGTATTATCGGGCGCGAACTCTATGGCATTTGATTTGCCATGAGATTTAATATTCATATATCGCTTAGGCTCGTCGCTCTGCGTATGCTGAGGCAAATCCGAGGGGGGCGCATTGTTATTTATGCACTGGTTATTGGCAGGTGGTTCACGACGTTGCATTTGCTGCTGATACCCTTGCCTTTGGTTCTGTGGTTGGTAGTTGTTTTTACTATTCTCACCATTCGGAATGACATTACGCTTCGCATTAGTCACGCCTCGTTGATAACCGCCATCGTTCATAGGTTGAGGACTTTGATTAAAGTTCATGTTTAACTCCGTTATCATTTTTACGCATATCATAAAGGAATGGTTGAACCCGACTATAATATTGGCAAATCATTGTTCGCAAACCAGCAAAAACATTCTCCTTTTCTTAAACACCTCGAATTCACACCCTCTACGGAAAAACAGTTACTAAATATCCAATAGCATAGCCTTAGGGCAAGTGTAATTGGGATAACTACATGAAAAATATCAAGCAGCTTCTGCTTTCACTCATCGCATATGCGTCATTACTTTCAGTCGCTAATGGACAAGAGATTGTGACCAGTAATGTTTCGCTTGGCGACATAAGCGTATTAGCGGCTGACAAACAGCTCACATATTCAAATGGAGAGCCAGTGTCGGTGATACGTACAGGTATCATCAAAAACTCAAAAGGTTTGGCGGCTAGAGGCCCGCATAAGTTTATTTTTACACTGGATGCTGACTCCCCATACCCAGTCATTCTTCGTGGTGAGGAAGTTGCCCCCGGTGAGTCGCTCGAATTCGTTGAGAATCTAACGCAGATAGGAGGTAGGTTATCCATCCCAATTTATCCTGCACAAGCAGGTGTTAGTGGTGAAGCTAATTACACACTGGATGTACCAAAGCTATTTGCAAGAGCGTGTAAAATAGGATTTGAAGAGGATGTAGCTGATTGCTTTAAAGTCGTATATAGCGAGCTACTCTATATATGCCCAGTCGATAATACAGAGTATCGCAAGGACACCAATGACTGTCGCGGCATTATTCAGCAGCCCAGTGAGCCTAAGTGTGATTCACCGTTTATCCTAAAGAATGGCCTTTGCGTTCATGAATTCGTGCAGGAAGCTGATAAAGAATGCCCTCTTGATGATGGTTGGACAATTGACGGGACAACATGTCGTTATTACAAAGAAGCCACCATATCACAGTGTCCAGCCGGTTATACGATGCACAATAATCTTTGCCACTTGGTAATCCAAAAGGCAGAGAAATGCCCAACAAACTATGTGAGACAAGGTGAAATATGCGTTAAAGAGGAGGTTGAAAGCGCACAGGCATACTGTGATACAAGTGGATTTAACATTGATGGGGGCGTGTGTAGAAGAGTTCTTATTGAGGATGCGGGATATCGTTGTGATATGCCCGGATATGCTGTTGTTAATGGTGTATGCCAAAAGGATGAGTCAACAACGATATCATCTTGTCAAGCAGGCTATACACTTTATCGCGACAAGTGCCATCGATTAATTACAGCTAATTCGTCCTGCCCATCGGCTGATTACGTCATGAAAAATGGCCGTTGTGAATACTTTGATTCAAAAGCACCTGAATCTTGTCAATCAGGGTATGTTAATCAATCAGGCGAGTGTTATCGATTGATCAATGCGACCCAGTATTGTGCTTCATCTCAGTACAACATTGTTTCTGGTCAATGCCGGAAAGAAGAATCAACTAATATTACATCCTGTCCAACTGGATATCTTTTAGCATCTGGAAGTTGTTATCGCTTAGTATCTGCAAATCAATATTGTTCCGATACGAGATATACGATAAAAAACGGGCGTTGCGAATTTCTTGATAGTCGTAACGTGTCCAGTTGTCCTTCAGGGTATGCATTACTATCTGGTTCTTGCTACCAAGTAGTCAATGCCAATCAATCATGCCCATCCGGTTTTATCAACGATAGTGATGGTACATGTTCGGATTTTGACTCTCAAAATGTATCATCATGTCCCAGTGGTTATGTTTTACAATCTGGAAGCTGTTATCGCGTGGTAAATGCCACTGCCAGCTGTCCTAGTGGTTACATTCAACAAAATGGTCAATGCGTTGACTTTGATTCTAGTGGTGCGATTAGCTGTCCTAGCGGTTATGCTCTACAATCCGGAAGCTGTTATCGCGTGGTTAATGCCACTGCCAGCTGTCCTAGTGGTTACATTCAACAAAATGGTCAATGCGTTGACTTTGATTCTAGTGGTGTTTCCAGTTGCCCTTCAGGATATGCACTCTTATCTGGTTCTTGCTACCAAATAGTCAATGCCAATCAATCATGCCCATCCGGTTTTATCAACGATGGTGATGGTACATGTTCGGATTTTGATTCCCAAAATGTATCATCATGTCCCAGTGGTTATGTTTTACAATCTGGAAGCTGTTATCGCGTGGTTAATGCCACTGCCAGCTGTCCTAGCGGCTATACACGCTCAGGAAATTCTTGCAATAAAGTAGAGGAAGTGAATGCCACTGCAAGCTGTCCTAGCGGTTATACGAGGTCAGGAAGCACATGCAATAGGGTGGTAGGCGTTCCAAAATTACTTTCTTGTCCGTCTGGACTTTCATTGAGCGGTGATAAATGCGTTAATTCGGCATCAGCGTATTGTCCTACTGGTGAGCTTAACGCCAGCAAAACAGTTTGCGAACAATATACGACAGATGTTTTTGCAGCATGTAGCGTTTCAGACGGCATGGCAATCATGGATGTCGCAGAGGGATACTGGCGCTGCTCAATGACAGGAGAACTCGCAAATGTGTATTGTTCTGATGGAAGTGGTGCAAAAGGTCGCTGCCCCAATGGGACAACACAGCCAACTTATAGTTGCTCAGCTGGGTTGACATTAGACGGTTCACAATGTACTCGTCCCGCTATTGAGTCATGTCCATCTGGTTACTCGTTAAGAAATTCCGTTTGTGAAAAAACACTCACGGAATCAGTATCATACACATGTCCATCGGGTTATTCGAGAAATGGGAGTTTATGCAAAAGGACGTTAACGCAGCCTGTTAATTATGCATGTCAGAGCGGATATAGTTTATATAATTCAACGCAGTGTAAAGCTAATTCTGTTACTAATTCGGTAGGTAATTGCCCAACAGGGTTTACGCTTAAAATATCAAATGGGAATTGTGAACGATTAAGGCATGCGAGTGTTTCTTACTCATGCGCATCGGGTTACACGACATATCAGACTACACAGTGTAGAAAAACAGCACCTAGTAACAGTGTAGGCGCTTGCTCATCAGGGTTCACCCTCAATGCCTCAAATGGTAACTGCGAGCGCAGAAGAACAACCGCTATACAGTACAGCTGCCAATCGGGTTATTCCCTTTATAACAGCACGCAATGCAAGCAGCTAAATGCTTCCAATAGCATTGGTTCATGCCCTGCAGGATTTATTCTTAACACAGACAATGGAAGTTGTGAAAGAACAAGAACGACTTCGCTTACATATAGTTGCCCAACTGGCTACGACGCCTATAACGGCACCCAATGTAAACAAAAAAGTGGGTCTAACAGTGTAGGTAACTGTCCGTCAGGATTTACGCTCAATATATCAAGCGGTAATTGTGAGCGAACAAGACACGCTAATGTAACATACTCATGCAGTGCTGATTACAGCATATATCAGACTAACCGCTGCAAAAAAAATACACCATCCAACAGCATTGGTACTTGCCCTTCAGGATTGACCTTAAACATATCAAATGGTAACTGCGAGCGTTTGTTAACAAGCTCAATCTTGTACTCATGCGCATCAGGTTATCAAATATATAACTCTAATAAGTGCCTATCGCAGAACGAAACCGTTTCTATTGGCTCATGCCAATCCGGTTACACACTTAATACAAGTAATGGAAATTGCGAAAGAACGCTCACTGAGCCAGTACTTTACAGCTGTCCAACAGGGTATTCAGCTTATGGAAGTACGAAATGCACCGCTAATTCTGGTACAGCGTCAGCGGGTATGTGTAGCTCTCCATATACTCTTAATACATCAAATGGCCAATGCGAAGAATTCCGTACCGCGTCAATTTCTTATAGTTGCGCAGCCGGGTATACAAGAGTAAATACCCAGTGCAGAAGAAATTTTGCTGAAAACGATATTGGAAATTGCCCATCATCCTATTCACTTAACCGTTCAACAGGTGTTTGCGAAAGAACACTGACTGACACGGCAATTAGGACATGTGATACAGCGAACAACTACACATTGGTGAATGGTACGCAATGTCGACAAGTGACAGACGAGCCAATCCGCTACAGCTGCTCAGAAGGAACACTCGTAGGTACGACGTGTGAAATAACGCGTTATGACGACATCATACTCTACTGTGGTAGCGAGCAGGTGGAATATGATCAGGCGCTATGCAGAATGGAGCAACCTGATATGACGAAAGGACAATGCCCAGTGGATTACGTTCTTAATACAACTACTGGCCAATGCGAAAATATCAAAAGCACGAGCGTTACATACACATGCCCTAGCGACCCTCGATACACGCTAGACAGTGATGAGTGTAAATTCTACGAAGATAAGCAATACACAACGTATTGCCCTGATGGGGGCGAGTTAACGCAAGGTGGAGCGCTATGTGAAATCAGACTCCAATCAGAAGCAAATGTAGAATGTGCAGACCCAAGAGCGACCCCAGACTTAGAAAATGGCCGCTGTGTTTTCACAGAACGATCACCGTTCATACAAGCAGAATTTGTGGAGGAGTAAGCAATGAACGCTGAAAGGAAAATAATTCAGAAACGTAAGTCATTAACCAAAGGAATGGTTGCAGGGCTTCTCACCTGCTTGTCCTATGGTGCTAATGCAGAGATTGTCGGTTATCAGGGCAATGACATAAATGCCCAACCCGTAAAAGCAAGTGCGGATAAAAAGTTTATCAATGCTGATGCAAATTTAGCTATAGCGGTGAGCACTGGGCTTGAGCGTATTATTAGACTGACTGTCACGGACAGTAGCGATAGGGATGTGTTTACGCGCACAACAGAAATCGTGGGCGGTACTGACAGGTTTTCGTTTGAAAATAAACAGTACTACGGAAAAACGATAGAGTTAAATAGCCTTTCCGATGGTGAATATCGTGTAACAGCTGAAATTTTGGATACAGCTGGAAATGTTGTAAATACGTTTGTAGAGACCATGATAAAAGATACAGCTGCTCCAGTAGTGGCAGGGGATTTCTATTGGAAAATATGGCACTACTACCAACGTATTCACACTGACGGCAAATATGTTGTCTCTTACCCTTATGCATCGGATGCTGGATATACAGACGTAAGCGATGCGTTGTCGGGCATAGACAGAGTAACGTTTAAATCAGAGTACCTTACTGGGCCTAATGCAGGTGAAGTGTACAGGGAGAATGTGCCGGGTATGTATACCGAAGATGGTAGAGCCATCATTGGTACAGGTACCCAAGGCACAATAGGTAGTGCGCATATCCCTTCAGGAAATGCTGAAATGCGTTTTACGTATACTATCTATGATAAAGCAGGCAATAGCACGTCAGTATCTGAAGATGTGTATGTTGCAAATGGAATTACATCACAACCAGAACCATGGGCAGTGTACACTGGGTCGGGTTCATATGACGGATTCACTGGCTACGAAAAGTATGTCGATGGTATGGTGGTGTCGTCGAATCCTGTCAAAATGATTTATCGTATGCCTGCATCTGAAATGCGAGGCGGCAATGCCATGGGTGATATTTATGGCGGGTGGTACAACAAAACTGGCCCTAATAATACCTCCTACTTTGTTCGCAAAAACAATGAACATGTGTATTTCGAAGTAGAAGGAACATCGAATGGGGCAGAAATTCAACGCCTACAAGCATATATTACGTCACTGCGAAGTTGGCGAGCGGCACTTTTCAAGCATGATATACAGTTCTCTAGTGACGAATTTAAACCGCCTGTAGCAAAGGACATACAAGCTTACGTTGAAGGTTTAGGTCAGTGGGTTCCCGCATATTATCAAATTGGTTTGGATGACACTAATGGTCAAGTTGATGCGATAACACAAATCAAGGTGTCGGTTGAGCCGCGTCCATATCTACAAAAATACAGAATGCGTTTTTCTCGCGAAGACCAATTCTATGACGACCTAGACTGTGATATTCAGCCAAATGATGATCACTGTATTATCAACACCAACCTCCCATATCCAAGCACGGACATCAATGTATATCATGGACGTTACTCAGTAAGTAACGACGCCGGTACATTAATCTCAAACGAATTAGCACCTAATTGGCGTTACCATGGCGACGCTCCTCAGATTGACGACGTGCAGTACGATGAAGTTATCAAGCGCATGACAATCAAAGCGAGCGGTGGATACCCAACTCGCGTGTGGGGGTCAAACCGTTTGGATTCAGCTAAGGTTCGCTTATTAGAGCAGAGTTCGGGCAACGAAATAGTAATAAACGGGTCTATCATTCAAAACGAATTAGCGAACGATAGACTAGTTTACCAGTATGAATTTGACCTTACATCACTACCCGATGGTATGTATGACGCTACAGCAGAAGTAAAAGCGAATTTTAATGGCTCAGATGCAGGAACGACGACTAGACAACTGGTAAAAAGCGACATAGCCATTGATGCTACTGCGCCAAGCATTTCGTTCAATATTGCTTCAGGTGATGCGATAAAATCGCTTGATGTGATAGAAATTAGCGTTGAGGATAACGTATCCGATGTCTATTTTGATGTGGCGCGACTTCAAGGCGGACCTAACAATGATGACATTTTCTTATCGATAAGAAATGAAGAAGGGGTCTACAAGCTTGAGTTTCCCGTCATGTTTCCTTCTTTATCGTCTAGCGGAATTTATACATTAGATGTTGCGGCCGTCGATGCTAGTTCTAACGTTTCTACAAAGTCGATTAATTTTGTCTATAACCCAGATAGAGTTGGACTGAAACGCGGAGAAACGGTTTACATTCCTGCAATCACTGAATCTATTTCAGACCGCGAGGGATTTAGCGCAATCGCAACTCAGCAATTTACGGACGATCAGGGCCAACCTATTCAAGGTATATACCCTATTAATGCAACACTTTCCTCGGATGCAGATTATGCAATGGTCATTAATGGGGTGACTTTGCAGCCTGGGGAAACCAAGTCAGTTAATAATGCTTACGATTTTTCTGCAAATGGCGGTGTGTTGAACATGCCAGCGCATCCGGCAAGTAATACTTCAACAGGTACGGCTGGCATTATACTCACGCCTACATTCCCTAAGGCTCCAATTGCTTATGGTGAAGTTGCACTTTGGTCTGCGGACACATCGATAGAGAATTATCAGGAGTTTTATCCGCTAGAAGATAAAACCTATGAGTTCCAGCTATTATTGGACTCTTCTCTTTGTCAAAGAACTGAGTCGTATCGTCGAACTGCAACTGTAGAAATGTTTTCAGCACCACGTTGTTTAATTGAAGTTGGTGAGTTACCGGAAAACTTTAACTTTCTTTCTATGGATGCAAAGGTGTTTGGCAGCGTGATTAGCGAAGCCGAAACAAAAATTCCCTACACTGTGTCGTTGCTAGACGATAGTGGCAAAAAGGTGACGGTTAAGACTGGTGAGCACACTATCAATTTTGTTGAGCCAGAACCAGAGCGCCTTGTGATGAATGGTTCGGTAAAGACTGTGCTACCAACAGTTGATATCGCGCAAAATGACGACAAACCTACGTCGTTTGTTGAGGAAATTGAGCTATCACTTAAGCAAGATGATGTTAATTGTCAATTGACGGCTGAAAGTTTTAACAATACGTACACAGCCGAGATGTCGCCTAGATGTTTCTTCGAATGGACATCTGATATGAAGGGACTTACCGATAATGGAACAAGCGCTGCAGGTGTGTTTAGCGAGAGCGGAAGTGTTGAAATTGGTTATCAAGTTTCAGCAATGGAAAAAGGCGAGAAAGTACCGCTACTAAACGGCACCTACACGTTAGAGGTTGGCGAGCCAGTACCGTCTATTGTTGAAGAGGTTGAATACGTATTTGATGGACAAGTTATAAAAACCACAGACCTTGAAAATTATGACAAAAAACGAGGTGTGTCTGACATAACGGTTCGAGTGAGCGAGCGTCCATTTGAACAAGTCGTCAACATTAAGGAGTCTAGTTGCGTTGTCCCTGAAGGACAAACGACGTGCAAATTAGAGTTAAATGGCTATGTGCCCGGTATTGATGCGGAGGAGTTGACAGGCAAAGAGACAGAAGTTTTGGCCGTCAACGATTCGTTAGATTATCTAATGCCGACTAATGACACGATTAACTTTAACTATGACTACCGTCCGCCAGAATTAATCGATGTAATCTATAACAAATCGGCCACTGAAGTATTAAACCATACTATCGATGGTGTTGATTATGAAATACCTGCAGGACAAGCCATGGTAGTGACCTCGACACCCCATAGCGATAAAGCAGGCGACTGGTGGATGCCTGATGTGCGTGAAATAGAACTAGTACCGAAACATGAAGCCAATGATCTTAGTCGAGTATCGCTTAATGGCCTTTCTTTTAGAGTACGCAATAACCAACTGTATTCTGAAGATAGCTACAGCGTTAGGGCGATAGATGAGCCACAATTGGTCGGCGATAAAGTTATTTTTCAGACAAGAATTTCACAGTTGCCTGATGGGATATACAGCACTAAGGCAACAATATCGGATGCATTTGACAATATGTCGACCATGGAAACTGAAGAGACGTTTCTTGATAAAAGTGGCCCACAACTTCTCTCTGCTTTTGGTGGCATGAAAATACGTGACGGTGCAACAACCGAACTGGCCTATTTCAGTGACCTTCACTTTCTAGCCTATAGTGACTGGAATGATGGTTCGAAAGTATCGAGTGTTACACTAGATGGCCAACCAATAAGCTATACACAAAACGAAGATGGCTCTATCACTATTGATGAGGTAGAAGATGCAGTCGAAGGTTCGAACTACAAGTTAGTTGTTGAGGCATCGGATGACTCTGGGAATAAGACGATAGAAGAGTATAACCTGAGCTATATGAACACAGAGTTTGTGGTTTACCCAACGAGAGAAAAAGTCTTTGCAGAGATCATGCAGGCAGAAATGATTATTTATCAAAAAAATGGTCAAGGATGCACCTTCTCTGCTACCCCTGAAGCTGCTATAGAAATAGCCGACCAATACAACAAGGGTTGTACGATTGAAATAGATGGTATGCCTGAAGGTATGGACCTACAAGCACGTGGACGCAGAATGTATGCGCGAGGCGTCATTGATGAAACAGGTCAAAAAAATCTGCAGTTAAAGGTCGTCTACTACAATGAGGATGGGCTTGCTAAGACCTATGTTGGCGACACTGTTTCATTCGAAGTAATGCCTGCACCACCCATACAACTAACCATGGATGATAGAAATCACATTGCTGATAATAGGTATTTTGTGCCTTATAACAGTCGCAATGCAGGGGTTATTAATCTAAAAGCGGCAAGTGGTGCGTTAGATATATTAACTTCAGCTAACGGCAACACAGAAGAGCTTAACCTTAACGATGGTCGAAGAGCCGTAGAGTTTGATAGGAACTTGCGTATCGAACGCGTTGATAATAATGATTCTGGCGTTTGGTCCGAGGTGGAGTACAGCATAGACGCAGAGTATCGCTATAAAGATGAATCTAAAGTCAATGAAACCTTCAATGCGATAATTACACCATCAACGCGAACGTCTGCGTTCCTAGTCGCAGAAATGCACGACGAAATGAATACCGATGATACGGTAGTGTTTTCAGGGTATGTAGGACAATACAATCGTAGACTTGAAGTTCCTTATGAATATGATGCAACCACAATGGGTGATTGGGATGCGTCATTAATGGTTCGCGATGGACTCGATTATTCAAAAATTGCCGGACCCGTAAATATCGATGAGAACGGGCGCGTTCAATTTGAAGTGTCTGGGCAGACTTTGTTTGACGAAGGTAGAACATTCTATTTGTTAGCAAACTCACGTTCTGAAATTGAAGACTACGATCTTGAGATTCTTTCTAGGCCTTCTTATATTGAAATACTGAAAGCGGGGGCTATCGATGGAACAATCTACACAAGAACACTTAAGTCTCAAATTCCTTTCTATACAACAATTGCGTTTCGCTTTGATACGCGAGAAGACCGAGAGGTAATCGACACACTTGGTTGGGAGGTAAGCAGAGACGGCGGTACGACGTGGGAAGAAATACCAGATACACAGGATGAGAATAGGTATGTTGTGCAAATGGATGAGCCTGTAACTAATCAGTATCGGGTCAGAATGAAAAACAGACTTACTGGTATTGAATCAACATCTAACATTCTAGAAATAATTGGATATGAAATTTCAGATATTCAACTAGATGGACCAAGAACTGTTATTAGAGGCTTGGATGCACAGTATACGGCGAGTATAAGCGAAGAGCTGAAAGGAAGCAGTGATGGTGTGTACGAGTGGAGTGTTGATGATGGCCAGACGTGGGTTGAAGGGACAAACTCTTATACATTTAATGTACAAGAGTCTGGTACATATAACGTTGCCGTTCGTCATAGACTTAATTCTGCGCTTGAGGTTGATGTCAATGAGTACTCAGAAGAGTCGACCCGTGTAGTGGTTGTCGATCCTGAGAAGCTTTTCCTAGACCTTGATAGACCACGATATTTTGAGGTGGGGCGTCCTGAGAAGCTAGAAGCGACATATCGTCTTTTCAATTCACGTGTTGAGGCGAATGTGATTGAGAAGATCACATTACCAAACGGTGATGTATTAAATGAAGGCGGAGAATTTACGTATGCGCCTTCAAGAGACGATCTCAATGATAGTGACGCCACCTTTGTGTATGAAGCGTGGGTAGAAGGGCTTAAGGAAGAAACACGCGAAGTACTTACCGTTGATGTGCATACCTATGACTATCAGTTCGGTACACCTATTTTAGACCTAAGGCAGAGCTATCCAATTGCGCCGACGCCTGTAAGGGGTCAAGTAGGAGTAAACGTGGAGAATGAATCACCTGATATCGATTACACATATCAGTGGTCCGTAGAAGGCGGTTTTGATGCAGAGATACAAGGAGAAACTAGCCAGCGTTCTTATATCGTTCTAAAAGAGGCCGGTCTACAAACGGTAAAAGTTAACGTAGCGGACAACCGAGGTAATGAAGCTGAAGTAACGCAAATGGTTAACGTAGAAGAAGCCGGACAACTTGAAGCCAGCATTTCTGCAAGATTTAATAAGGCGGAAATGACAGTGCCATTATCAAGCTCTTTAAGGCTAAATGTAGAGATGCAGCATCCAAGAGACTACGTAAGGGAAGTGAAATGGTATCTCAACGATGAGTTGGTATCTGACGTGTCGTCTGACAGAGAATATATAGAGATGACGGAAGCTGGCACTTACACGGTAAAAGCTGTTGTTATTTCAGATCATGGGCAGACTGGTGAAAGTGAGTTTACTTTCGAAGCCAAACCTAACATTCCGCCTGTGTGCGAACCGCATGTCAAAAAAGACGGTACGTCAGCGACAATATATCCTTACTGTAAAGATGAAGACGGTAGAGTGGTACGTATCTTCATGGATTGGGGTACGGGTGAGCAGATTCGTTCATCTGGTGTTACATTGAGTGATTACGTTGCAGAGGGCATTTCATCCGTTGTAATACGTGCCATCGATGATGGTGGCGAAGAGTTTACGACTACGGTTGTGCTTTAAAAAAATTAGAGGCCAAGGACGGCCTCTTTTTTATTTGACCCCTTAAAATCCAAACGTCTGTGAAAAAACCTCCTATTCAAAGCCAATAGAATTATACGCAATGAAGTAATTTTTGCGGTGACCTATGGCTATGTTTGCTCCCCGAATAATAATCCTTCTTTGCCTACTAGGTGCAGGCTGGGTTTACATGTCTGAGCGTTATGACTTGTTGTTTGATTGGCAGCAAGACCGTTGCCTGAACACAAGAGTCTTCTTTGTAGATACATGGGACAGAGAGCTTGACCGTAATCATTTGATGGTCGTCGACTTTCCTATTGATACTGGCCCCATTAGAAAGGGCGACTTAGTTATTAAGCGTGTAGTGGGAATGCCCGGTGAGGTTATGACATATAACTCTATGAGCATTGAGACAGACACGGGATTTCAATTCACATCAGATATTCGAAAAGGCGCCGAACATATTGGCTACACATTCCCTGAGCGCAGTGTACTGGCACTAAATAATAACGAGTACTTCTTGGCTGGCGATTTGCCATATAGCTTTGACAGTCGCTATTGGGGCGCGATTAACGAGCAGCACATTTACGGGAAAGCATATGCAGTATTTTAAATTATCCGCACTCGCGGCACTTTTAATTGCCTTTAATACGTCTTCGCAAGATATGTCGGCAGAAGAAGAGTTCATGCAGCAACAAGACGCGTTAAACAAAAAATATACTGAAACTATGACAAAGCGCGGTTTGTTTGAAGGTATCGTCCCTGCTGGACAAGAGAATAAAAACGAGAACGGCGGTGAGGAGCGTTTCTTAGAAAAATATCAGCGGTCTATCGAGGACATGAAAGCAAAGACCGCAAACAAGGGTAATTTAAAAGGGATAGGTAAGACAGATATTGATCCAAACAAAGTCGCCGTTGCACCTGACTTTCTAGAAACGCAGGAGAACATGCTCAAGAAGTGGACTGCGCAGTTCAAAGAAAAAGGCTACCTAGACGGACTTGATGAGAAGTCTATTGAAGAGCGAACACAACAGTTTAAAAATGCGGCTCAGTTAACGGCACAACAATCTAATTCAGGATTAGCCAGAGAAATAAAAAAGGAATTTGGTCTTGATATGGGCGGCAAGGGAGCCTTTGACGCAGAAACGCCCTACGAGCCACAACGATTAAAGGGCATTTTTATATCGTTTTCTATGTCTAAATCTGCCATACGTGAAGCAATGAAAGTAGGAGTGTCACAAGGGGCACAGTTATTTCTCAAGGGTATGCACAAAGACGATACGGGCATACATGACACTATGCGACGTTTGCGTTCTATCGGCCAAGGACTTAAACAATACCCGGATGTCCGCTTTAAGCCTCGCTACTTTGAAGAGTACAACGTCAAAGTAGCGCCCTCTATTGTCTATTCGGAGGACAATAAATTTGTCACCGCGTCTGGTCTAATGAATCCAAACTGGGCAATGCGTCGATTTAATGAAGGCGAATACGGTGATAAAGGCACACTTGGTGATACGTTACCCGTTGAAGAGAAGGACATCCGCAAGGAATTTAAAGATAGGTTTGCGGCGATGGACTTTGAAGGAAAGAAAGAACGTGTCGTAAAGAATTTCTGGAAGAAGAAGGAGTTTGTAGCACTGCCCGAAGCGAAAGAGGATGGGCGTTGGTTTATTGATGTGAGAGGTACGGCAGCGAAGGACGTGATAAACCCGCGTGGTGATAAATTGGCAAGTGCGGGGCAAGTGTTAAATCCAATTGAGAATATGACAACACCATTAACGCTATACATATTCGATCCAATGAAACCGCGACAGCTGGAATGGGTGTCGGCGAAATACCACAAAGAAAGACCGGTGGGTCAGTCAATGATTATCTTCTCTCGACTAAACAAAGAAAAAGGTTGGGACCACCTTAACGCGCTCAGGAAATCACTGGGTCAGGAGCTTTATGAGTTACCTAGTGAGTTGGTTAGAAGGTTTAATATTACACATTTGCCCGTGAAAATTTCGACGGATTTTGAACGCAACCTAATGCTCGTTGAGCAATTTAAGATGGAGAATTGATCATGAAACTACTATTTGCTGTTATCTGCGTGTCCTTAGGTATCTGGCTAGCGTTCAATCATCCAGACGAAGCAGAAATGATTTTAATGTATGTGCAAATCGCGTTTTATCAGCTATTAGAGTTTATTGGGCAGTATGTATGAGGTTTATGTCCGTGAAATACATGATTTTACTTATGTTAGTGATGGTTACAGCATCATTGCCAGCAAGAGCGACATCAATGAATCCGCAGTGCCCGGACGCAAATCTCTTTACTAATGTATTTGACCAAATATGTTGGGACTGCTTTCTTGATTCAATATCCCTAATGGGCGTATCGGTAGAAGACGAGCCTGACGGTGCAGCAAATAAGTTGCCTGTCTGTTTTTGTTCAGATGCGTTAGGTGTGCCTGAGGTTGGTTGGCCGTTGGCGTATTGGCGACCAGCAAGAGTTAATGAAGTTGTATTAACCCCTTGGTGCGCACCGGGGCTTGGTGGAATAAAACTTCAGGATACAATGACGGGGGTTGGTACATCTGATACGGTGGGCGATGGCAGAACGAATCAAAGTTCGTTCTATCAATACCACTACTATTCGTATCCGATAATGGACATGCTGGGAATGCTAATTATGCCCAACTGCTCAGATGGTTACGTCGACATGGACCTGCTCTATTTATCTGAGGTCGACCCATTATGGCAATCAGATATGTTGTCACTTATATTGAACCCGGAGGCAATTATCTTTGCTAATCCGGCTGCAATGTTGTGGTGCATGCAAGATTGTATATCAACGACAGCTAATGAGCAGCTTGAGGAAAGTTTTGGTTGTGCAGGCTGCAGTGGAAGCTTGTATCCCATGACAGGTAACGTCACACGGGAACCTGATCAAGTTGCAGCGTCTTCATTGATTACGCAGAGGGTATTAGCAGGATTGCATCGAAAAGGATTGGCCCGAAAAACAATCGGTGATGAGGCTATGTGTGAACCTGAGTACTATCCGACAATCCCGCGCTCTCAGTATCGTTTTAGTATGATGTATCCTGTTCCTGAGGCATCGAGCGATCTCGCTGCTTCAACAGTTTCCTATGCGCAAGAAAATTCAAGTAACGAATCACAGTTCGCAGATAATTTGGCTGGGGCATCAGGCGGTGATACAGATGCGTTTAAGCAGTGCTGCCATCCAATGGGAATGTCTACTGCTCGATGGTGCACACCCTACGGAGGAAGAGAGCGTCCGGGCAAAGATGCGTACCTATACCTCATATGGAATTGGCGGGATTGTTGCAACCGAGGGACCGCAGAATAACAACGTTTTCAAGTTAGGCACCTCAAATTTGTGGTGTCTATGAAAAGGATTGATTATCACCGCAGATAAAATAACACCATGGAATTTCTATGGTGTTTTTTTATGCGTTTAAAAAAGGTGTTTACGTATTTTGTATTAGGTGTCTTCGCCCTACAAACAAACCTTGCAGTTATGCTGTCTGTATCTACAGCAATATCGATGTTTTATACCGCATCTGTTTTGGCGAGCCCTCCGCCTGTATACGACCCAGACACACCTTTACTTAATGAATTAAAGCGCAAATACTCCATTCATGACCCTGACAGAAATACCGCTATTGATGGCGGAACATTAGGAACACCTGTAACTACGCCACCAAAAGATTTGACTCAAATATTAGCGGAGAGAAGCTTTTCTTCATCAACAGAGGTTGAGTTGACGCCTAACCCATCCATAGACCTAAGCGACCCATCATCGTTACTTAGCCAATATGAGCAAGAAGGCTTAGCCATTGGCATGACAAACGGCGCTCCAGTGGGCGATGCCGATGGTAATATCGACGTAAAATATGCGAAGAAGACGACCCGAAAATTTGAATATGATGAAGATGGGCGTCTGGTTATCGAGATAATAGATGAAGAGCCGGAATACGTAGAGACAGGAGGTGAAAGAGAAAGCTATCTATCGCAGGAAGTTAATAGGGATGATATCGAGTTTGCGGCCGACGAAGCGCATGGCGATGACCCTATGATTAGACAGGAGGGTAGAACAGCACACTCTACTTTATCGAATGGCACAGATACATCATCGAGAGCCTACCAATCACTGATTAATTCGGCGTCTAGGGCAACAAACACAGTAGTTGACCCCAACGCGGGATGGTTGAACCCAAGCCAAGAAGCATTTGATGATGCATCTACACCGGCTGGTGGTTTTTTCTCTTCATGCGAAACGACTGTTGAGACTAAGCGAAAAACAATCAATTACCCTACGAAGAAAGAATATTCATGTCAGCAAAACATGGCGCAAAACCTCAATTATTGTGAAGTAGAAAGGAAGCTCAGGATACCGATGGTCGTCGGGGGAGATGGCTTTGAGTCGTGCGGAATAGGTTGCTATGAGCTTACTATCGGTAAGGAGGGAAATAACTATTTTGAACCACCATGCGGAGATGAATGTGGCTCTCAAATGTTTACTCAGAGCCGAGTATTCAACCTCAATCTCGCAGATGGTTTCAGGCTGTCAAAAGTCACTGCGTCGGCAGAGTTTGACGACCATTTCGAGTTGCTCATAAACAATAATTTAGCGTTCTCGCAATTGCGCAGGCAGTTTTCTTACGTACAGCGGCTACCAGTACCCCCAGCTAATGCGGGGAGAGGATTTGCAGAACAAGGCAATGATTCTATGGGATTGCGAGATGTAAGCTTTGGTGTATTGCGTCATATAAATCAGAACGCTAATAATACATACGACTTTACTGTAAATACACTCGTTGGTGGCGCGGGTGAAATGCTAATGAAAATTCGTTTTTATTTCACAGATGAAACTGGTGAGGGTTATGGAGAGGTTATCACACAAAAACCAGAAGGGTGCTTAGACAAGGTTGACCCAAGCTATAAAAATGGTGGCGGAAATACTGGCGCTGGCGATGGTAGTGACTTTGGCCGCTTCGACGAAGGAGAATACGATTATAGTCTTTGCCGATTTGATTCGTATGTTCCTCTTGAAGTTGGCGACAGGGGTTATCCCCAAGAGTTCTTAGACTTAATGGGGCCATTTTATCCCGGTGACACGGGAAACAAGACATGGCGCTATGAGCTTGAAAATTATCGATGCGATCCGCTCGGTGGTTTGGATTACTGTGTCGTTGACCCTGAAACGGGAGAGGAAGAGTGTTACACATGGGATGAACTATTAGCGCAACCCAATCAGTGCGATATTTTACAAAATGACAACTCGTGCAGCGAAGTGAGTAGGCAGTGTACGCCCGGTTGGGATATAGAGGTCGAAGATGAGTCGTATTGCTTCAACGAAACCGTCACATATTCTTGCGAGACAAACAATACTATAGATAGAGAAATAGAGACGGCGACTAATACTTGCGCAGGCGCTATACCGTGTTCTGGAGGCGACTGTGAATTCGGTGAAACAGAGTCAAATGACAGGTTCGTGGAAGCAGCTGTTATGGGAAGCGTTATTCAATATGCTGATAGTGACAGAAGCTGCGAAATAGAAAACGATCCAAGTACTTGCCGAATCTTTGAAGGAGAGTATGAATACTGCTCGACTGAAGTAACTGGGTTGGGTATGGATTGCTGTGAAGAAGCTGGTGGCGTTGATATTCTTGCATACGTGACGGCAGCTAATCTGATGATTAAGTCAAATAAGCTTGCTAAGGAAGGTATCTTTGGAGATGCCATACAAGGTGGAGTAGAGTCCGTCGCAGACACGGCATCTACATTTGGCGAGTCGATAAAGGGTTCTTGGACAAGCTTCAAGAAAAGCGCTAGTGAGCTAGGTACAAAAGCCTGGGACGCGATGCCAAAAGCTATAACACAGGGGTCTGAAACGCTCATAGGTAATTCAACAGGCGTGGTAGCGGATGCAACAGGGCCAATAGCTGAAGCATTTAGCTCAACAAAAGAAGCATTTACTGGTGCATTGGGCTCGCTGCAACAAAATATTTATCAATTAGCCTATGAAGCGCTACCGCAAGAGTTAGCCAGCCAATTATTTACTCAAGCAGGTGGTGAAGCGGTGACAGATGCAGCCACGCAAGAACTCGTATTAAACGAGAGTATTACAAATTTCTTTAGCAATGTAATGTTGGCTTATCAAGTTTATTCTACAATAAAACTGGCGCTCACGTTGTTGACAATGTGCGATGAAAACGAATCTGATATGGGGATTAAGCTAGCACAGCGGCAGTGCTTCAAGGTGGGCGGTAGCTACTGTTCCAAAAGGATATTAGGAGTCTGTATACAAAAGAGACAAGACCATTGTTGTTACAATTCAATTCTTGCCCGTATTATCATGGAGCAAGCGGGACCATTGCTTGGAAAGGACATGTCAAATTGCGAAGGGTTAACGCAAGAGGAATTGGCGCGACTAGATTTTGACCGAATAGACTTGAGTGAGTGGGTAGGGTTAATGATTGAATCAGGGGAGATGAAGAGCCGCTCAAACGAAAACATACTAACCGGTGGCGGTGAATTTGTTGGAAACCGTTGCGAGCAATTCGAAGTCGAAGATCCTGTTACAGGCATTGTAACAACCGAAGAAAGGTGCTTTAAGAAGCTCGAAGGTGGACGCATGATAAACAGCTATGGACGTCAGACTGTATCTGAGCGAACTTCAGATAGGATGGATGGTGCTAGCTCGTATACTGAAAATATGAGGCAAGGCGCTAGAAACATGGCGAATGGAATAGATTGCTCTGCATCACCCCGCCCCGCCGTGTGCGAATTCGGCTTCACGATAGATGATGGTGGCCAATAAGAGAGTTATATAAAAAAAGCCCAGCATTTGCTGGGCTTTTACACTGAATTATCACAGTGGGCTATTAATTGATAATGCTTTCAAACGCTGACGTTTCATCTTCGTCAAATAAATACTGCTTACCACCCTTTACAACATAAACCTGTCCAATAGTGACCCATTCACTATCTTTTGGGTTGTCGATAGACTGTACTCGTGCAGCATCAGGGATGACCGCAAAAAAGCCTAGCTCTTCCCCGCCATTTAATAGAAAGTACAATGCCGACGATTGGGTACCCATCGAATAAACAACCACATAATTATCGTTGATTTGACCGACAATTTTTGGCGTAACACTAAAATGACAAACATCGCTTCGACTCATTAGGTCATTGGTCACTCCAACAAGATAACGCTTCCAAACTTCATTGCTTGTTACGCCCTCACGTTCTTTCTTGTCGCCAAAATAAAAAGCGTTATTGCAATACTCGCCACTAAACAAAAAGTTTTGTACGGATGCAGCTGATGTATTGCCATACATTCCATGATAGTCAGCACCATCTATCGATGAAAATGCCGCTCGGACTTTTGACTCCAGTGCAGAAGAAACCTGTTTGTATGCCAGCTGTCGGTTTTCAATATTTACCGCGTCTTTTGAGATAAAATCGACCCCAAAAGGGTACCATTTTGTCATATTTTCAATTTCGCTATCCATTAATAGCGCCCCTAAACCTAAGACTAAACCACCCTGATAGAAGCCAGAATAGAAAGAAAAAAGCGCGTTAGGATCATCGTGTTCAACAGTCATATCTGTATCGACTGGGCCATCACTTACCCCTTTACCTTTTCCATCTCGATACCCCATTTTAACGATGTTAAGCGCGACACTCTCATCGTTGTTCCACTCGATAGGAGCGGTATCTTTGACAATAAGCTCTGGCTGTTTGTTAGCGTTAGATGTAGAGGAGCAGCCACCCAATGCCAACAGCGAAGTGGTGAATACGGCTACTAATGTCTTGTTATTTAGCTTCATTTTGATTCCGCCTATTAATTTAAGTTAAAAGCATAATACCAACTAAAGAATAACTCGCTACCCAATTGGCACATCTAAAAAGACATTTCACCCCGCTAAAACGATACGCTTATGAAAAAACGTCTCAATGTTAATAGGTAACATTCTGCTGAAATAGGAGGATGCATGCTTACAGAAGAACAAGCTGGCACAATTAAAGAACCAGATGAACACAAGCTGATTATTGCTTTGCCGGGTTCAGGGAAGACGTTCACGTTTATTTCTCTGGCTGAAGCGATATTAAAAATGGATGATAGCCATTCCGTACTTCTAGTCACGTTTACTAATGCAGCAGCCGGAGAGATGAAGCAGAGGATAGAGAAACGTCTAGGCAAGCAGATGGCAAGAAGAACGAAGTCAGCCACCTTTGCATCGTTAATGATGCACCAATTTAAACAAATATCCCGCGGAAGGAAGCCAGTCATTGGTGCAGAGCAATACACATTCGTTAAACGAGCGCTTGCTTCGTTACATATGAACACGGATGAAATCGAAGAGTGGTTAACTAAAATTGAGCAGATGGGACGTGATTTGAACTATGTTAGCGATGATACGCCGTCTTCAAAGGTTTTTGAACGCTATATCGAAATACTCAATGATGACAATAGGTATGACCTAAACCTGATGGCTAGAGAGCTTATTCATGGAATGAGAAGTGGCGAAGTTAAGCCATATAAGCATACCCATTTGCTGGTGGATGAATTTCAGGATACGGATGCTATTCAGTTAGAGTGGGTTTCATGCATGGGCGAAGTAGGTGCCGGTGGTGAAGGTGCGAAAATAGCTGTTGTTGGCGATGATGACCAATCGATTTATAGCTGGCGTGGAAGCCTTGGGTTTGAAGCGTTTCAAGAGTTTAAAGAAAGGTTTGGGGCAAGTGCATATGTATTATCACGCTGCTTTAGGTGTTCTCCCGCAATATTAAAATCCGCCAAGGCTTTTATTGAAAATAACGAGGATAGGCTGGACAAAGAAATGGTGTCTGCTGTGGCCGATGAGGGAAAAGTAACAAAGGTGCCCATCCCACCAGAGTTTATCTCTAAATATCTGATGAAAAAGTCAATGGCAGATGAATTAGAAATACGGAAAGACAAAAATAAAAAGCAGTCGAAGGCGGATGACAAAAAGTTCGAAAACTATCGCTTTGTTGCTGAAAAGATAGAGGATAGCCAGAAGGGCGGGTGGGCTGTTTTGGCAAGAACGAATAAGCAGCTTGACCAGATGGAGAGGGCATTCACTGAGTTAGGCATTAAGGTACTTAGAATTGGGGGTAAATCAATATTTGATAATGTACATGCTGTAAGCATGGTCAATCTCTTCCTGTCTTTAATCAAAGATAAAGCCGCATCTGAGCTGGTTTCTGGGCTTGGTTGGATTGGTGAGAGCGAAGCCAACCTCAAGCGAATCTATACTGAATCACGACGAAGTGGTTTTGCGTCAATATCGCAATTGGGTGACAGCCCGTGGTCTCCAATTACTTCCTATCTTCAATCGATAGCACAGCTAGCTAAACAATGCAGAGAGCAAGATGCGGAAAAGTATATCGATAAATGGGCTCAGGTAATGCGTCGGATAATTAAAAAGATGGATGATAAGGAGAAAGTACTGCAAGAAACCATTCTGGATATTATTGTTAATATTTTAAAAGGAAGTCGCGGTGAATTAATTGCTCGTGCGCTCAATCTTGTAGACAAGACGCAAGGTGTAAAATCCTCAAAGGCAAAAGATGATGACACAGACTTTGTTACATTATCTACGTTTAACTCCAGCAAGGGGTTGGAGTGGGAAAATGTTTGGCTCATTGATATGGACGCGGGTGTTATTCCAATGCTGAAAGATGACATTAGCTTATCAGCCATTGAAGAGGAGCGTAGATTGGTTTATGTTGCCATGACTCGTGCAGAGCGAGAGCTTTACTTAAGTTACAGGGAAGGTGAGGAAAGCGTTTTTATTGAAGAAATCGATGGCGTTATCGGTGGAATTTGACGAATTCCCAAAGTAGAACATCCCAAAAAGATGGCTCTATGGAAAAATCAGCCGTCTTGTCTGCTAATATTTTACCCAGCGAAAGCATTTTTTATCTCCGAGTCGATGGCCTTTAGCGCCTACCTTTGAAAAGTAAGGGTAATTCGACTCGGTTTGTCGTGCCCGAAATAAAAGAGCGTTAATGAATGCGTCGTTATTCACTAGCGCTTTTCACGTGCTTATATCCAATAGGTGATTATCTATTACGGATGCGAACCCGTTTTTTAACTGATGTTCTTTGAACGTCGACAGGTAGCTTACCTGTATAACTATGAGCGGAGTGCTTCCCAGCGCTTGACATTGTTTGCTTCCATCACGGACGGCAAATAATTTGCGAAAGCAATGTAATTTAACCACTAACCCTAGCGGGACCATTTTCTCCGCTTGGGGATTATGTTCCGCTTCATTTTATTGAAGGAACGTATTATGTACGGTGTATTAAAATATTTTGGCTCTGCGCCATATAACTTTGATGAAACACAAGATACCTCATATTTCATTACTATCGAAAAGGATAACGGTGAAGTTGCGACTATTTGGAGTTTAGGCTTAGAAAAAGCTATGTCATCTTCGAAAGAAGCAATTAATGTCGGAGATCGTGTCAATATCAAATTTACGGGTAAAGAACCAGTCAGGTTATCTAATGGAAAATGGGCTCACAAGAGTTCGTTCGAAATTCATAAATCTGAAAAGGTTCAGCCTGAATCGCGCAATAACGCTAAACCCAAAATATCAACAAGCAATCCAACCAGAAAAACAAGTCACCATGCTCGTAAGAGCGGAAGAGAATTAACAATTATAGACAAATTTACGTTTGCTCTAGTTGGTTCACTATTCGGCTTTATTATTCTTGGAGCTTTGCTTGCTTCGTAGTGACATGCAAGTGTCATTATAACTCAGCCTAACGTCTACTCATCGTAGTGACATAAATTCTAAACCCGAAGGGTATAACCGCCCTTTGGGCGGTGTATTCTTCCATTTCGGAGAGTCCACCATGGAACTTACTATTTTAGCTGCTTGCATCCTTGCCGGTCCTTTTGTTTATCAAATTATCCGTCCAATTTTTGAATTGTTCGGGCTTGTTAAATAATGGCCTATACAAGGTATTTAACCAACAAGAAAAAAGTCTTAGAACTCATAACACCTTTGCATACCAATGTGTTTGCATCGCATGTTACTCATGAGTTTGGCGTACCTAACAATTCTTCACTTCCGTTGGAAGCTGAACTAAAAATTGTAGGTTATGCCTATGATAAAAAAGCACAAGCTTTTGTTGTGTCTGTTAATGGTTCGATTTATCGACCTGACAATCACATTTATCATCTAACAATATCCACCGCTGACGGCGTAAAACCCGTGTACTCTAATTTATTATTAGAAAGCGGTTGGATACATCTTTTTTCTCCGATTCCAATTCAGGCTATACCTGACATTGTTAATTGGTAATAAGAACGTGAGGGCGTAAGCCCTCGCTTTGTTGGTTTCTACACTAAAGCGAATTGAAGCAGTTCTCTTTAGTGTAGAAACCAATGGAGTAGTCCTATGCAACCAGTAAGTCACTTTTTCGATCAGTACAGTGCGAAACTTTATTTAGATAGCGGTGAAGTTCTCAAGCCATGTAGCCCAACCATTTTCACACAAGAAAATCAGGAGCGCATGATAACGAAGCTTGAGAGTCGTTTAAAAGAAAAAGGTGTCATTCCTCCTCAAGACTTCTTGATGTGGACTGAATAACCTTGATTGATGAATTTAGCATCCCAATTCGGCAGCGTTAGTGTGGGCCTCTCTAGGCCATCTTGCCCATTAACGCTTTGCCTCCCTCATATTAAGAGTCGTATTCAATAGCAATAAAGCGCCATTGAATAAGGCTTTTGTGTCCATACAGGACGTGCTTTACCGTTTTTTTCTGACGTTCTATGAATGTCGACAGCGAGCTGCGCTGTATAAACCTCAAGCGAGGTACTTTTTTCAAGTATCTGACATCTTAGCGATTGAATAATCAATAAGATTTTAACGTTGTTTATACAACACATTTAATAAACCCAGCAGGGGAAACACTTCCCCTGCAGGGGATAGGTCTCCCTTGCTCCTCTTTGGAGCACGTCAAATGGCCTTATTTGATAAAACAAAACAAGTTGATTCTGTTGAAGAGTTAACTCCCGCGCAAAAAGCGCACATTGTCCACACCTTAAATTACACTCCACGGAATAGTAATTTACGTTTCTATAGAAGAAAGTTTGGCATCACTAACCAAGTGGTATCGGACCTTTCAAAATATAGTAATGTTAAAGATGTGGTCAAAAAAGATGAGAATCGTTATTCGCCCAATTGGGATAATGATGATGTTATTTTTCACCCTGACGCTGACCGGATCGAGGTTATCTCTATCGACAATGATAAAGAATACGATTCAGTCAATGAAGGATGTCATTATAAATGGGATGAAGCTGATTGCTATCAGATGTTTTCTTCGCTCCTTGACCGGGCTTTGGAAATGATACGCGATTCAGCTGTTGACCAAGAGACATTCAATGAAGGGTTGGATTATCTCGTCTCTGACGTAAATAAAGCTTTTTGTAAATCAGTTGGTATTGACCACGAAGAACTTGTTCTTGGTGCTCTACACTACAAAGATTTACATGATGATGAGCGAATTCAATATGAATTAAGTCAAAAAGATAACAAAGCTGATGCTTTGGAATCTGCGGATGTAGTTTGTATCGATGATTATGTCGCCGAACTTAAGCAGCAAGCTGCTTTTGATTTTTAAACAATATCACTAGGGCATACCTAGCGAAAATTTAACCCGTCAGGGAGGATAATCTTCCCTGATGGGGAGATTCCTTTCTGACTTATATCTTAAGTTTTAAGGAATCACTATGAACACTGTATCTACACCTACTGCTATAAAACCTGTTGACTTTAACACTTATGAAAAAGTTGATGGCTCTTTGGTTTTTCCCGAACTTTACTCTAAGGGTGAGGTTCAAATCACACGTCGTAAATATCGTCATCCGAATTGCGTAGACAGCAACCCTGACTACATCGCTGATGAAATGTTATTGCGCCGTGCGCTTGCTTGGTGGTTTGGTTTACCAGATCCTCTTGGCTTTGCTGGTGAAACTGGTTCCGGTAAAACGGAGCTGTTTTACTACATCGCTGACAAGCTTAATGAGCCAGTTTATCTCTTGCAGGTAAACGGTGGTTTGATGCCAGAAATGGTTGAAGGGAAAACTTCGCTTGCACAAGGCGAAACTGTTGATGAGATGGGGGTTGTTCCTCATGCTTATAAACATGGTGGTCTCATCTTGTTGGATGAAGTGGATAAAGCAAATAAAGCGTTACAGTCATGGTTGCACCCTGTACTGGAGCGTAAGCCGCTTTCACTTTCACTCACTGGTGAGTTAATCATGTGCCATGATCAAACCCGTGTTGGCTTAACAGCTAACACATTTGGTCAAGGCGGCTCAGAACGTTACAGCTCTAGTAACAAGTTGGATGACGCATTACGCGCTCGTCCCGGCTGGTTGACGGTGAAATATCCTGAACCATCTGTGCTTCGCAACATTATGGCTAAAAAGTTTTCTATGATTCCTGCTGGGTTTCGCAAGAAAATGTGTCAAGTTGCGCTAGAAGTGCAGAAAGTTACTGAGAATGAAGATAGTGAATTAAGCGCTATTTTTAGTACACGTACTCTCGTTAAGTGGGGGCAGACAATGGTGGCCTTCGGGCTCAGCGCCAAAGTCGAAGAGTCGCTTGATTTCGTATCTCGCGGCGCTTGTGACCCTGATGACTGGGAATCGCTTCAAGCGATATACCAACGCATCTTAGGGGAAGATAAGAGCAGCACCGTTGGTGATGTTCTTAAGAAATACACCCCTGTAAAAAAGTAACTACCCAAGCTTCAACTAATAATGACGACCCACTTGTGGGTGGTCATTTTGAAGTTTGGGAAGAGAACGACACAGTTTTCGCAGCTACTTTGGATGAGGTCGACGCTTCAGGCAATCGAGTTCGCTTATTGCTTAAAGACGGAGAAATCATTCGTCGAGATACTTTTGCCAATCGTGAAGCTTGTACAACCAAGGCTTATCGGTCTGGCAAAGTTGAGCTGGGTTTGGGAACGTTAGTTAGGAATGCAGATGAAAGCTATGCTTTTGAGTATGCACCTGTCAAACCGTCACCATTTCCACAAAGCAGTTTTCAAGTGGAAGTATATCAGTGCAGTAAGGATAAAAATCGTTACTGGGCTGTAAGAGCTAATGGTGAGTACTCGTTTTCAATGAGTCCTCGCAGTTGGTATCACTTAGTCGCTTACAAATTGTCTGGACCAAAGTCGGTCTATGCAAGAGTAGACGAAAAGAAAAAAGATGGTTTTAAGTTTATCGGATATCGTGTTTACGATCACGAAACAAGAACCATCAAAATTTAAATAACCCTTAGCGGGCCTGCTCCCGTTAAGGGAGTTGTGCTCGCTTTTCCAAAAATAGGAACAAGCTATGTACAACAAAATCAATATCGAAGGTGCCGTATTGGTATCTGTATCATTCACTGGCTGCGGTGGCTCAATGGTTTTAAGTGATGGATCAATCATGGTCGATGACGTTGCTATTGATACACAAGGCTACACCAAAAAAGCGTTGCAGTGGTTTCCAACCAATGCATTAGCGTTTAAAGACAAATATACAAAACGTGTTCGTCGTTATTTAGAAAATATCGGCATTAAAACACCTCTAGGTATTGTCGTTGGTGAACATGCTTTACCTGAAGTCGAATCTTTTATTGAAAGCGCTAAAAGTGCGTTCATGGAGGAGGTAGATGAAGTATGCGCAAATTATGATTTGATCATAGACCGCCATGCTCGTGAAGCAGTAGCTAAAAATGGTTCAGAAAAAATCGGTAAAATCATTAATGCGGTTAAGTTGACTCGTCAACAATTCCGCGACACGTTTAAAGTCGTAAGCATGCCGCCTGTATCGCTTTCAACATCGTCTGATGAAGAAGCTGAAGAGATACGAGCAATGCTTAGTGATAATGCTTTAAAGGCATTGGTCGAAGACGCTAGTCACCTTTTCAAGAAATCTTACAGAGGACGGGAAAGTGTGACTAAGGCAGCAACAGCAGCAACGTTTGAGTTACAAGAGAAGTTTTATAACTTGTCTTTCTCAGACCCTAACTTGTCTGTTGTCGCCGAGCAGTTTGCAGACCTGCTTGATGGTGTGTCTATCGAGGAACAAAGTGGCCAAACATTCCACGCTATGTATCGCTTCGTCAAAGAACTTTCAGAAGAGACTAGTTTACTAGATTTGATGAAAGGCGTGACAAGTGACGATAGTGAGGATGACACTGAGTCCGCGCAAGACACAGATGTTACTTCACTTTCTTCGGAAGGTGACAACAGTGACGTCGTAAGTACAGTATCAAATGCTGACACATCTACGGATGAAGAAGCGAAAACATCAGAGGAAAGTGATACGTCAACGCAAGTTGAGGTAGAGCAAGAGTCTGAAGATACTGTTCAAACCCATACTGAAGACGATGTTCCTGAGGTTATGCCTCAGCGCATCAGCGGATTCGGTAATTTTTAACCCTGTAGGGGACATGACTCCCCTATAAGGGAGTTGTCCCCTCATCGCCCTCGGATGCGAGCTTCATCTTAAGTCCTTTCATCTGAGAGGGCTTAAGGAAGCTCGTTTTCGAGTCGAATTAAATGAGGAACAACTAATGAAACTTCAAGCAATAAAAGAAGCCTGCCGTCAACTTGGCTGGGAAACGGTTTACCGTAACTTCTCTGGTCTAAGCGAAGCGATTCAAAAGGGAACGCGTCAACAACCTTGTCCTAAAACGGGGGATGGTAAGACGAAATTTCGTTTCTTTAAGGATTTTGCTGAAACGGGTGGTGGATATCACAACGACTACGGCCCAATGCCGGATGGTATTGAGGTATTAACATGGTATACCGACCAATCTAAATCAGAAGTGTTAGATATGCTCACTGATATTGTTGGTGGTGATCGCATCCAATACGTTAACCCAACTCAGAAGAAACCTCAGAAAAGAGAATACTGTTCTCCAGAAGAGGCAAAACGTCGCTCTGAGTTAATTAAAAAGGTCTATAGCGAAAGTCAGCCTATAGCTGGCACTTTAGCAGAGACATATTTACGAAGCCGAGGCATAAAATCTTTTACGCCTATTGATTACTTATGTTGCGTTGGTAACAACCTGCGTTTTCATCCATCACTACCGTACCGCGAGGACGATAACTCCCCGTGGCAAAGATTTCCGGCATTGTTAGCAGTTGTTCGTGATAAAAACGGAAAGCCGCTAACCCTACATAGAACCTTTTTGAAGCCAGATGGTACTGGGAAAGCGCCAGTATCTCGCCCGAAAATGGTTCTAGCTCCTCCACGTGATATGCGTGGTGGTTTTATTATGTTGGATAAGCCAACTCAAATGCCTGACGGTGGTCACTTTGTGGCACTAACGGAAGGTATTGAGAATGGGCTTTCTGTCCGTGAAGGAACAGGAGCACCCGTTTGGGTTGGTATATCAGATCGCCTTATGGCGATGGTTAACCTACCAAGCACAGTGAGAGCATGCGCTGTCTTTTCAGACATTGATACAAGTGGTGCTGGCCAACGAGCCGCAGCCGAGTTCAAAGCGAATAATGCAGCTGTTGATGTCATGAACTATCCACCGCGTTCGAAAGAGCAGAAAGTGGATTGGAATGACATTTATCAAAGGGAAGGACATAAAGGGTTTTATGTGAAAGCACAGCCCGATGTGAGAATTCCGATTAACTTTGATATTTGGTGGGAGAAATACTGATGAATACTATTCGATATGATGGCCAATTAATCCCCGTCAATGGAACGATACTTCAATCGCTTGAAAAAGCGAGCATAAAAGTAGAGTCGCATTGTCGCGCTGGGTTTTGTGGAGCGTGTAGGTTAAAAGCCAAGAAAGGTAAAGTGACATATGTTACTGAGCCACTTGGCTTCGTAGATGATGATGAGGTACTAGCATGTTGCTCTGTACCTCAAGGAGAGGTGGAAATTACAACCCAGTGAACTTAGGTTTACTGGGTTCCACCCTCACGTCATCGAAGTGTTGAATCATTTTATTCATAGTTGCTTTAGAGTATTTATCAATAAAACGATTTTTCACAGATATTCATTGAATATCGACAGCAGCTTGGCTGTATAACCCTAGCGGGATATTTTTCCAAATATCCGACATTCTGGCACTCTTTAGAGTAATAGAATTGTGCGAAAGCACGACATTTAACACTGTCCTTTACAGACAGCTTTTATAACCCAGTTGGGGCGTTAATAACTCCCAATTGGGAGCTATTGCCTCAGCATTTCCAATTAAGGAAAAAGTGATGAGTAACATAGCTAAAGTTAAAAAGATTGCGAAAGCAATCAATGCGTTGGCAAAAAATAATTCAGTTAAGGTATCTGTTGGTGGAGACACCGCATACAGTACTGGAGGGTCAATTAATATTCCCATTGGGGATTTTTCTGATCCACGATTCATGCAAATGGTTCAAGGTTACATTGACCATGAAATAGGGCATGAGTCGGAGACTGAACATGGTTATATGGCAAAAGCTATAAGCATTGGAGGGAACCTTATGGGTTCGATCTTAAATGCTTTAGAAGATGCCAGAATGGAGAATAGTCGAGGTAATATATATCCGGGTGCAAGAATTAATCTTGAAATCCTGTTTAAAATTGCCATTGAAGACGAAATTATCCCCAATCCAAACGACATGAAGCAGAATATTATGGAAGTTATCTTCTCATATATTTTACATGCTTCGCGTGAATTGGTTTGTGGATACACTTCTACGCATGCACCACTAGCCTTGTCGATAATTCGACAATCAGCTGGTGATGTATTTGCCGATGGACTTGTTGAACTTTTGAAGGAAACACCTTCAATGAAAAGCACATACTGTGCGTTTAACCTTTCGGAAAAGATATATAACTATCTGAACCAAAGCGTCAACAATCCACCTCCAAAACAACCGCAAGCCGGACAGTCACAAGATAGTGATGATGCCGATAACGGTACTCCTTCGGACTCAAATGACGACGATAGCTCACAAGAGCAATCAGACTCAAATGATGACGATAGCTCACAAGAGCAATCAGACTCAAATGATGACGACAGCTCACAAGAGCAATCGGACTCAAATGACGACGATAGCTCACAAGGGAAATCGGGCTCAAATGACGACGATGGCTCGCAAGAGCCATCAGACTCAAATGACGACGATGGCTCACAAGAGCAATCAGACTCAAATGACGACGATGGCTCACAAGGGCAATCGGACTCAAATGACGACGATGGCTCACAAGGGCAATCGGACTCAAATGACGACGATAGCTCACAAGAGCAATCAGACTCAAATGAAGATGATGGCTCACAAGAGCAATCAGACTCAAATGATAATGGTTGTTCTAGTGAGGCGGGTGCTGATAGCTCTTCGCATGAAGGTAATGACGAATCTATGTCATCGCCTGATAGCGGATTGCAAGGTGCTAAAGCGGATCTTGATACTCTTCATGATTATCATGAAGAAGTGCAAGGTACTATTACCGATAAAGCAAGAGATTACGATGACGTTGATGTCGCAGAATTACAGTGCTTACGCATTGATAAGACTGATGAACCAACAATGTATTCGTTTGATCTTACTGGTTGGCGTTCACTTTCAGGAAAGTTCGCAAGAACCCTTCAAAAAGTGATTATAGATAAAACTGAAACGCTAAAAATGGCAACTTCTACTGGAAGGCGCATTATGCGGAGTAAGTTGGCATCTAGCCAACTCGGTAACGATGACGTTTTTGAATACAAAGAAGAAACAGAAGCTTTAGACAGTAGTGTCATGCTACTTGTAGACAGCTCTGGTTCGATGGGATACGAAAACATGCTTGAGGCCAATAAAACGGCATTAGGTTTTGCAAAAGCATTCCAACGAATGGGTATAGATATCGAAGTAAATTACTACGGTGTTTATAAACATAGTCAAGGCAAAAACGAAATCTATACAGCTAAGGAGTTTGGCAAAAAACTGGATGTAACAAAGTTCAGTGTTGCATCATCCGGTTCAACACCAACAGAGGAAGCTTTGTTTTATGCATTGGTTCGAATGAGCAACCAGTCGCAGCAAAACAAAATTGTTTTTCTGATTACAGACGGTCAACCTGACTGTAGCAGTAGTGTTCAAATGGTACATGAAAAACTCGTTAACACGGGAATTAAAGTGATACCTATTGGGCTTGGTACAAGAAGTGTTCAAGGCTTCAATGAGTCGGTTTATGCCAAAAACTCAGAAGAAGTTAACAACGCGCTAAAAGATGCGATCAAAAAGAAATTATTTTGATTGATTTATTAAACCCTGAAGGGAGAAATCACCCCCCTTTGGGGTGAGTCTCTCTTCATCATTTTGAGGATATTAAAATGGAAAAGAGAGTCTATGTTGAATTAATTCAAAACCAAACTGTTTTGGTACGAGATGTAAACCGCAACCGAATGATGAGGCGCCTTAAAGGCATGAATCTTCAAGGTTTGTGTCGAAAACAAAACATACGTGTGGTTGAGATGATAACCAACATTAAAAAGCCGATTGGCTCTGTATTTGAGGGCACAATTTAACCCTTTTATACAACGTTACAACAACGAAGGAGCATGCGGTAACCATCTGGTTACCATTATTTTTGGATTTTTTAAAAAAGGTTTTCGTTATGAATACTACACAATTTGATACTTTAATTCGCACTGCAATGATTTTTTGCATCGCAGCTGGTGCTTTCGCGTTCCTACCTTCCCTTTTCTCTAATGTGGCAGGTGGTGATCTTATTGAAAGCTACACAACGTTGGTATGGTTTTGGGTATTTGGGAGTCTAGGTTATATCTGCTACCCAACCGAATACAGCCAGCAAACATTACAAGATAAGTTCATGATCATCGCTGTAACAACTGCAGTTGGGATTGTGATATTTTTTGTAATGGCACTTTATTTCGTTTTTGGATGACATTAACGATTAATTGACAGCGAACTGCTGTCGCTTTTAACCCATGCAGGGGAGACAATCCCTTGCAAGGGATTCCTCTGCATTTAACTAACCTAAAATGTAGGAGGAATATGAAAAAAAATAAAAATAAATCACTAAAGAAGATATTTGTAGAGATAATTCTGCTAGGCGCATTAACTGGACTGTTTGTTAATCTCACAACTGGTGCAATTGACGATATGTTTGGTGTATGCGGTTTTACAGAGAAAGTTTGCAAAGATATTGAACTGCAAGGTGCTATCAAGGGTATAGGCGCTCTTGTATGTTCAATTATTGCATTAGTTATAGGATTACCTTTATCGAAGGAGTTTAATGGTTCTAATAATCAATCAGATGGTAAAAGAGAACAGCTAAAGCTGGAACATAAAACTGGTACCAAAAAATTGAGAAAAAAACTCGTTAAAAGACCTATTCGTCAAAACAAGTTATAATAGAAACAACAACTTCAAAGGAGAAGTAACCAATGAGCAATGTTCAAATAGTAGGACTCGTAGCTGTTATCTTAAGCTTCGTAGTGTTCTTTGGAGGGTTCATTTGGATTGGTTATCGTTCCGACGATAAGTAATTCTATCTTTATACAAAAACGTCCTGATGGGCGTTTTTTTTTGCCTAAAATTAGCGCCGGTGGAAGGTAGAGAGCTGTCAGTTTTAGGCGTATTCTATTGCTGGATGTGATGTCGGGGATATACTGAAAAAAATTGGGTGAGTATGTCAGCTATGTATCAGTTAATAATTTACACAACGATTGGGGTTTTGGTCTTACTATTGTGCGCTGGAATATTTATCGACTGGGATAAAATTGGGCATAAATATTTTCCAGAAATCTTCTCAAATCCAGAAGAAAAGTAATTCTAAGATACCGCTATTGGTTTACATTGTAACTCATCCTAGCGCTATAGACTCTGATTCTGCTATTCTAATTAGGCCAATAATAGAAGGTGGAAGATTTGATAGAACAACGCGGATTACAGATCAGAGTAGGTAATGGACACGATACTGTTGTCGTTGACGACTACAGTATTGGTAAAGTGTTGTCAGTGTACGTTGATCGGACGTCTACCATGGACTACGAATATGCGGGCAGCTTCTCTGTGAGTCAGTACAACCGTATAAAGTCTGAACCCCATCTTCGTCACTCGCTTTTTGCCTCTTGGTTCAACGGTTCCGTAGCATTTAGAAGTGACGAAGGTAAAGATTGGACCCAACTAAACCCGCAACAACGCATGGTGGCAGTCGTTTTCAATAATCGAGCATTTATCGTTGTTAAAGATGACACTCCGGCAACAATTAAAAATACAGACAAGCTGTTCATGGGCGAGCCAGTAAGGGCTATGGCCAATACCAAAGACATCCGTCCATTACCGACCAATGTTTACCATTTATTCGGCCATGCTGAGTTATAAATATAATGGAAAAACGTTTACGGCTCTAAGGCTGCCTGCTGTATTAAATAGTTAATAGTGTCACTTGCAGACGAAGTGCCAGCTTTGCTGCCAATATCGTCCAACTTATTCTTAACATCAATAGAGATACTAATGCTCACTAGACGCTTACGCTTCTTATAAGCGTAAGACCTAAACCTTCCTCTCAGTGCCTCCACCGTTTCCTTATCTCTACACCTCGAATACAAGAGGTCCATGGCCTTTTCATAGGACAAATCAGACATAGAATTAGCAATGTTAATTACATTCTCATTTGTCTTGAGATTGCTTTGAAACTCGTTTAGGAAGCGCACTAAAAGCTTGCGACTATATTGTTTCCATGGCTCATTATTATCGTTCATTACCATTAGCCTTTTTCTGTCCGTCCGCGACACGAAAATATAATAGGGGCTCTGAGACTAGGTTACAAACGCAATGCGATAAAGAGGCCGCATTAATCTTGCCAAGATGGTCGCGTCAAATGCTTGATATGCTCAAATAGGGAGAACTAGGAGGAAAAATGAAACGACTTATTATTTTACTAACATGGTTATTGCCTGTAACCGTATTCGCCCAAGAGACGTGGATGGGCCTAACTATTGCACCTGAAAATCGCTGCAGTCCATTTGATAGGGAAGAGCAGTACCCATATAGCCAAAGCGTTGAGGATGCAGTAATTGCGTCTATGAATGGCAAAATCTATGGGCCATACACGGGTCGATACTTTGATTCAAAAAGAGATACTGATATTGAACATCTCGTATCCGTTTCAGAAATTCACGATAGTGGGTTGTGCGCCGCATCCGATGAAGTACGTCGACAATTCGCAAACGATGTGCTTAACCTCACACTGGCTGCGCCAGAAGTAAATAGATGTTATCGAGGAGGGAAGTGCGGATACGATGCTGGTGAGTGGTTACCAGAACGAAACAAATGTTGGTTTGCTAATAGAGTTATTCAAGTCAAAAGAAAGTATAACGCCACGGTTGATATCAAAGAGGTCAAGGCGTTGAGCGAGGTATTGTCGCAGTGCACATCAACAGAAATGATTTACTTTTCACACGTTGAAGAATATCAAAGCCTGGAGCAAGCAGTGCAACCTGAGGCAGCTGCGCAATCACCGAATGCGTTAGCAGTGTATGACAGTAATGGAAATGGCCGAATAACCTGTAAAGAAGCAAGAGAGCATGGCATCGCACCAGTGATTAGCACTCATCCTGCTTATCGATATATGCAGGACAGGGATGGGGATGGAATTGTCTGTGAATAAAGTAAAGAGCATTTGAGGAGTTATAGAATGAAAAACGCATTAATAGCCGCTTTATTAGTGGTATTTTCAAGCAGTGTGACGGGCAGAGGGATGACCAACATTGAATATGCCGATATATTAAAAGAAAAAAGTCTTGGCATGATCGTGTTCGCTTCTACGCTATCAGGAATTACTGATGGGTATCAGTCTGCACAAGCCTATAAAGACGCCAATGGATATAGTGCTGACGAATGGGAATTCTTCTGCGCCGACGATTTAACTACAATCAGAACAAAAGACCTGCAGACCCAGTATCATGAGTGGATAGTGGAGAAAGGAGAGGAGAACGGTAAGATAATGAAAATGCCTTTAGCCACTACTATTTCATATTTTCTCTATGAACAATATCCTTCCTGCAGTACGAAGTAGCGCAATTTTCTATTATCAACCAACAAGCGAGGCCAATATGACGTGGACTATGCCATTAACCAAAGAAAAGAGTGAAGAACTGGCTAATAATACATGCCCTAATTGCAAGGAAAAAGCATTGGAGCCTGTGTCTCAATCAGGGAGAACTATCGTCTGCGGGAAGCGCAATGATGCTTATATCAAACCGAAAATATCAATGTAGTCGAAACACAATGGGGTGTACTATACGGCTGCGCTGTATAGTAATAGAAAGGTCAGCAAATTTATGAACCTGATTCAGTTTATAGGCATCTCTGCAGTAGTATTAACATTCGTTGTTTTGATAGGCGGTTTTTATTGGATAAGCCGCAGGGACTAGATGTATCGCTAAGTAGGCATGAATGAATAATTTAAACCTTATTCCATTTGGTCTACACGTTCCTAGCGCGTTACTGACCGACGTGGGAAGTGTGGAGAAGGGTGTCCAATGCGACTGTATTTGTCCTTCATGCAAAACACCGCTTATCGCTCGTCAGGGCGAAATAAAGGAATGGCATTTCGCACATCAATCTCGCTCAACAGAACAAGAAACTGAGGCTCCATGCGAATATTCGCTTGCGGTATCGTTGAGGTTAATGATTAAGCAGCTATTTGAAGAAGGCGCGGTTTTTTATCTACCTGAATATAAAAAGACGTTTACAGTCCCTATTCCCGGTTGTTTCAAGCCCTATCAAAAAACAGTGACGATAAGCCAAGAAGCAAAAGTGCAATTCGACAACGTGGCCATCGAGTATAGAAAAGAAGAAGTGCTATTCGATTTGGTACTAACGAAAGGTAAGCATAAGCTTTTTGTGTACATTACCTACAAAGGTCGACCATTCCCCGAAAAGCTTATCCACCACGAACAGCAAGATGCCATCATCGAGTTCAATGTGTTCGCATTATTAAATGCTTTTTCAGAGGCAAAGATGGGGCAATACAAAAAGATACTGGCCATGTTTTTAGCATCGTCGGCTGAGGGGAAAAAATGGCGTTCCCATCCACGGGAGAATAAATGCTTTAAGCAGCTGAGTAGATACATTGAGGAGAACAAAGATGCTATTTTGGACCATTATGACGAAAAGCCTAATAAAATGGTGTTTAACACTCCCTCAAGCACAAAAATAAAAACACAAGCCGGTTTAAAGGCAACAGCACATAATTTCGAAGAGCGTAAACGTGCACTCCATGGTGCATTCACCGACCTATATGTGCTTTTAGGTAGCTCTGACGCGTCGCTTTCCAACAACGCATCAAAACGAGAGAATGTAATGGGGAGGTACGATGCTTTTAACGAACAAATGCTGCACTTGTGTACTTTATGCGGTTCTGAGTGGCAAGGGCAATCTAACCAATGCTCTATGTGTCAAACACATAAAAAAACTCGTTCAGTGTTCAACCATAATCCTATTTAGGAAATATATATACAAAAGTAAAGACTAATCCAAATGCTCGATGTCATCTGGCTCCTTGAGTCCCAGAGCGTTTATATAATTATCTGCTGCTCTTTCATTCGCCCCAAGTTTCTTCGTTCTAGAACGTTTAGCGGCTGACCATCCAGCCAGAAAACTGAGTTGAATTTCACGTATAATACGCTCTCTATCGCGTTTGGTGAGAATGGCAAGTAAGTGGTTTAGGTAGCTTTCATCTTCGTCATAAATCCGCTCTCCGTGCTTCTCTTTGGCTATTTCGAGGTCAAAATCATAAGACTTCTTGGTCAACAACATGTCAATAGCCTCATCGATGCCACTGGCCTCTGCGTCTTCCACAAAGTCGAGCATTTTCTTACGCGAAGCTTGGCTCACCTGCAGTGTTGTCTTCTTGTTTTTCTTCCTATACTTAAAGCTACGCCACCGCGTTTGTATGGCCTGAACTTTTTCTTCAACGATGAATTCTCTGAGAACCTGTGTGGCTTGCTTAATGCCACCAGCATTGAGGGTCATTAGTTCGATTTCATTAGCGGGTGGATGATTTTCAGCAATGTAATGTTCATCGCTCAAGCTCTCTAGCAATGGCGCTATAGAGTTGATGTTAAATTCATTCCATAGCTCAAGTTCTTCTTTTGATAACTTCGCCACGTTTCTTGACCTTGTATACACAGAATGACAATGAGTGTATTTAAAACAGCGCTAGAAGTAAATGTGACGCATCACGATATAATGACGACAAACAACTATCTGCCCAAACGATTGCGCAAAAACATAACGATGCTTTAATGGCATTTAGGTCGATAAGGGAACAACATTGAATGCGTCCAAATATACATAAATCACAGTGACAGAAAAGAAAAACGTACTGTTGACTACAACTAAAGAGAGTTAATTATGAGCGATAGAGACAGGGCAAAATCATACTTGAATAAAATTTAAGCAAACAAGAGTTTTTCTCTGACTTCATCAGACCACGCCGCCTGCTTCAGCTTACCTTTCATACTGTCTTTAATAGGACTCAAGCGTGCTAAATTCATTGCAAAGCGGCGGAAGGTTGCCATATTTTCGGGCGCATCGCCGCGTCTGATGCGGGAGTCGTCTTCTCGATACGTCATATCCAGTACCCAATGTGATGCATTTTCTATCGACCAATGGCTGCGAATGGCTTTTGCAATTTGAGGTAAGTTAACCTCCAAGGAACTGATGTAATAAGCGGTCTCACTCGTTTCCTTATCTTTAAGGTAGCGTTTTCGGGTGACTTCAATGACCGACTTAATATTCGTCCAGCCTTGGCTTTGCGTCAACCAAGGCGTAATGGGTAGCTGAACGTAGGTACGCTCCTCGATGCGTCCATGACCATCATTGGTTAAGGTTAAACTGTTTGTTTTGATATCTTGTGGAGTATCACGCCGTGTCTTGTGGAAGTAAGCCGCTATTTCCGTTGCAAGTTTACCTTGGTTATTCTTGACTTGCAGAACGTAGTCGCCTCCTTTTGCATTAATGGCTTTAGCGACCTTCTTCAGGCAATGCATGGCATCGGCAGTGACAATACTGCCTTTTAACTCCAGTAATTCAATCAATTCCAGTACCGTCGACACTTCATTTTTCTTACCCTTCGATTTACATTGTGCGAGGACTAAACCTTGTTCCACCGCGTAGGCCGACACGCTGTGAAGGGCGGTTTTCCTATCACCATCGAATGAATGGCGAAGCGTTTTACCATCAAACGCAATCACGGGCTGCCCTTGGTCTTCACGGATTTCATTCACCCAGCTAATGAAGCACGTTAGCAAGGCGTTGGGCTCTAGCGAGCTGATAATACGGGCAATAGTATCGTCGACGGGTACACCCTCTTTAAAGGCCCTGAACTTACGCAACCAATCCAGTTTGCTGTCCCCAAATTGCTTAATGTCTTTCCATCCTTCAGCACCAGAAAGAATGGCCACCACGGTGAGAAAAATCACATCAAGTAGGTCATGCTTCTTATTGATATGAGAGCGTTTATCTTCAAGTGACTCAAAATGGGTAATAAATGACATCTGTGCTAGCCTAAAAAGCTAGATTTGATCACAGATGCGCTAGTTAACGCAAGTCAGAGTATGATCTTGCCCTGGCGATAGAGATAAGATCCTTCAATCGGCAAAGAGGATACTGTTAAAGCTAAGTCAGGATGAATCATTATCTGATTCAGAGCTAGATGCCATTAGGTTTCTAACTAGCGTATTCATGGATGATAAAACAACAGGTGAGAACGTTGTTAACGCAATACGCAGTCTAAGAAAGTTAGGAGTGGCACTTGTTCAGTACAACGACTTGGGACAGCCTAATGTTGAGCGCTACTTGGATAAGGCTGGCAGCATGCTTTGCGAATGGGACGCAATAGATAAAGATGACCTTGAAACAATCTTTAAGGACGCACCAGTTTTTACTGTTGACCAAGCTATGGCCTATTTTACAGGCTGCGGAGACATCGGGGTTGCTAACAAAGATATACGTGATGAACTAGAAGAGCAACGTAAAGAAAATCAACGGTTAAAGCATAGATTAGAAATGCTTTCTTATGAGCAACGCCCATTCAGAACTATCGCTCGAATGATTGCCAACCTTTCGGCAAAGTTTTCAGATTCTTACACAAGAAACACGCAGGGCTTAGCGACGAAGGAGTAAACATGTTGAATGAAAACTTCAAAATAAAGAAGGTAGAAAATGCAGGTCACTACTGAAGACTTAATAAAGCTGTATGAAGCGAAAGAATCTACTCTAGCAGTGATATTCAATGCTTTTAGGTGCTCACGTAAAATTGGTTTCAGGCTTTGCCAGTATAAAATTCCGATGGACCTTAATGAGTATTATGCTGCTCTATTCTGCTTTTCATTAATAGATAACTCATTGTGTGATGAGTTAATTAATTCAGATGAAACGGAAACAAAAAGCACCGTCCAATCGGCAATATCTGGCTCGCCGCTTCTGAGGTCACATGTTGAGTTTGTTTTGTCGTATTCGCCAGTGATTGATTGGAACGGTGGAAAATGAACCACAGGGGGGTTCTAGGGATTTTCCCCTCTAAAAAGACTTAATCCTCTGTAGACCACACCAATAAATGGCTGCGGAGGTGGGTTACTACTTATAAGTGTGGCAAATTAGGTAAATATCGTACATTTAATA
>JYMV01014620.1_pt1 | contig 60784 bp, 54 predicted proteins | sample 338911 | NCBI WGS metagenome assembly JYMV01 (sample SAMN03354496, study PRJNA234377) | hydrothermal vent metagenome | biome: Deep sea; feature: Hydrothermal plumes at the Eastern Lau Spreading Center, Western Pacific Ocean; material: Seawater | place: Tonga | collected 2009 | depth 2000 m m | reverse complement strand
TATGCTAAGTATTTGTTGTTGCATAAATAGTATCAGGGAACTGGGAAAAACTGTTTGCTAAATCAGTTTTATTTTGAATAGTGCGCATAGCCGATAAAATAATCCTTTTCATTTCATCTTTACTTTGAATAGAGTGCTTGTCATGTGCAGTGTTTTTTTAGATAACAATACGCAAAAAATTGTTAAAGCTTTATTTACATGACCTCAGTGGGTATGTGAAAGTTGATAATAAACTGAGTCGCCCTGATTTTTGCAGACATATCCAAGCGTTACAAGGACACTCTGACGGCGGGGTTTTTGGGTGGAAAACGGTATGGCGAAGAATTTAAGATCGAAGCAGTCAGGCAAATCACGGAGCGTAATGATCCAATTGGGCCGGTATCAAAACGACTTGGAGTCACCACCAAGAGTTTATATACTTGGGTTAAACGATATCGTGATGGGCCCTCACAACATTCTCAAATAACAGAACAACAAAGAGAAATCAGAGGCTTAACGGCTCAACTAAAACGAACTGAAGAAGAATGAGATATTTTAAAAAGGCCGCCGCATATTTGGCCAGAGAGCCCGAGTGAGATATGTATTTATAAAGGCTCATCAAACAGCATACTATTCGTTTGTTGTGTCAAGCAGCTCATGTGTACCGTAGTGGTTATGATGCGTGGCTTCAACAATCTCAATCTTTAAGAGCAAAAGAAGATAAACGATTGCTAGGGTTTATTAAGCAATCATGGTCGGCAAGTGGCAGTGTTTATGGCTATCGAAAAGTACATTATGATTTACGGGAATTAGGTGAGTGGTGTTAAACGATTAATGAAGCAATATAAATTAAAGGCTCAGGTTGGCTATACCTTGAGTAGTATTAGATTTATTTTCACGACAGACTATTGATTGGTCAATGCAGTCACGCATAGAAGCATAACTTAGTTATGAAGGCATTATTAATGGCGGCGTGGAAACGAAAGCCTAATAATGAGGGGGTAGTTTATTCAGATCAAGGCAGTCAGTATACTAGCTCTGAATGGCAAGACTTTTTTAGAGGTCAATAACCTTAAAAGCAGTATGAGTCGTCGAGGAAATTGCTAGGATAACGCCGTTGCAGAGAGTTTCTTGCAATTATTAAAACGCGAACGAATCAAGCGAAAGATAGATGCAACCAGAGATCTAGCACGACAAGATATATTTGATTATATCGAGATGTTTTACAATCTAATTTGTAAACATGGCAGTAATGATATGCGGGCACCCATTGAATATCAGAAAAGATATTTTATGAAGCTTGGGCTGGTCTAGAAAATTCAGGGCGATTCAAACCGTGCTTAGAAAACAGGTTTTTTTAGGGCTTCTGGGTGTGAACAGCTAAGGTGTTTTATTTTAACGAGCGGTAAAAAAAGTTATTTTTATGTTTTTTAAATTAACGGTTTATGGGCAATCGTTGCCCGCGGCAGTCACGGCGGCCTGTTTGTCCGATAACGGTAATCAGGTCTTATGGGTTATCGAGGGCTTTGAGGATGGCGGTGACGATTTAGTGTCGGTTTGCCCTTGGCTAGAAGCAGAGCCTGGGTTAGTGGCACTGGTGAATACTAATATTTTTTCGGGCCGGTTACTGGTTACGGGCGACATTGACAAAGGGGTCACAAACGGTTCGTTGCAATATTTGGTCTTGAATGCTAATGAATATCCTTTAGCTGAGAAAATAGCCACCGCTTTGGGCGACTTGATGGTTGAAAATAAAACCCTGGTGAATCGGTCAATCTTCCCAGTTGGCAGTTCTGAATTATTACAAACTAAGGTATTAACTCTACTACAAGAGAGAGGCGCTAATCATCACTGCGCTTTGGTAGTAGAGCCTGATTTTCGAGTAGAAGGGCGGTTAATTGCCGACTTTACCCGGCCTGATCGGATTATTTTAGGCAGTACTGATCTAGTTGCCATTGTCCAGTTACGTGATTTGTACAGTCCTTTTAATCGGCAACGCGATGTGGTGATGGTCATGTCGCCGCGATCAGCCGAACTCACTAAATATAGTGTTAATGCCATGCTGGCCACACGCATTAGTTTTATGAACGAGGTCGCTGAAGTGGCGGAATACTTTGGCGCCGATATTGAAGAGGTGCGTTTAGGAATGGGGTCAGATTCTCGCATCGGCTATGAATACCTCTACCCCGGTACCGGGTTTGGGGGCCCAAATTTTGCCGATGATGTAGCGACTTTTTCCAAGACGGTTCAAGAGGTAGGCTGTGAGGGGCGGCTGTTAGAGTCGGTGCTGGATATTAATACCAGTCAACGGGAAGTTCTTTTCAGAAAAGCCTGGCGTCATTTTGAAATGAACTTGAAAGGGCGTACCTTTGCGGTTTGGGGGCTGTCTTATAAACCTAATTCGGAAGGGATTAGAAATGCCCCCAGTATTCACCTGATTACCTTGTTATTAGACCAAGGCTGTGCGATTCAGGTGTTTGACCCCGCTGCAATGACGAAAGCCAAAGAATACTTTGGGGAGCGTGATGGCTTAGACTTTTGTGAAAACCCAGAGGCCTGTCTTAAAGGGGCGGATGCCTTGGTCGTGATGACCGAATGGAAAACCTTTTGGACCCCGAATTTTGATTTAATCAAGGCTGAGCTCAAACAACCGGTGATATTCGATGGCCGAAATTTATACGATCCGGCATTGATGGAACGCTTAGGCATTACCTATTACGGAATTGGCCGCGGCGCCCCGGTCCCGTAATAGTTTCTTTTAAAATCAATTAACGATTGTATAAAGTGGTCTATCTTAAAAGGTAAGAGATTAAAAAAGCACAGTAACAATGAGGCAGCGCGTGGATAAAATAAAGAATGAGTCAATGATTAGCATTGCAGCGGTCATGGAAAAAAGCGGTGTTAATTTTGGTACCAGCGGTGTTCGGGGGCGGGTGGTAGATCTGAGCGATGAAGTCTGTTGGGTTTATGCGGCCGGCTTTATCAAGTACTTACAGGAAACAAGGCAATTACAACCCAGCGCTGCCCTAGGCATTGCCGGCGATTACCGTACCAGTACGGATCGGATTATGGGGGTATTATCACAGGCGATTGTCGATCAAGGTTATCAGCCTATAAACTTAGGCAAAATTCCCTCACCGGCACTCGCACTGTATGGGCTGAAACAAGGTATCCCGACGATGATGGTGACCGGTAGCCATATTCCGGAAGACCGCAATGGGATAAAGTTTAATACCGTAACCGGTGAAATTCTAAAACCCGATGAGCAAGGGATCAGAGCGCAGCTTATAACCATTCCAACCGGAAAATTTACCCCTGAAGGTGCACTGGTACAAGAGTCGACGATACCGACCATTAGTGGGGCGGCACAGGCTGAGTATGTAAAACGCTATCTTAACTTTTTCCCTCAAAATGCTTTGAGCGATTTATCTATTGGTTTGTATGAACACTCATCGGTCTCACGAGAATGCCTGTATGAAATTTTAACCGGGTTGGGGGCGAAAGTGATGCGCCTTGGCCGAAGTGATGCGTTTATTTCGGTTGATACCGAAGCGATTCGCCCAGAAGATATCGCATTAGCGGCTCAGTGGTCAGTTGAGCATCATTTTGACTGTATTATTTCCACCGATGGGGATGGTGACCGGCCCTTGCTGAGCGATGAAAAAGGCGTTTGGCTCCGAGGGGATGTGGCAGGGATTTTATGTGCTATGTATCTAGAGGCTGATGCGGTCATCACGCCGGTGAATGGAAATTCAGCATTGGAGTTGTCGGGTCTGTTTAGTCACACCCAAAGAACACAAATCGGCTCACCCTTTGTCATAGCCGGCATGATGGAGGCCGAGCGTGACTATAATAGGGTTATTGGTTATGAGGCCAATGGCGGTGTCTTAGTCGGTTCTGAAATCACCAAAGGCGGGCGAAAATTAGCTGCTTTGCCCACGCGTGATGCGGCGATTGTGCCACTAGCGATTTTAATGCTGGCCAAAGAGCGGGGAGTCACGATTAGCGCGCTGCTTAAAACCTTGCCGAAGCGCTATACCGTGAGTAATCGTTTAAAAAACTTTCCAACCGACTTGAGCCAAGCCATTTTGAGCCCATTGTTGGACTTGCCGCTTGGTGAGGCGCTTAAAGCAGGTGAAAAATTAGTCGGGGAACTCGCTGGGTGCCCGGTAGCACTTAATAGCACTGATGGCCTGCGCTTAACGTTCGAGTCCGGCGATATTATTCATTTTCGTCCCTCGGGTAATGCACCGGAACTGCGTTGTTATACCGAATCAGCTTCTGAGACCAGGGCTGTTGCATTAAACGCTGCGTGTATACAGCTAATGGAAACTTGGCGTTTGGTTTAGGTATTTAGTTGTGGTTATTAAGAGCGATATCGCCACACGAAGGCTTTATGCCACCGATGCCTCTGTTTATCAAGAGTTGCCAGTGTCAGTGGCATTTCCAGAAAATAGCGATGATTGTATTGCGCTTGTTAACGTAGCATCTAAAAATAAAACACCGCTGATCTTTAGAGCAGCGGGTACCAGTATTGCCGGGCAATGTGTGGGCGGCGGGCAAGTGGTCGATGTTTCACGGTTTATGACGGGTATTTTAGGGGAGCCATCGGGAAACCAAATTCGCGTACAACCGGGCGTTATTCACAGCGATTTAGACTTGTTTTTAAAACCGTTTAATCTCAAGTTTGCCCCAGAAATTTCGACCTCTAACCGCTGTATGATTGGCGGCATGATCGGCAATAATGCCGCCGGTAGTCATTCGGTGATTTACGGGACCACACGGGAACATGTGGTCGCCATCGAGGCGCTACTAACCGATGGCACGGTGGTCGAATTTGGGCCGTTGACTGATGAGCAATTAAAAGCTAAATGTACGTTGCCTACACTGGAGGGAGAGATTTATCGAACCGTTACCGGACTTATTAAGCAACACCGGCCAGAAATTCTAAAGCGCTATCCCAAGCCTGAAATTATTCGCCGCAATACCGGCTACCCGCTGGATGTTTTAGCCGGTAGCCATCCCTTTAATAAAAAAGGTCAACCGTTTAATTTAGCGCCTTTTTTATGCGGCACCGAAGGCACGCTGGCCTTAACGCTATCGGCCACGCTTAACCTGGTTAAAATCCCCAAAGCCAAAGGGCTTACCTGTATTCATTTTACATCGCTTCATGAGGCGATGGTGGCAACACCGCTGATTTTAAAGCACCAGCCGGCGGCGATTGAGCTCATGGATAGGAGGTTGTTAGCTTTAACGCAAGACCATATTGTGCATCGCCGAAATAGGCAGTGGATTGAAGGCATGCCAGAAGCGGTTTTGGCGGTTGAATTTTTCGGACCTTCTGATTTAGAAATTCATGAAAAAATAAAAACACTCACGGCCAGTCTTAAAACTCAAAAATTAGGCTATGCCTACCCCGTTATCTCAACGGCTGATGCTACTAACGTCTGGGCTATTCGAAAGGCCGGATTAGGCTTGTTGATGGGTGTTAACCAGCAAAAAAAACCGGTTGCTGTGATAGAAGATAGTGCCGTTGCGCCAAGTGATTTACTCAGCTATACCCAAGCCATTAGTAAAATTATGGCGCGCGAAAAGATTAACTGTGTCTACTACGGACATGCCTCGGTGGGGTTGCTGCATTTGCGCCCCGAATTAGATTTAGCAAAAGCTGAAGATCGCCTGTTGTTTACTGCCGTGGCAGAAGAAGTCGCTGATTTAGTGAAGCGTTTTAACGGTTCTTTATCTGGCGAGCATGGCGATGGGCGTCTTCGAGGGCCTTTCTTAAAAAAGATGGTTGGGGCTGAACTTTACAACTGCCATGTGGAAATCAAAAAAACCTTTGACCCCGATAGTATTTTTAACCCCGGCAAAATTTTAACGCAAGAACCGATAGATGCCCCCCTTCGAGTTGTAAAATCTGACCGGCAGTGGCAGGGTGAAACCGGCTTTAATTGGGAAGATGATTTTGGGTTGCCGGCAGTGGTAGAAAAGTGCAATGGCGCGGCGGTTTGTCGCAAAAGCGCCGGTGATGGGACGCTTTGCCCTTCTTACCACGCCACAGGGGAAGAACTTTATAATACCCGCGGCCGCTCAAATCTGCTCCGTTTTTTATTGCGCTCAGGCCGTGATTTTAAACAAGAATTGTTAAATCCCGCTTTAGTACAATCGATGGATTTTTGTTTGTCGTGTAAGGCCTGCCAGTCAGAGTGCCCTGCCAGCGTCGATATGGCACGGCTTAAAGCAGAATATTTATACCAACGCCGTCTTGCCCATGGCTGGTCTTTTAAAGACCGTGGTGTTTTGATGTACCCCTACTATTTGCGATTGGCTTCGAAGTTGCCGGCGTTAGCCAACACACTGCAAGCGAGTCCTTTTTTTAAAAAAAGTGTCGGTATTTCAGAGAAATGCGAATTACCACTAATGGCTGAAAAGCCTTTTGTCGATAAGGCGCAACGAGCTGGAAACAAGGCAATGGATAGCACCCATGTCATTTTACTGGTCGATATTTTCAGTCAATACCAGACCCCGGAAGTGCCGCGTGATGCTTTAAGGTTGTTAGAGACTTTAGGCTTTGTAGCACATCCTGTTTTAATGAAAACATCGCCCCGACAATTAATCAGTCAAGGGCTTTTAGCCGAGGCAAAGAAAGCTCTGTACCACTTACTGGAGCAACTCAATAGCGTATCTAGTCATTATTCAATTTTAGGGCTTGAACCGTCAGAGTTATTGGTTTTGCGCGATGAATGGATGGATTTAGTCGAGGATAATGAAAAAGGTCAGGCTCAACAGATTAAGGGCCGCGCGCTCTTGTTAGAAGAGTTTTTAGCCCAAATGGTTGTTGATAACAAGACCTGGCTGACATTCTTTAAAACCAGGCTGAAAAAAGAGCCGGTCACGGTGGCGATTCACAATCACTGTCATCAGCAATCCTTGGTTGGCCCTGAGCCGACAAAAACGTTGTTTGAAGCCGTGCCCGGGGTGAAGTTCAGGCTCTTAAAAACAGGGTGCTGTGGTATGGCGGGTCAGTTCGGTTATGAAAACCCACAATTATCAGAGCAGGTCGCAAAAACCAGTTTTTTACCGGCAATTACCACGCTGGAAAAAGACAGCATTTTAATTGCCGCAGGGTGTAGTTGCAGGGCGCAGGCAGCGTTATTAGCCGGCGTACAGGCAGTTCATCCTGCAACCTTTTTGGTTAACCGATTAGTGTGTTAATTATGAGTTAGTAGGGGGCTAGGCTCTGTTTTTTGTTACAGTACACATTTTGTTTTTTTACATTTTTGGATCAGGGAAAGACGGTTATGAAAGAAGAAAACCAATTGCCGATTTATAGGGACGAGCCGGGCGATGAAATAGATCTTAGGGATATTATTTTGCTGATCTGGAAAGCAAAATATCGGATCATTTTAGTGCGTCTTTAGTTTGCATGGCTGGTCTTTGGCTATCACCTGTTTCGGTATTCTTTTCCCGTGCCCAGTCAATATAGCGCTACGGTAAATTTTAATTTCGAAGGGGTCGAGAAAGAGATTCACCCCAATGGTTCGATGTTTTCACCGAATTGCAATTAGCAGAACAAGGACTGAATTTTTGGATTTTACAACGGCGATTGCTGTTTAATCGGGTTTTTACGGGGAAGCTATTTTAAAGTCTTCAGCAGCTGAAATTGCCAGTAATGATAAAAAAATAACGGTTGCGGAATTTAATTAATTAGTGGCAACTTATACCCGTGCACTGAACTCCTATTCTTTCCAAAATGCAGTACTCACCTTAGATAAAGGCGCATTAAATTTGGCTAAGAGTCAGGCAGAAACGGAGTTATTAAAGATTCCGGAAGTGTGGGCTGAATAGTCAATTCAGGAGTTGGGGGGCATAGCTGTTTTGAGCGATATGGTGACTGTTGATGTTAAAAAAGGGTTGGGTCTTGAGCCGTTGGTAATGGTTAATAAATTAGCGGATTATGCCCGTTGGTTGTATCGGTCAATTGAGGCTTTGAAAACGCAGCCACGCGCAGTATCAATTGTCGACAATAGTTCAGGGTATACCCTTAATGATTTAAGCTATCAATTAAGTCAAATTCAGCAATATCAGGTAAATACATTACGAACTGTGATAACAGATAATGCCGCTTATTCGAATGATGTAGGGTTGCATGAAAGTTTTCGCTCCGGGCAACTGGATAAATTGCAAAGAGAGAAAGGCGAGTTAGTAGGTCTCATTAATGTTTATGGTGAAACGGCTGATCAATTCGATCAAATGGCATCCAGAAGCAATGGGTCAAGGGCTCAAAAGGATGGGCAAGACTTAAGTGAACAAACCATTTATTCACCGCAATACGGGGATGCCTTAGTTAATAATTTTTTATAATTAGGGTCAAAATGGCTGATCCGGAGTTTATAAAAACATTGATTAATAAACAAGTCGAGTTGGCCATTAAGTTACAGAAAGTTGAGACTGAAATTAATATCTTTAGTAGTAAGGTAATATCTAAAGTCGAAATTTTAGGTTATCTTGCTAAGGTGGCTAACGATTTAATCAATGTAGCAAACTCACTTGGGTCAATTGTTAAGAGTTGCAACAGTTACGCTTTTATTCAGCAAGGTTCTTTGTATTCGATGAGTGGAGCCATAGCGGCGGCTGAGGGCTATGGATTAAATGACCCTAAATTGAAATTAAAAGGGCTATTAGGCTTAATTTTAGGCGGTATGTTGGCTGTTTTTTGGGTGTGGGGACGACGATTACTTTCAGGATGCAGTTTTTTTTAGGGTTATTTATTTCCTTTTTAAAGAGGGCGGGTTGGTATTAATATACCAACCAAGCGGATGAACCCTTGTCTGGCGCTGCAAAACAAATGATTCGTTTGGGTCCGGTTAATAGCTTAGCGGTTCAGGAGAAATTAACATTATTTAGGGCGAGGTTGCTTGAACTAGCGCATTAATTTAATAGTCTGTAGTTACGAAAGGCTCATCGTAATCCGAAACGATGAGCCTTTTTTATGCGCGTAAATTAATCGTGTAGGTTAGTCTGGTGTCGGTTTACTAAACCGGCCGTAGTGTAGCAAGAGTGTGGGAAGGAGCAGTAAATTAAGGATTGTTGATGATACCAAGCCACCAATAATAATCGCCGCCATCGGCCCCATGATTTCACGGCCGGCATTATCGCTGTTAATCGCTAACGGTAACATGGCTAAAATAGTCACTAAAGCGGTCATTAAGATCGAGGGCAGGCGCTGCTGAGCGCCTAATAACACCGTGTCAAAATCCCACTGATGGTTTTCTTGTTGTACTAACTGTTGGTAGTGAGAAACCAGCATAATACTGTTTCTAACAGTAATACCAAACAGGGTAATGAAACCGACGATCGAGCTAATCGATAAGGTCGCACCGGTGATCAGTACTGCCACCACACCGCCCACCAGCGAAAAAGGAATATTGGCTAAGGTCAGTAAGGTATGGCGGGCACTGCCCAGAGCCAGATAAATCAGCAGTAAAATGCCTGCGCCGGCGAGTAGTGAATACAGTATAAGTTCCTCACGGGCCTTGTTTTGGGCAACAGCCGCGCCGGTAAATTCAGGATAGTTTGTGCTATCAAATGAGAGATCTTGAAAGACTTTGCTTTTAAGTTTTTTGATAAAGCCGCCGAGGTCGCCATTGTTGACATGACAGGTAACCGTTTGCAGGCGCTGTGCGCCTTGGTGCAAAATATTATAGCGACCGGTGGTGGTGGTAACGGTGGCCAGTTCCCCTAGAGGGACCAGTGCACCGCTTGCACTTCGAATAGGGAGTTGGGCGATTGAACGGGGTTGTTCTTTGAGCCTTGGATGCAGGTTGACCACAATATCATAGGTTTGATAGCCTGATAATCCTTGCCCGACCCGTGCGCCGTTGTAGGCCGTGCTGATCGTTTGGGAAACTTGTTGTGGGCTGATTCCCCAACGGCTCAGTTGATCAAGATTCAATTGAATGGCTAAAATTGGCGCCGCGGCGGTTGAGCGCAGTTGAATATTGCTGGCCTCTGGAAAGCTGGCCATCATATCTGCAATTTGTTGGGCTTTTAAATCCAAGGTATTTAAATCGTTACCATAGAGGTTAACGACCACCGGAGCGGTATACCCTGAGATGGTTTCATCCACCCGTTCAATTAAAAAGGTATTGGCTTCAAATAAAATCCCGGGAAAGGCGGTGAGGATTTGACGAAGTTGGTTTAAGACTGCTTGTTGCTCGGTGCCCGATAGGGGTTTGAGGCGCACTTCAAATTCACTGTAATGGCTCCCATACGTATCAGCACCGCGCTCGGCGCGACCGGCCCATTGAGAGACCGACTCAACCCCTTCAATCGTTAAAAATTGTTGGGTTAAGGCACCGCCTATTCGAATCGACTCGGTTAACGCGGTGCCGGGAATACTGCTGGTGTGCACAATGTAGTGGCCTTCACGCAGTTCGGGTAAGAACTTCGTCCCTAAATTTAACAAGACTAATGAGCCTATAAGGCACGCTGCAATCGAAAAGATGATGATGCGCTGAGGGTGAAGGCTGATGCGGCTTAATAAACGCAGGTAGTGGGGTTGTATAAAAAGCATTACCGGTGATCTTTTTTCAGTTGGCGCCGTGTTTCTCAGTAGCCAGAAACAAAGCGCTGGTGTTAGTGTTAAGGCGACCAGTAGCGACATTAAAATAGCGCTGATGTAGGCTGTGCCTAAGGGGGCGAAAAGCCTGCCGGCAACACCGTCTAAGGTCAGTAGTGGCACAAAGGCCAAGGCGACAATAAAGCTGGCATAGACAACCGAACTTCGTACCTCCATCGAGGCGTTATAAATAACAGTGAAAGTTGATTGCGGGTTATTTGATAGTTGGTTTTCTTTAAGCCTTCTAAAGATATTTTCGGTATCAATAATCGCATCATCCACGACTTCCCCTAAGGCAATCGCCAATCCGCCCAACACCATAATATTGAGATTAACACCGGCCTCGAGTAAAACCACCGCAGCCATACTAAGCGAAAGCGGTAAGGCAATAGCCGCAATCAGCGCGGTCCGGCCGTTGTAAAGAAAAAGATAGAGCACCAATACCACAAAGAAACTGCCCAGTAACAGGTGGCCGGTAATATTGCTGAGTGAGGTTTCAATATAATCTGCCGGGCGAAAAAGGGGATTGTGAAAATCAATGTTTTGTTGGGCGAATAAGGGCTTAAATTCGAGTAATGCTTTTTCAACCGCTTTTGAAACCGATAAGGTATTGGCCCCGTATTGGCCGATCACCATCAAAACAATGCCTTCTTTTCCGCCGACTTGCGCCGCACCAATCGCCGGCGCCGGTGCGTAGGTCACGGTAGCAACTTCGCCAAGTAAAAGAGGTTGTCCTTCAATCGTTTTAATCACGATTTTTTTGAGTTGTTCAGGGCGTTGGGGTAGGCCGCTAATGTTAAGCGTAAAGCGTTGGTTGGTATTTTCAATAAATCCCGCCTGAGCGGTGTGAGTGGCTTGTCTGGCGGCCTCAGTAATGTCATTGACGCTGAGTCCATAGCGGTGTAATGGTTCGGGGTGGATTTGAATTTGCAGTTGTTTTAATTCACCGCCAAAAACATTCACATCGGCGACGCCTGGAACCGTCAGTATTTTAGGAACCACGGTCCAGTCGACCAAGGTTCTTAAGGCCATTAAATTTTGTTGCGCTGAACTTAGCCCCAGTGTTAACACGGTCGCAGAGGATGAGGACAGCGGTACCGGCACCGGCATTTGAACGGTGGCAGGGAGTCTGCCGTTAAGGCTGGCTAAACGTTCGGTGACTTGTTGGCGGTTGCGGTAAATGTCACTATTTTCGTTAAATAAGGCGGTGACGATAGAGAGCCCCTGAATCGACTCTGAACGGATGGTGGTTAAGCCCATGAGGCCAGAAAGAGCCGTTTCAATCGGTGTGCTGACTTGAATTTCAACTTGTGCGGCTGAAAAACCCGGTGCTTCGGTTTGAATGATCACTTGTTTCGGGGCGAACTCTGGAAAGATATCAAGGCCTGCCGTAGACAGCCGGTAACTCCCATAAGCTAATAGAATAACGCTTAATGTAATGATGACACTGTAAAAGCGGATCGAACTGCGAACCAGAAAAGCGAGCATCAGGGATTAGTCGTCGTTATTGTCATTTTCTTCCGGAATACCGGCTTTAAATTCTTCTGAAAAGAGCATTTGTGCACCGCGAGTAACCACGCCGTAAGGGCTGGTTAAGGGGGCAGTGACTAAAATGCCCCCGGGAACGGGGTGGTTTACTGAGATTTGTTGCCGGTTAAAAGTCGTTTCATCTTTTTTAAGGTAAATAAAGTGTTGGCCAAGGTGTTGTATGATCGCCGTTTCAGGAATTACGATACCGCTGATGGCTTGTTCAGTTAAAGGGATAAAGGCGACCAAGGGCTGTCCGGGCAAAAAGTTGGGTGTCGCTGTTTGGTAAAAAAAACGAAGTCCCGAGTGTGTGGGGGGCGTGGTAGGTTTGGGATCAATTAAGGTAGCCGTTACCGCTTGGCTACGATGAGCACGGTGTGCAATAGCAATGGTGGCTGGCATCGGCCGTTTCTCGGTCACCGGGCAGTCCACGTATAACAGGGTCTTGGAACGGCCTGAGAAGTCAATGTTGGAGGATGGCTCTATTTCAGTCAGGGCACTAACAATTGTTTTACCCCACTGCAATTCTGCAGCGCTGCGAACAGTGTTTAAGGTGATGCTTTCAGCCAGCCACTGGGCATTGTCGGCCTCGGCTTGAAGGCGGCTGTGTTGAGTTTTGGCTAACTGCTTTTGGCGGTAGGCTTTTTTTAATCGGGCTTGTTGCTGGAAGTAGTCGCTTTTAAATTGCAATAGGGGTTCTTGGGGTAAAGTACGACCATAGCGGATGACTTCCGGTTGGTGGCTGGTGATGACAAGGGGGTGGATTTTAATGCCGGCACTTTTTTGTAGCGCTGGGCTGAGTGATAGGCTTAGAAACGGGTCGCTGGTTGGCAGGAAAGGGGTGTCTCTATCATTGTCTGCCGCAGCCTGAACGGTGTTCATGGACAGGTTTAACCATAAAAGTCCCAAGATTAATGTCGTTTGAAACAGGAACGGTTTAAGGGCTAGTATTTTGAGCATAAGTCATTTAAAAGCGAGCATGAATGTTGCAGTATAAGTTATCAACTGCTATCACGCACATTAAGGGTTCAAAATTTTAATTCAAACGGGGCTAAAAGGGCGGTGCGTTAACTGCTTTTGGGTCAATTTTCTGTATAATAACTCTTTTTAATTTTATCTATAGACAAGGGCTTATGAGCGATTTTACCGAAAACTTAAAATATGCAAAATCTCATGAATGGGCAGCATTGGAAGACGGCAATATGGTTCGTGTGGGTATTACCGACTTTGCGCAAGAAGAACTCGGTGACTTGGTTTTTGTTGAACTGCCGGAAGCGGGCCAAAAGGTCGCGGCAGGGGAAGTGTGCGCTGTGGTGGAATCTGTAAAGGCGGCCTCAGATCTTTATAGTCCGGTGACCGGTGAGGTTATTGAAAGTAATCAAGCGGTGACTGATGAGCCTGAATTAGTGAATGATGATGCCTTCGGCACCTGGCTTTTTTGCATTAAAGCCGATGATCCCAGCCAATTAGAAGCTTTAATGAGTGCAGCGGAATACGAGCAAATGATTAACGATTAATTCCTTTTTGTTATTGTGTTTTTTTTACATCATGGCGTTCGTTATTTGTGTTGCACTGTTTAGTCTTAAATTTTTTACAAACCGGAGTTTTAAACGATGAGTGCATTGATCTGTGGGTCACTGGCCTTTGATACCATTATGGTATTTCAAGATAAATTTAAAAATCATATTCTGCCTGATAAGGTCCATATGTTAAGCGTCGCTTTTTTAGTACCAGAACTGCGCCGTGAATTTGGCGGCTGTGCCGGTAATATTGCCTATAACCTGAAAATGCTGGGCGAAGAGCCGCTCATGATGGCGACCGTGGGGCAGGATTTTGGCCCTTATCAACAGTGGTTAGAAAAATTTGCGATCCGGACGGATTATTTAACCGTTTTACAGGATCAGTACACCGCACAAGCCTATATTACTACCGATGAAGATGATAATCAGATTACTGCTTTTCATCCCGGTGCGATGAATGAGGCACACTTAAACTCTATTGCGGCAGTTGATGAGCGTATTCAAGTAGGCATAGTCTCGCCGGATGGAAAAGTGGGCATGCAGCAACATGCAGAAGAATTTTTGGCGGCAGGTATTGAATTTATTTTTGACCCCGGTCAAGGCTTGCCGATGTTTGACGGTGCGGAGTTAACAGCATTCCTGGCGCAAGCCACGTGGGTCACCTTGAATGATTATGAGGCGCAGTTAATGCAAGAGCGCACCGGCTTAACATTGGAAGCGATGGCGGAACAAGTGAAAGCCTTGATTGTGACCGAAGGGGGCGAGGGCTCAACCATTTACACCGAGGGCGGCGTTATTAAAATACCGTCGGCACCGGTTGCCCAACTCCAAGATCCAACCGGCTGCGGTGATGCGTATCGGGCCGGACTGTTGTATGGCTTGATGAATGATTTAGACTGGGAAACGACCGGGCGTATTGCCTCTTTATTGGGTGCAATAAAAATTGAACAAAAAGGCACGCAAAACCATCGTTTTACGCTCACTGAATTTAAAGCCCGCTATGAGGACAGTTTTGGACGTTCCTTTTGAGTCTACGCCAGACTGAAAAACTGTTAACGATTATGGCGCAATTGCGCGACCCTGAAACCGGATGTGCCTGGGATCGACAGCAAGATTTTGAGAGTTTAATTCCCTATACTCTGGAAGAGGCCTATGAGGTTGCCGATGCCATTGAGCGGGGGGATAACGAGGATTTAAAAAGTGAGTTGGGTGATTTGTTGTTACAAGTCGTTTTTTACGCACAAATTGCACAAGAGAAAGAGCTGTTTGATTTTGAACAGGTGGCAATGACCATTGCCGATAAATTAACACGGCGCCATCCCCATGTGTTTGACGGCGTGGTTTTTAAAAACGATGCTGAACGCAAACTTGCCTGGGAGGCGGCCAAGGCAACAGAACGTGCCGGCAAGCCTCGTGACACCCCGGCACGAATTTTATCGGGTCTTACCAAAAACCTGCCGGCGTTAATGGCTTGTGAAAAAGTACAGGACCGCGTAGCGGCGCACGGTTTTGACTGGCAAGAAACCGCACCGGTATTTGATAAGGTTTTGGAAGAGTTAGCTGAAGTCAAAGAGGCCTGGATTTCAGGGGACTACCCGCACACGGAGGAGGAAGTCGGTGATCTGTTGTTGGTAGTGGTTAACCTAGCCCGCCACCTTAAGGTCAATCCTGAAATGGCGTTGAGGAAAGGGACCGATAAATTTACCCGGCGCTTTAATTATGTAGAACAACAGGTGCTGACCTCCGGCCGGGCTGTGACGGATTGCGAGTTGGAAGAACTCGATGCACTCTGGGATGAAGCGAAACGGGTATTGAAAAAAGGCTGACTTAGTTTAAAGCAGCGACCGTTTATTTGTGAACCGGTCGCTTGTCGAGTTTTCGTTGTAAGGTTCTCCGGTGCATGTTTAAGGCGCGGGCGGCAGCCGAAATATTGCCTTTATTTTCCATCAGTACTTTTTGTAAATGTTCCCATTCTAAGCGTTTTACCGACAGCGGATTGTCGTTAATGACGGTAGAAGAGTCACCGTCATTTTTATGTAAGGCATTAATAATTTCATCGGCATGGGCAGGTTTCGTTAAGTACTGGGTTGCACCTAATTTAATCGCTTCCACCGCTGTGGCGATGCTGGCAAACCCTGTTAACATTACAATGCGGGTGTTGTCATCTATTTCAATGAGTTTTTTGACTAACTCCAGGCCAGATTCATGGCCAATTCGTAAATCAATGACGGCATATTCGGGCGTTTCTTCTTCCGCAAGCGCTAAGCCTGAGGCAATGTCGTAAGCGACCGCAACATTAAAGTTACGTTTTTTAAGGGCTTGGGCTAAGACCATGCAAAAGGTTTGATCATCATCAACGAGTAATAAATTCGGTGTTTCAACTTGGTTTTCCATAAGACGGTCTCATTCAGTCATGTTGTTTGGATTGCGGGATTAACGGTACCGTTATCTCTGTACAGGCGCCTGCTCCGGAGACATTATAAATGTCAATGTTCCCGCCGAGTCGGTTAATTGAGGCATAAGTTAAAAATAAGCCGACGCCGAGGCCGTGTTCTTTCGTTGATATGGGTTCTTTACCGGCTTGCTCTAAAACTGCAGATTTAAAACCCGGTCCATAATCCTTAATTTTAAGGTGTAGCTTGTGAGGATCCCACTGGGCAATAAAATCAAAGCCAATGTTGGGGTTGGTTGCCTGAGCAGCGTTATTAAGAATGTTGATGATAGAGTGGGTGAGGGTACGGTCGGCAATAATTTGACAGGTTTGGGTGTGATCTGGAGTCACTTTCAAATTGATTTTAACGCCCGGCTGTTGGCTGCGCCAAGTGGTTAAAATTTCGTCTAAATAGGTGGCAATTTCCATAATTTGTCCGGATTCGGCGCGCATTTCACCACCGGAAGCAGACATGACGGATAAGGCCTCTTTACAACGATAAATCTGAGCGAGAATAATCTGCATTTTTTCATAGAGTTCAGGGGCGTGTCGTTGTTGGTATTCTTGTTCAATTTCGTGGGCAATGATCGCCATGGTTCCTAAAGGCGTTCCCATGTCATGAGCGGCACTGGCAGCCAGTGTGCCTAAGGCAATAACGCGCTCATCACGGAGTGCATTTTCACGGGCTTCGGCGAGTTTTCGTTCGCGTTCACGCAGCGTTTTGGCCATGCTGACAACAAAATAGGCTACCAAGGAGACACTGAACAGAAAGCCAATCCACATACCGAAAATCTTAGTGCTAAAAAAAGCGACGTCATTTTCTAAAATGGGGGTCATTGATTTAATGCCGTGGAGGTCAAAGGTGAAGGTTTGTTCGCCGACTTTAGGCAGCGGTATGTTGTAGGCAATCAGCAGTGTGTACAGTGATGTTGTTAATAACATCATGTACCAGGTATAAATTTGCGGTAACGTGATGGCGGTGATAATCAGCGGGAGTAAGAATAACCAGATCATCGGGTTGGATGCACCGCCGGTTAAATAAAGAATGAAAGCAATACTGATAACATCAATGGCCAAATGAGAAAAGATTTCTAATTCGGTCACCGGTGTGGCATGGCGTAATCGAAACCAGGTATAGGCGTTGAATGAGGCGACGACAATAATGACTAAGGATAATGATTTGTGCGGGATGGCAATATGGAGGCCAAAAACCGAAACAAACACGGTGAATAAGGTGCCTGCGATGATAAAATTACGAATAATAAAGAGCCACGTCAGATTTTCACGAATCGAAACGGGGGACCGGTCTAGGCGAAAGTTTTGCATAGGCGTGATTTGGGTTAAGGGTTATAGCTCTTTATAGTTAATTTAAGTATGTTAATCGGCTACTTTCTTAGGGGAAAATAGCACAGTTTCTTTTAAGCGAAAAGTTGTTTAAAAAAGAGAATGTTTTTTCCATTTAATTAAACCTGACGTTTAGACCGCCTAAACTACAATAGCCCATTGGATTTTTAGCTAAGTACTGTTGGTGCTTTTCTTCGGCGTAGTAAAAAATGGGCGCGCGCGTTATTTCGGTAGTGATCGGGGCGGAGATGCCGGCTTGAGCAAGTTGATGTTGGTAGCGTCTTTTTGCATCTTCGGCTTGGCTTTGTTGCGTATTGCTGTGCGTGAAAATAACAGAGCGGTATTGTGTGCCTATATCGTTGCCTTGGCGCATACCTTGGGTAGGATTGTGATTTTCCCAAAAAAGAGTCAATAACTGCGGATAGGTGACCAAGGCAGGGTCAAAGAGGATACGAACCACTTCCGCGTGGCCGGTACGGCCGGTACACAATTCAGCGTAATTTGGGTTGGGTGTCAGACCACCGGCGTAGCCTACAGCCGTGGTGAAGATGCCGGACTGTTGCCAGAATAACCGCTCTGCCCCCCAAAAACAGCCCAAGCCAAAAAGTGCATATTCTAATGTCTCGGGGAACGGTGGTTTTAAAGCGTGGCCGGTAATCATATGCGTGGCGTTAATGGGCATTTCATGGGTCCGTCCTGAGGGTGCCGTCAGAGGGTCTTGCTCATCTATTGCTTTCATCGATTAGTTCTTTGTGGTTACTTATGCTTTATACTAACAGTTTTGATAATGGCAAAATACTATTCAAATGACAGATCAAGATACCTTACGCCGTTTTATTTTTGAGCAGGCAGGTGTTCGAGGCGAATGGCTTAAATTAACCGATAGTTGGCAAGCTGTCAGTGATAATCATGCCTATCCTCCGGTGGTGAAAGAACAGTTGGGACATGCGGTCGCGGCGGCAACGCTGTTGGCAGCAACCATTAAATTTAACGGTGCACTGGTTTTACAAGCGCAAGGAGAGGGCTCTCTTAAAGCTATTGTTGCGCAGTGTACGCATGATCGCTGTATTCGTGGTTTGGCCCGGTATCGTGAGCCTGTGGTTGCCGGGGGACTCAGCCAATTGTATGGTTCAGGACGGTTGGTGCTCACGATTGAGACGGAGCGGAAGAAACCTTATCAAGGGATTGTCTCCTTAGACGGTGAGAATTTGGCGCAGGCTTTGGAAAACTATTATCAGCAGTCCGAACAGTTACCAACCCGGTTGTGGTTGTTTGCTAATGAAACGACGGTCAGTGGTTTGTTCCTACAAGCATTACCGGCAGCGTCGGGTTTTGGTTCTGATTGGGAGCGTATTGTGATGTTAGCCGATACCATTCGCGCTGAGGAATTACTTGATTTATCGTGTGAAGCCGTATTACATCGCTTGTTTCATGAGGAAACGCTGCGGTTATTTAAGGCCGAACCTATACAGTTTAAATGCAGTTGTTCGAATGGAAAAATTGAGCGAACTTTAAAAAGTTTAGGGCGAGCCTCGTTAGAGGAAATTTTAGAAGAGCGGGATGCTATTACGGTTGATTGTGAGTTTTGTAATCAACAATACCACTTTGACCGGGTTGATATAGAACTTCTCTTAGTGCCCGAGATTGACCTTGGAACTTCAAAAATAAGCCACTGATGGGTAGGCGTTTAATACGATTGACGTTCAGGAGCCTGTTGGTTTCAGTATTGCTCAGTAGTTTAACGGGTTGTGTTTGGTGGCGGTTATACCAGGTGTATAACCAGATGGCTGATTTTGATGCGCATTTTTCAGTACAAGTCGATGAATCATTTACCTTACGATTTCAGGACCCTGTCGTTTACAGTGAGGATTTTATTTTTCTGGCCAAGTTACAGCCGAGTCGGAAACTGGAACAAGGTGAGCGGATAAGTTGGCAGTATCATTTTAGAAAAGTCGACCGTGATAATCAGCCACTCAGTCCAGATGTTGCCTTTACCTGGACCTTGTTTTTTAATGCTGACAATCGTCTTGAGGCCGCAGCATTATCACCGATTTTCTTAAAAATAGTGCCGCCGGCCTTTCTTGAGGCTTCTATTCGTTCGATTGCCGGGGCGGCTATCAATGCAACGGAGCGGCAATTAAAGGCGGATGTGTCTAAAATAGCCAAATTAACAGTGCCTGTGCCGACTAAAAATACTATTTTAGCAGTTTTAGGCGCGCCCATTGCGCGCGAAAAATCGCCGACGGCTGAGGTGCTGAGTTTCAGGTTTTTATTAGCGAGTCCAGATATTGAACCGGGGTATGAGTCGCGGGCTATCTCTACCGTGAAGCTAACCTTTGACCCTAAAACGGAGCAGTTACTACGAATGTCCGGGCGTTACGCTGGCCTTAAAATTGCTATTAATTATCAGAAGTTAACATCCTTATAAATGTATGCACCGGATTGTCAAGCTTAAGGTCATTACTGAAATCGCTGAAAAAGCGGGTGCTATAACGTTAGCTTGGTATCAGAAAGAAGTTGCGGTGGATTATAAAGCAGATCAGTCGCCGGTCACCGCGGCGGACTTGGCGGCTAATCATTTTATTTGTCAGGCATTGCGTGAGCGATATCCTGAGATTCCGTTGTTATCTGAAGAAAATAAAGCAGTGTCTTATAGCGAGCGGGCAGAATGGGAAACCTTTTTTTTGATTGATCCGATCGATGGCACTAAGGAATTTATTAATCAAAGCGATCAATTTACCGTTAATATCGCCTTGATTCATCGCGGTGTGCCGGTGCTCGGTGTCGTTTATGCGCCGGCCTTAAAGGCGATGTATACTGCCTGCCAAGGGCAAGGGGCTTTTAAAAATGGCCGGAGGCTGCCTTTTAAGAAAAACGCCAAGCCAGATCAGTCATTAACCGTCGTTGCCAGTAAAAACCATTTGTCGGTTGAAACCGAGCAGTTTATAAAAGGCCTGACAGAAAGCACTGAAAAGGTAACGATGAAGGCGATAGGAAGTTCGCTGAAATTGTGTTTAGTCGCTACCGGTGAAGCTGACCTGTATCCCCGGTTGGGTCCGACGATGGAGTGGGATACGGCAGCCGCCCACGCCGTTGTGTTGGCCGCCGGCAAACAAGTCTTGCAATTTGGCACCGATAAGCCGCTGGTCTATAACAAGGCTGATTTATTGAACCCTTGGTTTATTGTGCAATAAAAAATACCTTTTTCTGCGCTTTTTTGTGTTGGTCCTAGTGGTGACGTTGAACGATAACGTACAAGAGTGGTTCTTTTTTTGGTCAGTTATGGGTGAATTTCACGTATAATCTTTGGTTTTTTTACGCTTCGATTGTTTAACAATGCTGAGAGTTTTGTTGTTTGTTTGTTTTGGGTTTATCGCTATTGCCGCGAGGGCGGGGGCGGTGGAAAATCTGGCGGTGATTCAAGTGACCGCCTCACCGGTTATGTCTCATGGAATTGATGCGAGTAAAATAGCTGCGAATATTCAGTCCGTTTCTGCCGAGCAGTTAGAGGCGGCGCAGAGTCTATCGTTGGCTGATTATATGAATCAGCATATGGCCAGTGTTTTTGTTAACGAGGCACAAAGTAATCCGCTGCAACCGGATGTTTATTATCGCGGTTTTTCAGCATCGCCGTTGTTAGGTTTGCCGCAAGGATTGTCAGTTTTTTTAAATGGAGTCCGTTTTAATGAGCCTTTTGGTGATACCGTCAATTGGGATTTAATTCCCGAAAACGCCATTGATTCGATGGCCTTAATGTCAGGGTCTAATCCGTTGTATGGACAAAATACCTTAGGGGGTGCGATTGCAATTAAAACAAAAACAGGCTTTTCAGCGCCTGAGCAGTCGTTAGAAGTTTATGGGGGCAGTTGGGATCGACACTCTGAAGAATTAACCAGCGGTGGTCATAATGATTCCTTCGGGTATTTTTTTGATATTAAGGATTTTGCTGATTCGGGCTGGCGCGATCATTCCAGAACCCTTGCCAGGCAAGGTCTTGGCACGTTAAGTTGGCGAGGGCACCACGGTGAGATGGATTTAACCTTGGCTGCAACGGATAATAAAATGATTGGCAATGGCGTTATTCCCATTCAATTGTTAAATGAATCCAATAAGGCTATTTTTACCCACCCGGATCAAACTATTAATCGGTTATTTTTTAGTGAGCTATCTGGGAAATTTGATTTAACCGATCAGATTGAACTAAGTGGTAATGCCTATTTCAGGCAGAACCGAAATAAAACCTTTAACGGTGATGATTCTGATTATACGGCTTGTGACGACATTGATGATGGGACCTGGACTACAGAAGATTGTAATACAGAAGTAAAAGCTGGATTTTTAGCCACGACTGAATATGAGGATAGCAAACCTGAATACGGGAAAGTTTATGATTTAAACGGTCTTCAGATTGCTGACAGCGTGAGCCACAGCGGCACCATTAACACCTCAAAAACCCTGCAAAGAAGCCGTGGTGGTGCCATACAAACAGTCGTGGAAACAGCCTTGGCAGCGGATATTGATAATTTGTTAACGGTCGGTGCAGGCTACGATTATGCGCGCATAAACTTTGCTCAGGACACGCAGTTGGCGGCCTTAACCGCAAACCGGGGCGTTGTCGGGACAGGAACTTATGTGCAAGGTCAGCGGGTTCGACTCAATATTTCATCAGAAACATACAGCGCTTTTTTGAGTGATTATTTGACCTTGCCTTATGGGTTAACGCTTTCAGCGGGCGGGCGTTATAATCACACCCGAATTGAAATGCGCAATCAATATATTGTTGCAACCGATAAGTTATCGGGAACGCATCATTTTGAGCGTTTTAATCCCATGGTAGGTTTTACTTTTGAGGCTTTTGCCGATACTACGCTTTATGGGAGTTATTCAGAGTCTTCAAGGGCGCCAACGCCGAGTGAATTAACCTGTGCCGATGAGAATGACCCGTGTAAATTACCCAATGGCTTCGTTGCAGACCCACCGTTAGATCAGGTGGTAACCAAAACGTATGAGGGCGGTGTTAGAGGCTTTATAGACAGTGCTAACGGTCAGGGGGAGATGGCTTGGAATTTAGGCTACTTTTATGCGGTCAATCACGATGATATTCAATTTATTGTGGAGGGCGACAGCACGACGGAAGGTTATTTCAAGAACATTGGTCAAACGCGACGTTATGGAATTGAGGCCGGTTCTGATATTCATTATCAGCGGTTATTCAGTACGATGGATGACTGGCAGGTAACCCTGAATTATACCTATCTCAGAGCGCAGTATTTAGACAGTTACAGTATTCATGATCCCAGGGTCGGCGGCGATGATTTAGGTGGTGTGTCTGTTAACCCTGGGGATCGGATGACCGGTATGCCTGAGCATATGGTTAAAGCCAGTTTGGGTGTGACCTTATGGACACAATGGGATTTAACCTTGGATGGGCGATACAGCGGAGACCAATTCTATCGAGGCGATGAATCTAATATTATGGACCGGTTAGGGGGCTATTGGTTATTTAATTTTAGAACAAAATATAAACTGACTGATAATATTGAATTGTTTGGTAAAGTTAATAATATTTTTGGCCGGTCTTATAAGAGCTTTGGTACTTTTGCGGATGCCGATGAGGTATTAGGGGAGCGTTATAATGATCGCCGCTTTGTCGCGCCGGGAACCCCGCGAGAGGCATTTGTCGGGATCAAAGTGAGTTACTAACTATTATTCAACTTCTTATTAGGGTGTCATCTGGGGTCTGTGTGGTACCTTAGTCCGAGAATAAGGGGGTTATATTTCTAAATCATTTTTGTTGTAACCGCTGGTTAATAAAGCTTGCATCCATTTAGGTGTTAACCCCCGGCCGGACCAAGTTTGACTCGAGTCTTGAGGGTTGCGGTATTTGGCGGCAATTTTGGCATTCTTGCTGGGGTGTTTTTTAGTATCGTCTATAATATCTACCGTAAGGTTAATGGAGGCGGCGAGTGCTTTAATCTCCGCAATAACTTCTTTACGTCTGTTATTTTTCTTTTCAATAAGGGTTTGTTGTGCTTGGGCAATAACGGATTCTAACTCATCTTCTGAAAGATTATTATAGTCTGACATAATTATAACCTGCTAATAATGATAATAGGTTATAGATTATAAGAGGCTTTAGCTCAATAGCAATAGATAATATTCAGTATATTAGTTAACAGTGCGTCAATTGTTAACGACCAAGCTTTAGAATTCTTTCTTCTTCCATAAAAAAGGCCAGTCGCTGATCTAAAATAGCTTGTTGGTAAAAATTAATACCGGTGAAATTTTTGGCAGTTTTAATATGTTCTATGGCTTTTTCAGTGCGCCCGGTTAAATAATAATATTCACTCAGATAACGGTAAGACTCAATGGGTTCTTGCAGTTTGTCATAGGCTTGGGCTAATAAATGGTAGATTTTGGGGTTTTGTCTGTCGGTGTGAATGAGTGGCAGTATTTCTTGACGAGCCTGTTGTGCCTGACCTGTTTTAATCAGTGTCGAAAGGTAAAGGGTTGATAGGGGCGCGTAATCAGGGAAGCGTTGGCGCGCTTTTTTGAGTATGGCTAAAGCCTCAGGGTAGTGGCGTGACTCGGTGGCGGTTTCAGCCAAAGCAATGAGTATGGTTGGCTTATGCGGCAGTGTTTTTTGTAATTGGCTAAAGATCTTTTGCGCTTTTTTAAAGTGTTGTTGTTTAAGTGCCACCCAGCCGAGGCCGTAGTAGGCAATGGCGCGTTGTTCTTTCGTACCCTGATCTTTTAAGATTAAAAAATAACGGCGAGTAGTATTGAGATCTTTTGAGCCGAGAACCCGTAATTTAGTCCGGATAGTACGATAAGTGAAAGAATCGGGGTAGTGGCGGTAAGGGTGTTTTTCAGCACGATTTCGGGTGTCGGAAATACGTGAAACAGTCACCGGGTGCGTGCGTAGGAATTCAGGGACGGCCTGACCATAATAACGACTGTTTTGTTGGAGTCGCTCAAAAAAGGCTGGCATTCCATTGGGGTTAAAGTTTGCTTTAACCAGCGTTTGCATGCCGACGCGGTCGGCTTCTTGTTCATTCGAGCGGGTGAAGTTAATACGTTGTTGCATTGAATGGGCTTGCACGGCTAACAGTGCAGCTTGTCCCAACTCAGGGGATTGGGAGCCAATGAGGATGGCTGCAAGGGTGGCAGCGGCCGTAGGGAGTGATAATTGGCTGGCTGCTTCAAAGGCGCGGTAAAGGTGGCGTTGCGTGACATGGGCGATTTCATGTGAAATAACTGAGGCCAGTTCACTTTCAGAATCAGTCGCCAGTATAAGGCCGGAATTAATGCCAATATAGCCGCCAGGCCCGGCAAAAGCATTTAAGCTTTTATCAATGACAACAAAAAAATGAAAAGGGCTTTGTTGGGCGGCGGCGTGGGAGGCGAGTTTATGACCGAGTGATTGAATATAAGATTGCACCTCAAGGTCCTGATTAATTATCAGTTGTCGGTGTATATTGCGGAAGAAGGCGTCGCCCAGTTCTTTTTCTTCGCGTGGAGAAATGAGCGTGCCGGTAGAATCACTAATATCGGGGAGTTCAATATCTTGGCTTGTTTGGCCAATAAGACGTTCAGAGACAAAACACAAAAAAATAGCAAAGAAGGTTGGTAAGACGCTACGTTTTTGCATTAAGTTGGGAGAACTGTTTTTACAATAGTGCTATGGCAGTCACTTACATTGTCTTTGGGTAGCACACAACGACGATTAAGGCATTAATTCAAACAGACTTTTATCGACACCGCAGTCAGGACAGGTCCAGTCTTCGGGGATGTCTGCCCATAACGTACCCGGGGCAATGTTTGAGTCCGGATCACCGAGCGCTTCATCGTAGATATGCTCACAAACGGTACAAATATATTTTTGGTAATTTGCCATAGTAGGTTCCTCAGTTTAAAGTTGTCATGGGTCAGGGAAGTCTAAAGCAACTGACAGGGGAGCGCAAATAGGGGTGCGGTTCTGCTAAAGGGGTTGATTGATAACTAATCTGCCTATAATCACAGTGTTGCTGTTGCGCTTGGTGCATAATTGACTTACTCGTAGGGGGAGGATGTAATATAATGCTAAGGTTTTTTGTTAAGTAAGATGCAGATTAACGACGTTAATCTAAGTTATTAAGTCTTTTAGGAAGGGCGCTAGATGAATGATCAGATGAATAAGCAAAGTTCTAACAAGGGTGATGTTGATCCTATTGAAACCCAAGAGTGGATTGATTCACTAAAGGTCGTTTTAGAAAAAGAAGGCCACGAACGGGCTCACTTTTTGATTGAACAATTAGTTGAGGTGACACGGCATTCCGGCTGGGACATCCCTTTTAGTGCAAATACGGCTTATGTGAATACGATTCCTGTCTCCCGACAGGCTAAATTCCCAGGTGATCCGGAGTTGGAGCGAAGAATTCGTTCGTATGTGCGCTGGAATGCGATGGTAATGGTACTTAGAGCGAATAAAAATACGAATGTCGGGGGGCATATATCAAGTTTTGCTTCGGCGGCAACCCTTTATGATGTGGGTTATAACCATTTTTGGCAGGCGCCGTCAGAAGGTCATGGCGGTGACATGATCTTTGTGCAAGGGCATTCGGCGCCTGGGAGTTATTCAAGGGCCTTTATGTTAGGCCGATTAACTGAAGCGCAAATGGATAGTTTTCGTCAAGAAGTAGACGGGAATGGTTTATCGTCTTACCCGCATCCTTGGTTAATGCCGGATTTCTGGCAGTTTCCGACGGTGTCTATGGGTTTAGGGCCCATTATGTCTATTTATCAAGCGCGTTTTATGCGTTATATGGAAGACCGTGGTTTTGCTGAGACCCGCAACCGTAAAGTGTGGGCTTTTTTAGGGGACGGTGAAACGGACGAACCAGAATCTCTGGGCGCTATTGGAATGGCGGGTCGTGAAAAACTGGATAATTTGATTTTTGTTATTAACTGTAACTTACAACGCCTCGATGGTCCTGTGCGTGGTAACGGTAAAATTATTCAGGAGTTAGAGAGTTCTTTTCGTGGTGCGGGTTGGAATGTTATTAAGTTGGTTTGGGGCGATCGTTGGGATGCGTTGCTGCAACGCGATACCGATGGGTTATTAGCCAAACGTATGATGGATTGCGTTGATGGTGATTATCAGACCTTTAAGTCTAAAGATGGCGCTTATGTGCGTGAGCATTTCTTTAATACGCCTGAATTAGCCGCGATGGTTGCTGATTTTTCAGACCGTGATATTTGGGAATTAAACCGAGGGGGGCATGATGTTGCTAAAGTTTATGCTGCCTATCATGCGGCCGTCAATCACAGTGATCAACCGACGGTTATTTTGAGTAAAACCGTTAAAGGTTACGGGATGGGTGAGTCGGGTGAGGCGCAAAATATTTCTCACCAACAAAAGAAGATGAGTTTTGATTCTTTGAAACACTTCAGGGATCGTTTTGAATTGCCGTTATCAGATGAGGACATAGAGCAATTACCTTATTTGAAATTTGCAGATAATTCAAAAGAACTGGACTATATGCGCGGGCATCGTAAGTCGTTGGGCGGGTATTTACCCGCACGTCGTGAAAAGGCTGAATCCTTAACAGTCCCAGAACTCAGTGACTTTAACGCTGTTTTAAAAGGTACCGGTGAAAAGCACGAGATTTCCACCACCATGGCATTTGTCAGAATCCTTAATATCATTATTAAGAATAAAACAATTGGTCGGAGGGTTGTGCCCATTGTCCCTGATGAATCGCGGACTTTTGGTATGGAAGGGATGTTTCGTCAGTTAGGGATCTGGTCGCAAGTCGGACAGCTTTACACGCCGCAAGATGCCGGGCAATTGATGTTTTATAAGGAAGATAAATTAGGTCAGGTATTACAGGAAGGTATTAATGAAGCCGGTGGTATGAGTGATTGGATTGCCGCGGGCAGTGCTTATTCGACGCATGGCGTACCGATGATTCCTTTTTACATTTTTTATTCGATGTTCGGCTTTCAACGCGTGGGTGATTTAATTTGGGCGGCGGCCGACCAGCGTTGCCGCGGATTCTTAGTCGGTGGGACCGCCGGTAGAACAACGCTGAATGGGGAAGGGCTGCAGCACGGTGATGGCCATAGTCATCTTATTGCTGCGACCGTTCCTAATTGTATTTCATATGATCCGACCTATAGCTATGAAATGGCCGTTATTATTCAAGACGGTCTGCGCCGGATGTATGAAGATCAGGAAGATGTCTTTTATTATATTACCGCCATGAATGAAAATCATCTGCACCCGGCCCTACCAGCGGGCGCAGAGACTGATATCATCAAAGGAATGTATTTGTTTAAAGCGGGTGAAGAAACTCGGGGACCTCGGGTACAACTGTTAGGGTCAGGGGTTATTTTTCTTGAAATTGTAGCCGCTGCCGAGTTATTAAAAGATGACTGGGGTATAGCGTCCGACCTTTGGAGTTGCCCAAGTTTTACCGAGTTAGCCCGTGAGGCCTACAGTTGTGAGCGATGGAACCGGTTGCATCCAGAACAAGAAAAGCGTCACTCGCATGTCGCGCAATGCTTGGAAGGTAGGGCCGGTCCGGTTATTGCCTCAACGGATTATATGCGTTCTTTTGCAGAACAAATTACCCCGTATGTTTCCGGATCGTATACCGTTTTGGGTACGGATGGCTTTGGTCGTTCTGATACCCGTGAAAAATTGCGACATTTCTTTGAAGTCGATCGTTATTTTATTACTATAACGGCACTAAAAAGCCTGATGGATCAAGGCGAAATAAATGTGAATATAGTGACTGAGGCGCTTGCCAAGTATGGTATTGACACTGATCTCGACGATCCCCGTTTACGTTAAGGAGTTGTTCATAACATGACTGATTTGATTGAAGTAAAAGTTCCCGATCTGGGCGGTGCCAGCGATATCGAAGTGATTGAAGTTTTGGTGGGTCCTGGCGATGTCATTGAGCTTGAGCAAACGCTGGTGGTTATGGAAGGTGATAAAGCCACCATGGATCTTCCTGCCAGTGCGGCAGGTACGGTGGTCGAGGTTAAAGTGAGTGTCGGCGATAGCGTTTCTGAAGGGTCTTTGATTGTGACTTTAATTTCTGAAGTCGGTGCGACGGTTGAAGAGGAAGTGGTTGCCGTTGTAGCAGAAGCTGCTGTCTCACCAGCGCCGGTAGAGGAAAAAGAAGTGCCTGTCCCGAACCAGCCCAGTGCTGTGCATGATGTGATTGAAGTTAAAGTGCCCGACCTGGGCGGTGCCAGCGATGTGGAAGTGATTGAGGTGTTGATTAACGCGGGTGATGTGATTGAACTAGAACAAGCCTTGGTGGTTATGGAAGGCGATAAAGCTACCATGGATCTTCCCGCCAGTGCCGCGGGCACGGTGGTCGATGTTAAGGTTGCCGTAGGCGATAGTGTTTCTGAAGGTTCTTTGATTGTTACGTTAATGAGCCGTGAGGCGAGTGCACCGTCGAAACCGGCGGTAGAAGAAAGTGTAAGCGCGCCGACGTCAGAGCCAGTTGCCAAACCGGTGCAGGCACAACAGCCAACACCTGTTGCGGCCAAAACTGAAATAACTACAGCCGTTAACGGGGGGGGTATGGCTCATGCGACCCCATCGGTACGTCGTTTTGCCCGTGAATTAGGTGTTGAATTAACTTTGATTAGCCAAGGCAGTGGTCGTAAAGGACGTATTCTGAAAGAAGACATCTCAAAACATGTTAAACAGGTAATGGCTACAACGGCTGTACCTCGTGCTGCACCGGTATCAGGCGGTGGCTCTATTCCTGCGATACCGGCAGTTGATTTTAGTCAATTTGGTGAAATTGAAGAGCAAAAATTAAGTAAGATAAAGCGTCTTACCGGTGTTAATTTATCGCGTGTTTGGCTCAATTTGCCGATGGTAACGCATCATGATGAAGCTGATATTACGGAGCTGGAAGTCTTTCGAAAGTCACTGAAAGGGAGTGCCGAGAAAGAGGGCTTAAAAGTAACGGGTTTATGTTTTATGTTGCAAGCTGTTGCGGCGGCTTTGAAGCAATACCCGCAGTTTAATAGTTCACTGTCACCTGATGGTGAGCGTTTGATTTTAAAGAAATATTACAATATTGGCATCGCGGTTGATACGCCTAAAGGCTTGGTCGTTCCGGTTCTAAAAGGTGTAGATAAAAAGAGTCTGTTTGAACTGTCTGCTGAAATGTTTGAGTTGGGTGTTAAAGCGAGAGAAGGGAAGTTACGTCCTGCTGAAATGCAAGGCGGTTGTATGACGATCTCTAATTTAGGGGGTATTGGTGGTACGGCGTTTACCCCGATTGTGAATGCGCCTGAGGTGGCTATTTTAGGTGCAACCCGTTCGCAAATGAAACCGGTTTGGAATGGTTCTGAATTTGAGCCTAGACTCATGATGCCTTTAGATTTGTCTTATGATCACCGCGTTATTGACGGTGCTGATGCAGCGCGGTTTATGCGGACTATTGTTGCCTTATTGACGGATGTTCGGTTGTTGTTGGTTTAGTCTTTTGCAGTCACTATTTATCAGCCATTTTGTGGTTTTCAGTTGAGAACAGGTTGTTGTTAAAACAATCGGAGCGGCGCTAGCGAATGAAATTTGCCGTACAGATTAACGGTAGTCCCTATGCGGGTCCTGCCGGCGAAATGGCTTATCAGTTTGTAGTGGCAGCGCTTTCTTCGGGCCATACTGTTCTGCAAATATTTTTCTATTTTGATGGTATTTATCATGGTTTAGCGGCGCAAATGCCGCCTGGTGATGAACGTCAATTTACCCATCGTTGGCATGAGTTAGCCCGGAAAAACAATATTGATTTAGTTATTTGTATTTCAGCTGCGCAGCGACGTGGGCTGTTGTCTTTAGAAGAATCAAGGCGGCAAAACAGAGCCGATCAGGATTTGGCTCCCGGTTTTCGTATTTCTGGGCTGGGTCAGTTAGTTGAGGCGACTATCAACGCCGATCGATTTATTGTTTTTCCTGGGTCATGAAGAGATACTTAGTTATTATGAGTCACCCCCCGCATGGCAGTATTCATGTTCAAGAACAGCTCGATGTTATTTTAACCATGGCTGCTTTTGACCGTTCGGTAAGTTTATTGTTTTTAGATGAGGGTGTTTTTCAGTTGTTACGCGGGCAAACGGCCCAGCAGTACCAGCATAAAGAAACCGTAGCTATTTTTGATGCGTTGGCGCTTTATGATGTTGATGATCTGTGGGTTGAAACGGAATCGTTAATGGAAAAAGGGCTTTCTCTAGAGCAGTTGACTTTGCCTGTTAAACCGATTGCCCGATTGGAAATTAATGCCTTAATGTCGGGATTTGATGTCATTTTAGGGGGGTAGTATGGAGTGCCGAGTGGGTTGTGGTGCTTGTTGTATTGCGCCGACTATTTCATCACCGATTCCAGGGATGCCAGCAGGAAAGCCGGCCGGTATTCGGTGTGTTCAACTGACAGAGAATAATCAGTGTAAGCTATTTAATACACCGGAGCGCCCTGTCGTCTGTAGTTATTTTAAGGCGGTTGTTGAGGTTTGTGGGCGTGATAATCAACACGCTATGGAATTGATTGTGCGTTTAGAGGTGCTGACGCAGTAGTCAGGGGACTCAATCTTATCTGTGTTTAAAGAGTGAGCATAAAAAAGGGTGGCTGAAATTAGCCACCCTTTTTCTTTTTGTTACGGTTAACTATAAATAGCTGACTTAACTTTTTTCTTGGCGTTCTTTAACTTCTTTAATCACATCTTCTGCCACATTTTTTGGGCACGGCGAGTAGTGTGAGAATTCCATTGAAAACTGGCCACGACCCGAAGTCATGGTTCTCAGGTCACCAATGTAGCCAAACATTTCACTTAAGGGTGCTTGAGCTTTAATTCGGACCCCACTAACGCCTGCATCTTGTCCTTGAATCATACCGCGACGACGGTTCAAATCGCCAATAACGTCACCGACGTGAGCATCGGGCGTAAAGACGTCAACTTTCATAATCGGTTCGATCAACTGTGGGCCTGCTTTAGGGATAGATTGGCGGTAAGCAGCTTTAGCCGCAATTTCAAAGGCAACGGCCGACGAGTCAACAGCATGAAAGCCACCGTCATACAGGGTGACTTTCACATCAAGGCACGGGAAGCCGGCCATAACGCCTACTACCATGCTGTTTTTAAAGCCTTTCTCAATGGCCGGCCAGAACTCTCTGGGAACATTACCACCGGTTACTTTAGATTCAAAGACAAAGCCTTCGCCAGGCTCTGCAGGTTCAAGAGTGTAGTCAATTTTACCGAACTGACCAGAACCACCTGATTGCTTCTTATGGGTATAGCTGTCTTCGATTTTTTTGGTGATGGTCTCGCGATAGGCAACCTGCGGTTTTCCAACTTCAACATCAATGCCGTGGGTACGCTTTAAGATATCAACTTTGATATCTAAATGAAGTTCACCCATACCTTTTAAGATGGTTTCGCCACTGTCCTCGTCCGTTTCAACACGGAAAGAAGGGTCTTCAGCGATCATTTTACCGATAGCAATACCCATTTTTTCAGAACCGGCTTTGTCTTTAGGAGACACAGCAATAGAAATAACTGGGTCTGGGAAAACCATAGGTTCCAGTGTTGCCGGGTTTTTAGGGCAGCATAAGGTGTGACCGGTTTTAACATTTTTCATACCCACAATAGCGACAATGTCACCGGCTTGGGCGCTATTGAGTTCGATACGTTCATCAGCATGCATTTCAACGAGTCGACCGATGCGTTCAGTTTTGCCGGTAAAGCTATTAAGAATAGTGTCGCCTTTGTCTATTTTTCCGGAATAAATCCGAATGAAAGTCAGTGCACCGTAGCGGTCATCCATGATTTTAAAAGCCAGTGCGCGTAGTGGTTTGTCAATATCCACGATGGCGTGTTTGCCGGTTTCAACGCCCTCTAGATCAACTTCAGGTTGTGGTTTAACTTCTGTCGGGCAGGGCAGATAGTCCACAACGGCATTCAGTATGAGCTGGATACCTTTGTTTTTAAAGGCTGAGCCACAATACGTTGGGAAGAAGACAAGATCAGTGGTGCCTTTACGAATACAAGCTTTGAGCGTTTCCAGTGAAGGTTCTTCGCCATCTAAGTATTTTTCCATCGCGTCATCGTCTTGTTCAACGGCGGTTTCGATGAGTTTTTCACGCCATTCTTCAACTTGATCGACCATGTCAGCTGGAACGTCTCCAATGGTGTATTGAGTCGGGTCACCAGAATTGTCCCAAATCCACGATTTGCGGGTTAGCAGATCAACAACCCCGATAAAGTCATCTTCGGTACCGATCGGTAACACCATGACCAGAGGGTTGGCGCCAAGAACATCTTCAATCTGTTTTACCACACGGTAGAAATCCGCCCCTAAGCGGTCAAGCTTGTTAACGAGAATAATCCGAGAAACTTCAGAATCATTCGCATAACGCCAGTTGGTTTCGGATTGAGGTTCAACGCCGCCCGAGCCACAGAAAACACCAATACCGCCATCAAGAACTTTAAGTGAGCGATATACTTCGATTGTGAAGTCAACGTGACCGGGTGTGTCGATGATATTTAATCGGTGATCATTCCACATACAGGTTGTGGCAGCGGATTGGATAGTAATGCCACGTTCTTGTTCTTGCTCCATGAAGTCTGTTGTCGCTGCACCATCATGTACTTCACCAATTTTATGAATTTTACCGGTTAGTTTTAGAATTCTTTCCGTAGTTGTTGTTTTTCCGGCATCTACGTGCGCGAAAATACCGATGTTTCTGTATAGCGATAAGTCTGTCATGTCTGTACTCTGAAAATGAATATTAAAATCTTTTTTGCATAGCTATCACCTGCTGCTACCTTAAATTAAGCCGCAGCAGGGTTGTAAGGTATTGATATGTTAGCAAAACACGCTGTGATGGCTGGGTTAACAGGTTAATAATTAACCAGCTATAAATAACCGCATATTCTAACCTAAAATGATAGGAAAATAGAGATAAATCATTAATTTGATAAAATATTTATCTTAATTTTATAATTTTATAATTTTTTGTGCTTATGAGTGCCTGCGTTAGTGGCGGAATGCGCTGTCGTTATCAGTTGTGCGGGGAGAATGAATGACTTCTTAAGTGAATTCTCAAGAAGTCATCAGCACTATTGGTTGTCAGGTTAGTTTATTTTCTTGTATTTAATGCGGTGTGGGTTGTCGGCATCAGTCCCGAGTCGGCGGTGCCGATCAGCCTCGTAGTCGGCATAGTTACCTTCAAACCAGACGACCTCGCTGTTGCCTTCGAAAGCCAGGATATGGGTGGCAATTCGGTCAAGAAACCAGCGGTCATGAGAAATAACAACGGCGCAACCTGGGAAACTTAGCAATGCCTCTTCGAGTGCGCGTAAGGTTTCAACGTCTAAGTCATTGGTCGGTTCATCTAATAAGAGTAGGTTGCCGCCACTTTTTAATAGTTTAGCAAGATGAACGCGGTTGCGTTCGCCGCCAGATAGATCCCCGATGCGTTTTTGTTGGTCAGATCCTTTGAAATTAAAGCGGCTAACATAGGCGCGAGAAGGCGTTTGGTAATTGCCGACCGTGATGGTATCTAGGCCGTCGGAAATATCATCCCAAACCGTTTTATTATCATTGAGTTCATCGCGAGATTGATCGACATAAGCGAGTTGAACCGTAGATCCCAGTTTTAAGGCGCCGCTATCGGGGCTGACTTCATTGGCGATCATTCTAAACAGGGTGGTTTTACCGGCACCGTTAGGACCGATGATGCCTACAATTCCGCCGGGTGGTAAATTGAAGTTAAGGTTATCCACCAGTAGTCGATCGCCAAAACCTTTTTGCAGTGCCGTCGCTTCAACAACGACATCACCTAGGCGTGGGCCGGGAGGAATGTAGATTTCTTGGGTTTCATTTCTTTTTTGGGTGTCTTGTTGTGACAGTTCCTCAAATCGTGCAAGACGGGCCTTGCTCTTAGCATGACGGCCCTTGGGGTTGGTTCTGACCCAGTCAAGCTCTGCTTTCATGGCTTTTTGCCGTGAAGATTCTTGCTTTTCTTCCATTTGAAGACGATTTTGTTTTTGTTCTAGCCAAGAAGAATAGTTGCCTTCCCAAGGTATACCTTGGCCGCGGTCGAGTTCTAAAATCCAACCAGCAACATTATCTAGAAAATAACGGTCATGGGTAACGGCCACCACGGTACCGGGAAAGTTGTGAAGAAAAGTTTCTAACCAAGCAACAGATTCGGCATCCAGGTGGTTGGTCGGCTCGTCAAGTAATAACATGTCCGGGTTTGAAAGCAGTAGGCGGCATAGCGCAACCCGACGTTTTTCACCGCCAGATAAGGTGCTGATGTCAGCGTCCCAGTCAGGCAGGCGGAGTGCATCGGCGGCAATATCGAGTTGCCTTTCAAGTTCCCAGGCGCCAGCGGCATCAATTTTATCTTGTAATTCCGCTTGTTCGGCGAGGAGTTTGTCAAAGTCAGCATCCGGCTCTGCAAAGGCGTTAATGATTTCGTTGAAGCGGTCAAGAATTGCTTTGGTTTCGGCAACACCTTCTTCAACATTGCCCCGAACATCTTTATTAGGGTCAAGTTCGGGTTCTTGTGCCAGATAGCCGATTTTTATGCCAGATTGTGCGCGTGCCTCGCCTTCAATGTCTTTATCAATACCGGCCATAATCCGCAGTAATGTTGATTTCCCTGAGCCATTGAGCCCTAGGACGCCAATTTTTGCGCCGGGAAAGAAAGACAGGTAGATATCTTTTAGAATATATTTTTTAGGCGGGACAATTTTGCCCACGCCATTCATTGTGTAGATATATTGGGCCATGTGTTTAAGGGAGGGGTTGTTTAAAATAGCTCATTATTCCATGTTATGGGTGAGATGATAATCATTGATTTAAAAATCAATGGAAAACTCGGTTGATTGATGCGGCTAAAATAGAGGTCTGGTAAGCTACGATTAGCAGTTACATCAAGGGTTTGTGATTATGGGTTAACGGGCTGTGGGTGAAAAAAGGCTGTGTTAGACTAAGTGTTTGATCATTTATTTTTGTATCATGTTAGCAACTACTGAAACGCGACCGGTTGTTCCTGTTTTATATTCTTTTCGACGTTGCCCGTATGCCATCAGGGCACGAATTGCTATTCATTACAGTGGTTTTAAGGTTTTATTGCGTGAAGTTGTTTTACGTAATAAGCCGCCATCATTATTATCTTACTCTCCCAAGGGGACGGTTCCGGTGTTGATTTTGCCCGGCGGTCAAGTCATCGATGAAAGCTATGAGATTATGGTTTTTTCATTGCAACACAATGATCCGGACAATTGGTTGGAAAAATCGGATGCGCTAAGCAGGGCGATGGCTCAGGAATTAATAGCGCAGAATGACGGCGAATTTAAGTTCTGGTTAGACCGGTATAAATACAGTGATCGATATCCTGAGCAGTCGGCTGAATATTACCGTGCCCAAGGACAACTGTTTTTAGCGCACTTAGAGAATAAATTAGTCGGTAGGTCCTATTTGCTGGGTGACAGGGTCGGGCTTGCTGATATGGCTATTTTTCCTTTTGTCAGGCAATTTGCACAGGTTGACCGGAGCTGGTTTGACCAGTCGCCGTATCCGTTAGGGCGAGCATGGTTAGAGCGGTTACTAGCAGCGCCCTTTTTTTCTGCAGTGATGGCTAAGTATACGCCTTGGGATGAGGTGGCCAGTGAGTTTGATTTTCCTTAGGTGAATGGATTGGGCAACGAGGGCTAAGATCAGGTAAAATGTAGAGTTGATTTAATTTGATCTGGATTTACGTTCCAGGTGTCATGTTGAGGTTGATTGATTATGGGTAATTGTGTGGTCACGGCACTGTATAAATTCGTGCGTTTGGAAGATTTTGAGCAGATGCAAAAGCCATTGTTACAGGTGCTGACTGCGCATGAAATAAAAGGCACTATTTTACTGGCTAAAGAAGGTATTAATGGTACGGTTGCGGGTTCAAGAACTGCCATTGATGCGCTTTATAACTGGTTTGACAATGATCAGCGATTAGTGGGTATAAGTTATAAAGAGTCGCTGGATGAAGCGGTCCCTTTTTATCGCACCAAGGTTAAACTGAAAAAAGAGATTGTGACGATGGGGGTTGAGACGATCGATCCGACTCAAATAGTCGGTACCTATGTCAAGCCGAGTGAATGGAATGACTTGATTGCTGATCCTGATGTTTTATTAGTTGATACCCGTAATGATTATGAGGTCAATATTGGTCAGTTTCAGGGCGCAATTAACCCTGAAACAGCTACTTTTCGTGAATTCCCGCAGTATGTTAAGGATAACTTATGTCCTAGGCAGCATAAGAAGGTGGCAATGTATTGTACCGGTGGGATACGGTGCGAAAAATCAACGGCTTACTTAAAAGAGCAAGGCTTTGGGGAGGTTTACCATCTGGAAGGGGGGATCCTGAAATATTTGGAGGAGGTTCCGGAGTCTGAATCGATGTGGCAGGGTGAATGTTTTGTCTTCGATAATCGCGTTGCTGTCAACCATGATTTAACGAAGGGGCACTACGACCAATGTTTTGCTTGTCGTTACCCGGTGAGTGAAATAGACAAGGCAAGTGTGCATTATGTGCAAGGTGTGAGTTGTCCGCATTGTTTTGAAAAGGTGAGTGAGCATCAGCGGCAACGTTTTGAAGAGCGCGAAAAGCAGGTGGGGTTAGCCCGTGAGCGCGGTCTTCAGCATATTGGTTCGGCGGCTAAAGTCGATAATCAAGAACGACGCGCAGTAAAATATCGTCATAAGGAGCAGCAACGTGAGGCGTTGGCAAAGCAAAAGCGTTTGGCTTAAAGATAGAGTATTGTTTTTTAATCATTTCGTTATAATAACGTTATAAATTAATCGATGGGGCTAAAAGAAACTTTTGTCGGTTTTGAGTTGAGTGGCTGTCCTAATATTTTAACCATTTTGAGACAAATGAATGATTGAAGGTAGTATTGTTGCGTTAGTGACACCTATGAGTGCTGATGGAGCGATTGATTATGTGAGTCTTAATCAGTTAGTCGAGTTTCATATTGAACAGAAAACAGATGCGATTGTTGCGGTAGGTACAACCGGAGAGTCGGCAACGCTTGATGAAAATGATCATATGGCCGTGGTTCAGGTGGTGGTCAAACAAGTTAATGGCCGTATTCCCGTGATAGCCGGTACCGGGGCTAATTCCACCACAGAAGCCATAACACTCACGCAGCGTGCAAAAGAAGTGGGTGCGGATGCTTGTTTATTGGTGACGCCTTACTATAACAAGCCGACGCAAGAAGGGCTTTTTTTGCATTACCAAGCGATTGCAGAAGCGGTTGATATTCCTCAGATTTTGTATAACGTTCCAGGACGGACGGCGTGTGATATGTTGCCAGAAACCGTGGCGCGATTATCAATCATTGACAATATTGTGGGTGTGAAAGAGGCAACGGGCGATCTTGACCGTGTGCTGGCGTTGCGTGAATTATGTGGCGATGATTTTGCGCTTTACTCCGGGGATGATGCTTCTTCGTGTGCGTTTTGTTTATTAGGCGGGCAGGGGGTTGTTACGGTTACCGGAAATGTTGCGCCTCAGTTAATGCATGACATGGTTATTGCGGCTATAGCGGGCGATCGTACGACAGCATTGGCTATTGATGAGAAATTAACGGGTTTACATACGCACTTATTTGTTCAGGCAAATCCAATTCCGGTTAAATGGGCAGTCAGTGAAATGGCGTTGATCAAAACGGGTATTCGTCTGCCATTAACATGGCTTACTCCGGATTGTTTTGCGGTGGTTAAAGAAGCAATGCAGCAAGCAGAAGTATTCTAATGCTCAGGTTCGAAAGTTTAGGTGCGGTGGTGCGGTGGCGGTTGTTATTACTGATGACTATTATTATTGTTTCTGGGTGTACCCGTATTAAGACCTACTTTCCTGATAAGCAAATTGATTATCGGCACAGTACTGAATTACCGGTTTTAGAAATACCGGTAGATTTACGAAATAACGAGTTGGAAAGGCAAATTGCTGAAGTTAAAAGAGCCGCCAAGATCGTTGAAACGACAACCGGTCAATCATCAGGTGCGTCACCAGAACAGCAGGGGCTACCGCTAACACAGGTCGTTCGGCTGGTAAGCTATACCGGTGGGTCCCCTCGGTTGGAAATAGCTAAATCGTATGATTTAACTTGGCGTATTGTTGGTAAAGCGTTGATTCGTGAAGGCATAGAAATCGTTGCCAGAAATCAGGCGAATGCGGTTTATTTTATTCAATATGATTGGAATAAGTCGCCGATATCTGACGGTTCGCTATGGGATGAGTTTGATTTTGTTTTTGGCGAAGATCCAACCCGTGAGCAAGAATATCAAATAAGAGTGTTTGACAGTAATGGTCAGAGTGACATTATGCTTTTGGATAAAAATGCGGACGCACTCCCGCAACATGAAAGTTTACCGATATTGAAAATTTTAGAGCAGGCCATTAAAGAAGATTTGGCTGACGAATGACAAAAACACATCTAACCATTTCGTCGAGATGATTAGATATTGCCGAAAAAAATTACCATGCTAAGACTACCAGGCCCGAAGGCCCTTTCTTTCTTTCGAACCGAGAAATTATTACTAGAACTGCAGGCTATTAACAGGCACATTGTTGCTTTGTCCGCACGCTTTGTTCACTTTGTTAATGTTGATGAGCAGCGTTTGCCTGCAGAGCAGTTGACACAGTTAGGGCAATTGCTCGATTATGGGGATGCGGTTAAAACGACAGGTGAGGATGGTTTTCCGATTTTAGTGATCCCTCGGGAAGGCACTATTTCACCGTGGTCGAGTAAGGCAACGGAGATTGCGCAGCGTTGTGGATTGGTTGGTGTTTTACGGCTTGAGCGAGCGATCGAATACCGCTTGACGGTTCAAGGGGATGTCGATGTGAGTGCCGACCTGGTATCTTTGGCTGGGATTTTATATGACCGTATGACCCAAGCGATTTGTTTGGAGTCAGAGCGTCCTGAAATTTTTGAACAGGCAGAACCGAAACCGTTAGCAACTATTGCGGTTTTAGAAGCGGGGCGAGACGCCTTGGTTCAAGCAGATGAAAGTCTAGGGTTGGCATTGTCAGCAGATGAAATAGATTATTTACTGGCCAGTTTTCAGGGCTTGGGTCGAGACCCTACGGATGTGGAATTAATGATGTTCGCGCAGGCTAATTCGGAGCACTGCCGGCATAAAATATTTAATGCACAATGGACTTTAGACGGTGTCGAACAGGGACAAACCTTGTTTGGGATGATTCGCAATACTTATCATTGTAATCCGGAAGGGGTGTTGTCGGCCTACAGTGATAATTCTTCTGTCATCAAAGGTTCTCTTGCACAGGTCTTTATCCGTGATCCTATTACCGGGCACTATGGTTATGTCGATGAGGATGCGCATGTTTTGATGAAGGTCGAAACACATAACCATCCAACTGCTATTTCGCCACGCCCCGGTGCTGCTACCGGTTCGGGTGGCGAAATTAGAGACGAAGGAGCCACCGGGTTGGGTTCGCAGACCAAGGCTGGGTTAACGGGTTTTTCGGTGTCTAATTTAAAAATACCGGGGTTGCGGCAACCATGGGAAGTTGATTACGGTAAGCCTGAACGTATTGCTTCGGCATTGGATATTATGCTTGAGGCGCCAATTGGCGGTGCCGCGTTTAATAATGAATTTGGCCGTCCGAATTTAGCCGGTTATTTTCGTAGTTTTGAACAACCCGCAGTGGCTTCCGAGAGCCATCATTTATTAGGTTACCATAAGCCTATTATGATCGCTGGGGGGATGGGTAATATTCGGCCCATGTTGGTCAATAAAAACACCATCCCACCCGGTGCGCTCATTATTGTTTTAGGGGGGCCGGCGATGTTGATTGGATTAGGAGGCGGTGCAGCCTCTTCACAATCTTCCGGTGAAATATCAGCGCAGTTAGATTATGCCTCGGTACAACGTGAAAATCCTGAAATGGAGCGGCGTTGTCAGGAAGTGATTAATCATTGTTCGGCACTAGGGGATAAAACGCCGATCGTTTCAATTCATGATGTCGGGGCTGGAGGGTTATCTAATGCGGTTCCGGAAATCATTCATGATTGCAAACGTGGGGGGCGTTTTGAATTACGTAAAATATTAAATGCCGATCAAGGCATGTCGCCGATGCAAATCTGGTGTAATGAGGCGCAAGAACGTTATGTAGTGGCGATTATGCCAGAATCATTGCCGTTGTTTGAATCCTTCTGTCAGAAAGAAAAATGTCTTTATGCCGTTATTGGCGAAGCGATCGAAGATGAGCAATTACAATTAACCGATGCGTTGCTAAAAGAAGATGCCGTGAATTTGCCGATGTCGCTACTGTTTGGTCAGGCGCCTAAAATGCATCGTGATGTTAAGCGCCAAGCCCCGAGTCTTAGCAAACTGGATGTGTCCGGGGTCACGTTGCCAGACGCTATTAAGCGCGTGTTATCTTTTCCTGCCGTTGCTGATAAAAGTTTTCTTATTACCATTGGTGACCGGTCGGTCACGGGGTTGGTGGTTCGGGATCAAATGGTGGGGCCGTGGCAAGTGCCTGTTGCCGATGTTGCTGTCACCGCTTCTGGTTTTTATGCCAAGACCGGTGAGGCCATGGCAATGGGGGAAAGAACCCCGGTCGCTGTTATCAATGCGCCGGCATCAGGACGATTAGCGATTGGTGAGGCGTTAACGAATCTTGCAGCAGCGGCTATTGGTGAATTAGGGCAGGTTAAGTTATCGGCTAACTGGATGGCAGCCGCCGGTTTTGGTGGTGAAGATGCGGCCTTGTTTGAAACGGTCAAGGCGGTGGGTATGGAATTGTGTCCCGCTTTGGGGATTGCTATTCCGGTGGGTAAGGATTCATTGTCGATGAAAACGGTTTGGCAAGAAGATGATCAAGCCAAGTTAATGATATCACCAGTCTCTCTGATAACAACCGCATTTGCACCGGTTAATGATATTTATAAAACATTAACCCCTGAGCTTCAGAATACGGACAGTGTATTAATATTAATTGATTTAGGGCAAGGAAAAAATCGCTTGGGCGGTTCGGTGTTAGCGCAGGTTTATCAGCAATTGGGGGATCTGGCGCCGGATCTTGACGATGCGATTTTATTTAAATCCTTTTTTGACACTATTCAGGCGCTGAACCAACAGGGGCTGTTATTGGCTTATCATGACCGTTCTGATGGTGGCTTGTTAGCGGTGGCCGCAGAAATGATGTTTGCCAGTCGCTTAGGGGTGGCGCTAACCCTAGAGGCCTTGGGCGAGGATAGTTTGGCGGCGTTGTTTAATGAGGAGTTAGGTGCGGTCATTCAAGTCTCAGTGACTCACAAAGCAGCAGTTTTAGCACATCTTGGTCAGGCTGGATTATCGACCTGTAGCCATGTGATCGGTACGCTTAATAGTTTGGCTGAGTTAACTATCCAAGCCGGTGGCACGGTTGTTTATTCGCAATCTCGGGCCCAACTACAGCAAAACTGGTCAGAAACCAGTTTTCATATGCAAGCATTACGTGACAATCCTGCGTGTGCAGAGCAGCAGTTTACTCAAATTTTGGATGATACAGACCCGGGGCTACAAGCACAGTTAACCTTTGACGTTCATGAAGATATAACCAGCCCTTTTATCGGTAGTTATAGGCCAAAGGTGGCGATCTTAAGGGAGCAGGGTGTTAATGGTCATGTCGAAATGGCCGCAGCATTTGATCGGGCTGGTTTTACCGCTATCGATGTTCACATGAGTGACCTATTGGATCAGCGGGTTTCTTTGCGTGAATTCCAAGGCATTGTTGCCTGTGGCGGGTTTTCTTATGGCGATGTTTTAGGGGCCGGAGGGGGGTGGTCAAAATCTATTTTATTTAATGATTATGTGCGCCTACAGTTTCAAGACTTTTTTAATCGAGAAGATACCTTTGGGCTAGGTGTTTGTAATGGTTGTCAAATGTTTTCCGGATTGAAAACCTTAATTCCCGGGACCGCCCATTGGCCGCAATTTGTTGGTAATATTTCAGAGCAGTTTGAAGCGCGTGTAGCCATGGTGGAAGTCATGGAGTCACCTTCGATTTTATTGTCTGGGATGGCCGGATCGAGAATGCCGGTTGCTATTGCACACGGTGAGGGGCGAGCGCTTTTTCAAGCGGGTCAGTTGGAGGCCGCGCTTGAGGCCCGTCAGGTCGCTTTAGCTTATGTCGATAATTATGGCCAACCCACGACAGCGTTTCCCGCTAATCCGAACGGTTCAGTCATAGGTGTGACCGGGCTCACCTCTGAAGACGGTCGTTTTACGATTATGATGCCGCATCCTGAGCGTTGTTTTAGAACCATTCAGAATTCATGGCATCCTGAGGGTTGGGGTGAGTATGGGCCGTGGATGCGCTTGTTTGCAAATGCGCGCAAATGGTTGGGGTGATGAAAGGTCTACTTTGTTTGAGGAATAATGCGTTATGAATGAGCTAACGATTGAGGCTTTTGTTGGTAATACACCGTTAGTCAAGTTGCAACGATTACCCGGTGATTCCAGTAATACCTATTGGGTGAAATTAGAAGGTAATAATCCAGCGGGTTCGGTTAAAGATCGCCCCGCTTTAAGTATGATTCAACATGCTGAGCGTCGCGGTGAGATTAAGCCGGGTGACCGCCTGATCGAGGCGACGAGTGGGAATACCGGTATAGCACTGGCCATGGCAGCAGCGATTAAAGGGTATCGGATGACGCTGATTATGCCTGACAATATGAGTGCAGAGCGGCGATCATCAATGGCCGCTTACGGTGCTGATCTTATTCTTACGCCGGCCGAAAAGAGTATGGAAGGGGCGATTGATTTAGCCAGAAAAATGGAAGCAGACGGTCAGGGGCGTATTTTAGATCAATTCTCGAACCCAGATAACCCGAGAGCACATTACGAGGGGACAGGGCCTGAAATTTGGCGTGATACCGAAGGTCAAGTGACGCATTTTGTTAGTTCGATGGGGACAACGGGAACGATTATGGGAACCTCGCGTTTTTTGAAAGAACAGAACAGTGCGATTGAGGTAGTGGGTGTTCAACCCAAAGATAATGCTAAAATACCCGGTATTCGTCGGTGGCCAGAAGAATATTTACCTAAGATCTATGACCCTTCTCAAGTCGATTACATTCTCGATGTAGATCAACAGCAAGCTGAGGACATGACTCGTGCCTTGGCCGCTAAAGAGGGTATTTTTGCTGGAATTTCCTCAGGGGGTGCGGTTGCAGCAGCGCTGCAATTAGGCGAGCAATTAGAAAATAAAGTTATTGTGACTATTATTTGTGATCGGGGTGATCGTTACTTGTCAACCGGCGTATTTTCAGTATAAAAGGCACATTATTTTGACTCGATATACTATTTATTAAGAGGTAAAAAGAACATTCATGGCAAGACGGCGTTATAAGAAAAAGAAATTACCAGCGGCTCCTGTGCGTGCAACGATAGAATCTTTTGCGCATGATGGGCGAGGGTTAACGCATGTTGATGGCAAGGTGGTTTTTGTTGATGAGGCGTTGCCGGGTGAGGAGGTTGACTTTATCTATACCGATAGTCGCCGCGATTATGCTGAGGGTAAAGTTGTTAACTTAGTGACTTCGGCGCCTGAGCGGGGAGAGCCCGGTTGTCCCCATTATGGTATCTGCGGGGGCTGTAGTTTCCAGCACGTTAAAGAGTCGTTGCAAATAGAAATAAAACAGTCGATATTAGAAGAACAGTTTAAACGGATTGGTAAACTTGATATCCCGCTTATTTGGGAGCCTTTGACGGGACCTTTTTGGGGGTATCGGCAAAAGGCGCGAATGGGCGTTAAATATGTCGCTAAGAAAGGGCGTGTTTTGGTCGGGTTCAGGGAGCGTCGGCAACCTTTTTTAGCGGATATTGAATCGTGTCGTGTTATGCATCCGGCTGTGGGTGAGCGGTTGATGGCACTTTCAGCGATGATAGGTCAACTTACGATTAAGGACAAAATACCTCAAATTGAAGTTGCTATAGGGGACAGTGATGTGGTGCTGGCCATTCGGGTTCTGGAGCCGCCCACTGAGGACGATTGCACCGTTATTCGTGATTTTGCACAGGCCCATCAGTTAGTGATTTATCTACAACCTAAAGGCCCTGATTCAATTATTCCGTTATGGCCAGAGGCCGGGTTGATGCCCAGTTATGCTTTGCCTGACCATCAGGTGAATTTTAAATTTAAACCAACGATGTTTACCCAAGTCAACACGGCCATTAATCGGAAAATGATTAATCGCGTTATTGATGTTTTAGCGTTAACGAAGGACGACCGCGTGTTGGATTTGTTTTGCGGGCTGGGAAATTTTACCTTGCCGTTGGCCCGGTATTCAGGTCATGTGGTCGGGGTTGAGGGCGATTTGCCCTTGGTTAATCATGCCCAAGAAAATGCGCGATTAAATGATATAAGTAATGTTGATTTTTATAAGGCAGACTTGTTCGGCGATTTATCTGCAGAGCCGTGGGTTCAGCAAACGTTTACCAAGGTATTGCTTGATCCTTCTCGAGCCGGTGCTGCTGAAGTTTTAGCATGGATGCCGAAGTGGAAACCTGAATGTATTGTTTATGTTTCTTGTAATCCAGCAACACTGGCCAGAGATGCGGGTATTTTAGTTAATGATTTAGGGTATCGTTTAGAGAAGGCGGGCGTTATGGATATGTTTCCGCAAACGGCACATGTTGAATCTATTGCGGTTTTTCGCCGCTAGTGCGGACTGTTTATACGTATTTTTTAAGCTGACCTTATGAGTGTTGCTGATTTTTTGGATATTGATTTGAACGCGCAGAACCTGTCAGTGATTCGTAACGGTGAGGTGTGTCGGCGTTTTGTTGTATCGACGGCAAAAAATGGCCCAGGTGAGCAAGCGGGCAGTGAGTGTACACCGCGGGGTTGGCATAAAATTAAGGCTAAAATCGGTGCAAGGGCCCCCCGGCATACGGTTTTTTCAGGGCGCAGACCCACCGGTGAAATCTATGGTGCTAGTCTGGCTAAGACCTTTCCGGAGCGGGACTGGATTTTGACGCGTATTTTATGGTTAGTTGGGCTTGAGCCGGGGCGAAACCGATATGGATCAGTCGATTCTGGTTGGCGGTATATTTATATTCACGGCAGCCCGGACGATCTTGTGACGGCGACACCGCAATCCCATGGCTGTGTTCGAATGAAAAATCAGGATGTTATAGCATTATTTGATCTTGCTTTGACCGGAGAGCGGGTCTTAATTCATGAGTAAACGGTCCGGTTAATGAGCTGTTTTGACTAAAGCGATGAACCGATTAGTGATGGGCGTTGAGTATAACGGTAGCCAATTTTCGGGCTGGCAGTGGCAACGGGGGCTTCGGACCGTGCAGTCAGTGCTTGAAACGGCTTTAGCAACAGTAGCTAATGAGCCGGTTACCGTGGTGTGTGCGGGGCGCACAGATAGTGGGGTTCATGCGTTAGAGCAAGTTGTTCATATGGATACAACGGTGATTCGGTCACAGCAGTCATGGTTGATGGGTGCTAATACTTATTTACCTGATGATGTTCGGCTGCTGTGGGTTCAAGATGCCCAAGGGGGTTTTCATGCCCGTTACAGTGCTATTGCCCGTTTTTATCGGTATGTCATTTTGAATCGCCCCATACAGTCAGCACTGCGTTATCGTCAAGTGACATGGTGTTACCCAGAGCTTAATGTTGCCCGGATGCATGAGGCGGCTCAATATTTGGTTGGCAATCATGATTTTACGTCTTTTCGCGCGCAAGGCTGTCAATCTAAAAGTCCGCGTCGATTCATGTACTTTATTAAGGTTTATCAAGAGGGTGATTTGATAACCATTGATTTATGTGCTAATGCCTTTGTGCATCATATGGTTAGAAATATTGCCGGAACTTTAATTGAAATTGGTCAAGGTAAACACGCCGCCGCGTGGTGTGAGCAATTGTTGAATAAAAAAGACCGGCGATTGGCGCCGGCAACGGCAGCACCGCATGGACTCTACTTGGGCGGTATTTTTTATCCGCCCGAATACGGTGTGGTTAACCACCCGGTATTTGCAGCATTACCCGTTAATGCCGCGCGATTTGATTGAATTTATTTTATAACGGCTTTCAAGCTGTTATCCGCGGTTTACGCATAGCGGAAAATTACAAACTCTATGGTATACTTGACCGCTTTGAAGAGCGTTGAGGATCATGCGAACCCGAATCAAAGTCTGTGGGTTCACCGACCCTGAGAATGCAGCGGCGGCAGCTTACCACGGTGTTGATGCTATTGGGCTGGTGTTTTATCCGCCCAGTCCACGCAATATTTCTCTGGAACAAGGTCGAAAAGTAGTTGCAGCATTGCCTGCATTTGTGACTACTGTAGGATTATTTGTTGATGAGTCTCAAGCCGTTATTGAGCGTGTTTTGTCTCAGGTGTCGATTGACCTGATACAGTTTCATGGTGATGAATCACCTGCTTTTTGTCGGGTGGTGGGACGTCCTTATATTAAGGCGGTTCGAATGCGGCCGGAAACTGATTTAATGCAATTAGCAGATGATTTTTTTGATGCATCCGCATTATTGCTGGATAGTTATCACCCGGACCTTAAAGGAGGGACAGGGCATCATTTTGATTGGAAGTTAATCCCTGAGAATTATCCGTTACCGATTATTTTAGCGGGTGGAATTAGCGTTGAAAATGCCCAGCAGGCTATTAAACAGGCGCGGCCTTATGCGCTTGATGTCAGCAGTGGGGTCGAGCGACAGAAAGGCATGAAGGATATTAATAAAATAGTAGAATTGATTACAGAGGTAGAGTTAGGTGACAGAAGAAAATAGTTTGAAATATGATATGCCTGATGAAGCAGGTCATTTTGGGCCTTATGGTGGGAAATTTGTCGCAGAAACACTCATGCTGCCAATCAAACAGTTAGATGAGGCTTATCAAAAGTATTCGCAAGATCCAGAGTTCTTAGCGGAGTTGGATAAGGATTTACACCATTATGTGGGCAGACCGTCGCCGATTTATCATGCCGAACGTTGGAGTCGTGAACTGGGAGGGGCGCAAATCTATTTAAAGCGTGAAGATTTGAACCATACCGGCGCGCATAAAATTAATAATGCAATTGGACAAGCCTTATTAGCTAAGCGAATGGGTAAAACCCGGATTATTGCTGAAACGGGAGCCGGTCAACACGGTGTTGCAGCGGCCACGGTAGCGGCTAGATTAGGTCTGGAATGTGTTGTTTATATGGGTTCTGTCGATATTGCCCGACAAGTTCAGAATGTTTATCGCATGCGTCTGTTAGGTGCGAAAGTGGTTTCGGTTGATTCCGGTTCTAAAACATTGAAAGATGCTCTCAATGAAGCAATGCGAGATTGGGTCACCAATGTCGACGATACCTTTTACATTATTGGTACGGTGGCAGGCCCACACCCTTACCCTGCGCTGGTTCGAGATTTTCAGACTATTATTGGCCGTGAGTCGAAAGCGCAGTTGCAAACTATGATTGGACGGTTACCGGATGCGTTGGTTGCCTGTGTGGGAGGGGGATCGAATGCCATCGGTTTATTTCACCCGTTTATTGATGATGCTTCAGTTAAAATATATGGCGTTGAAGCGGCCGGTGATGGAATTGAAACCGGGCGTCATTCTGTGACATTGGGCACCGGGCGGCCGGGCGTATTACACGGAAACAGGACCTATCTTGTTGCTGATGATCACGGTGAGATTTTAGAAACACATTCTATTTCTGCAGGCTTAGATTATCCGGGTGTCGGGCCTGAGCATGCGTGGTTGAAAGACTCCGGTCGTGCAGAGTATGTCAATATAACCGATGATGAGGCGGTTGAAGCCTTTTACGCATTAACCCGTATGGAAGGTATTATTCCCGCATTAGAATCCAGTCACGCATTGGCCTATGCGATGAAGTTGGCGCCGACTATGCAGAAAGATGAAGTTATTTTAGTGAACCTATCGGGGCGTGGGGACAAAGATATGCATACTGTGGCTGAACGAGAAGGGGTTGAATTATGAGTCGTCTAGCTAAAACCTTTCAAAGCCTCTCGGCATCTGGGCGAAAAGCCTTAATTCCTTTTGTGACGGCGGGTGATCCAGTACCTGATTTTACTGTTCCATTGTTACATGCAATGGTTGCGGCAGGTGTGGATGTTATTGAATTAGGCGTTCCTTTTTCAGATCCGATGGCCGATGGGCCGGTGATACAAAAAGCCAGTGAGCGTGCTTTGGAACAGGGCATGAATTTAACACGGGTTTTATCCATGGTAGCAGAATTTCGAAAAACCGACGATACAACGCCGATTGTGCTCATGGGTTACCTTAATCCTATTGAATTTATGGGGTATGCGGATTTTGCACAGGCAGCGGCGCGTGTTGGCGTTGATGGTGTCTTAACGGTTGATATGCCGCCAGAAGAGGCTCAGGAATATGCGCCGTTATTGAAAGCATTGGAGATTGATCCTATTTTCTTATTAGCACCTAACAGCACAGAAGAACGTATTAAAAAAATAGCTACAAAAGGCAGTGGTTACATTTATTATGTTTCTTTAAAAGGGGTTACGGGTGCCGGGCATCTGGATGTCGGTGATGTGAAGAAAAAAGTGACTCAGATTCAACAATTTACTGATTTACCTATTGGTGTTGGTTTTGGCGTAAAAGATGCTGAGACGGCAAAATCGGTCGCGAGCGTAGCTGACGGCGTTGTTGTGGGCAGTGCTATTATTAATAAGATACAAGCAAATCTTGATAATCTTGGTTTAGCGCAGCAAGAGGTTGTTACGCTTTTGAGTTCTATGCGTCAGGCGATGGATAATGAAGATAATTAACGGGAGTACGCTATGAGTTGGTTTGAGAAACTAGTTCCTTCAATCAGAACGGCAGCATCAACGAAGGGTACTGTACCAGAAGGGCTTTGGAATAAATGTACATCGTGTAATGCTATTTTATATAACTCTGAACTGGAAAAGAATTTTAATGTTTGTCCGAAATGCGATCATCATATGCGTATTGGGGGCAGGACTCGATTGGATATTTTTTTAGACCCAGAGGGGCGTGTAGAGATTGGCGTACATTTAATGCCAACCGACCCGCTACGCTTTAAAGACAGTAAAAAGTATAAGGATCGATTGGTTCTGGCCCAAAAGAAAACCGAAGAGAATGACGCTTTAGTGGTTATGTCAGGCCAGTTAAAAGGGGTTGGAATTGTTGCGGCGGCATTTGATTTTGGTTTTATGGGTGGATCAATGGGCTCTGTTGTCGGTGAGAAATTTGTGCGCGGCGTTAATGCCAGTATTGAATTAGGGGTGCCTTTTATTGTTTTTACCGCCAGTGGTGGGGCACGGATGCAGGAGTCATTATTTTCATTGTTTCAAATGGCAAAGACCAGTGCAGCCTTAACACGATTGTCTGAGGCTAGGTTGCCGTTTATTTCATTTTTAACGGATCCTACGATGGGCGGGGTTTCTGCGAGTCTTGCCATGCTCGGCGATCTTAATCTGGCTGAACCTAAAGCCTTAATTGGTTTTGCGGGTCCACGTGTTATTGAACAAACCGTGCGGGAAAAGTTGCCTGAGGGTTTTCAACGCAGTGAGTTTCTTGTCGAGCACGGTGCTATTGATTTGATTGTTAACCGCCGGGAAATGCGTGATCAAGTCGCTACTATTCTGGCTATGTTGATGGCCAATAGACGTTTAAATAATGTATTTGAGTCGTCGGTGCCCGAGATAACGGTAACGGAGATGAGTGATTTGATTTCCAATGCTGGCGATGATGAACAAGCGGAACAGAACTCAGAGTAAGTTTTTTTGCGCTTAGTGTTTTATTTGATAATTTTGTTGTTTGGGACTGATGTATTTCGAGTCATTACAAGGGTGGTTGCAGTGGCAGGAAACGCTTCACAGTAAGCAGATTGACTTAGGCTTAGAGCGTGTTTCCAAAGTTTACCGGTTACTGGAAAAGCCGGTTAAAAAACCACTTACCATTACGGTAGGAGGAACTAACGGCAAAGGTTCATGTGTAGCCTTTTTGGATGCTATTTTAAGGCAAAGTGGTTATCATGTAGGAACCTATACCTCGCCGCACTTACAGTTTTATAATGAACGGATAAAAATTAATGGTACGGTTGTTCAGGATGGCTTGATTTGCCAAGCATTTGAACGGATAGAGGCAGTGCGGGGGTCGACGTCATTAAGTTATTTTGAATTTTGCACATTGGCTGCGCTGGACATTTTTTCTAGAACTGAGTTGGATGTTCAGTTATTGGAAGTCGGGCTCGGAGGGCGACTTGATGCGGTCAATGTTATTGATACGGATATTGCTTTAATACCCAGTATTGGTATTGATCACAGTGATTGGTTGGGCGATACCCGAGATTTAATTGCGCAGGAAAAAATAGGGATCTTCAGAGCGGGTCGGCCTGCGGTGGTTGGCGATGTGGAGCCTCCCGCTGTTATTGAAGCGTATGCGAATGAATTAAGGGCGCCGCTTTATTTGGTAGGGAAGGATTTTTCTTTTGAGAAAAATAACGACAGTTGGGTTTGGGCAAACGCTTCTGATACGTTAATGGACTTACCTTATCCGAATTTGCGGGGTGAGCATCAATTGGTCAATGCAGCTGCAGTTATTCAAGTTCTCAAGGTTTTAGCCCCGCGTTTGCCGTTAACTAAAAATGCTATTGCAGATGGCTTACGGCACGTACAGTTGTCGGGACGTTTTCAGCTTATTCAAGGTGCGCCACTCATTTTATTAGATGTTGGGCATAACCCGTTATCTGCGAGTATATTAAGAGACTATCTTGGCTCTTCTTTTCCAGATAAGAAAATACATCTTATTTTTAATATGATGAAAGATAAAGATTTTGTGGGTGTGGGGCAGTTATTGAAGTCGGTTGTCAGTAATTGGTACATAGCGCCGTTAGCAAGTAGTCGTTGTGCCGATGTTGAGCAAGTTATTGCGGGGCTAAGCGATTGTTCAATTGAAAATATTTTTTCAGGGTTTAGAAACTTTGATGAAACATTAGCTGCGGCACAAGATAATGCCCATAGTCAGGATTTAATTGTTATCTTTGGCTCTTTCTTTTTAGTGTCGGAGTTTTTGTCTAAGTATTCAGGTAACGAGGTATAATAATGGATGAGAAATTAAAACAACGGCTGACCGGGACCGTTGTAATTACGTTACTATTGGCTTTCTTCTTGCCCATGTTAATTGATGATACAACGGACCAACAAAAGCGCTCTCTCAGTGAAATGAAGATTCCTCAGTTACCCGAGGAAATTTTTGTTGAAGAGTTGCAGCCCATGCCGTTGAATTCACCCGAGAGGGTTGAGCTGTCAACAAATCGGCATCAATCAGAGTATTCACTTTTGATTAATAACAACAGATCAGAGGCTAACCCAAAAAAGCCGGTTGCACCTAAGGCAGTTTTGGTTCGGTGGGTTATTCAGGTTGGGAGTTTTGCCAGCAAGGAGCATGCACTCAAATTAAGAGATGATTTGCGCGCGAAAAAGTTTACCGTTTATACCGCGTATTTTAAGGGTATGCATCGGGTTCGTATCGGACCTGAATTAGACAAAAGGCGTGCTGAAAAAACGTTACAGATGTTAGCTAAAAAGACCCAGATGAAAGGGCTTCTAATGGCTGAGTAATCGGCGTTGGGAACTAGCAATTAATGCGCACCTATCAGCTTGGTTTAAGGGAGTTTTTTACAGTGGAGATGCAATGGTTTGGGTAGATTATGCACTGCTTGGGTTGGTTGCTATTTCTTCGGTTATTGGGTTATTTAGAGGGCTGACGCGGGAAGCCTTATCCTTGGTTAGTTGGGGTAGCGGTATTTGGATTGGTTTGAATTACAGTCGAGACTTAGCGGTATTATTAACCCAATGGATTGAATACCCCTCTATTAGAATGGCCGTGTCTTTTGTTGTGTTGCTTTTGCTAACCTTATTGGTGGGTGGTCTTGTCGGTTATTTGTTAGGTGTTTTAGTTAAAAAAACCGGGCTGACCGGAACCGATCGTTTTTTAGGCATGGTGTTTGGTATTGCGCGTGGCATTTTAGTGGTAACAGTAGTGATTGTTTTGGCAGGGTTGACGCCGCTCCCGCAAGATTCTTGGTGGCGAGAATCGCAGTTAATACCGCCGTTTCAGTCAGTCGCGGAGTGGTTTCGTGGTTATTTACCTCAAGGTCTTGCGGGTTATGTGGACTATGGCTAGTCTTTTCGCGAAAGATAACTTAAATTAATTTTTACAGATTAAGGTTGATGAATTATGTGTGGTATTGCTGCAATTGTTTCCCACAAAAATGTAAATCAGGAATTATATGATGCGCTCACTGTACTTCAACACCGAGGACAGGATGCAGCGGGTATAGCAACCTATGAGAGTGGTCGGCTGTTTCTACGTAAAGAGAATGGTTTAGTGCGTGATGTTTTCAAAACGCAACATATGTTGAAGTTACCCGGTTCGATGGGTATCGCTCACGTACGCTACCCTACAGCAGGCTGTTCTAGTTCTGCTGAATCGCAACCGTTTTATGTTAACTCCCCCTTTGGTATTACGTTAGCCCACAACGGTAATTTGACGAATGCACGGGCATTGAAAAAAGACTTGTTTGCTGAAGATCAACGTCATATTAATACTGAATCAGATTCGGAAGTAATTCTTAATGTTTTTGCCAATGCCCTACAGTTACAAGGCAAAACACGGTTAACGGTTGAGGATATTTTTGCTGCGGTCTCAGAAGTGCATCAACGTTGCCGGGGTGCTTACGCCGTCGTTGCAATGATTACGGGTTTTGGGATTGTGGGCTTTAGAGACCCGAACGGGATTCGTCCGGTTGTTTTTGGTGAGCGAGAGAGTGAAGAGGGTTTGGAGTATATGATTGCTTCTGAAAATGTAGCGCTAGATGCATTGAGTTTCAAGCTTACTCGCGATATTAAGCCCGGTGAGGCTGTGTTTATTGAACGTTCTGGGGTGTTGCATACGGCGCAATGCGCTGATCCCAAAAAGATAGATCATGCGCCTTGTATCTTTGAGTTTGTCTATTTTGCGCGCCCTGATTCTATGATTGATAATATTTCTGTGTATAAAGCACGGTTACGAATGGGTGAGAAATTAGCAGAAAAAATAAAACGAGAATGGATTGATCATGATATTGATGTGGTGATGCCTATACCTGATACCAGTCGGACAGCCGCTATTATGGTGGCATCCAAATTAAAGGTAAAGTTTCGTGAAGGCTTTATCAAAAATCGTTATATCGGCCGGACTTTTATTATGCCGGGTCAAAAAATGCGTGAGAAATCAGTGCGCCAAAAATTAAATGCAATTAAATTAGAGTTTGAGGGGAAAAATGTCCTTTTAGTGGATGATTCAATTGTTCGAGGGACCACATCAGCTCAGATTATTGAAATGGCACGCGATGCCGGTGCAAAAAATGTTTATTTTTCATCGGCATCGCCACCGGTTCGTTACCCGAATGTTTATGGCATAGACATGCCTTCAGTTTCTGAACTGATTGCACATGAGCGTACTGAAGCCGAAATTCAGGAAGTCATCGGTGCAGATAGATTGTTTTATCAAGACCAAGACGATTTAATTGCAGCCGTGGGGCAAGGTAATAAAGAGATTAAGCATTTTGATGCCTCTTGTTTTAGTAACATCTATGTGACCGGTGATATTAATGCTGAATACTTGGCCGGTTTGGAGGCTTTGCGAAATGATGATGCGCAAATGAAAAAAGGCACAGAAAGTTTTGTTATTGAAATCTAAGTGTTGATTTTTTGTGGATCATATGAATAAGTTAGAGTGAAATTTTAGGTTAGTGAGCGATAAACGTATGAAATCATCAGATTGGAATGACTATTCCTTCGAAACACAAGCCATAAGATCTGGGCATGAAAGAACACATGAAGATGAGCACAGTGTGCCTATTTTTACGACCTCAAGTTACGTCTTTGCCAGTGCAGCAGAAGCCGCTGAACGATTCTCTGGTAATCAGCCAGGTAATATTTATTCTCGTTTTACTAATCCAACGGTTAATGTTTTTCAAGAGCGGTTAGCATTGCTGGAAGGCGGTGAACGTTGTTTGGCATTTTCATCGGGGATGGCCGCTATTATGGCGGTGGGTATGGGCTTGTTAAAGGCCGGTGATCACGTTGTTAGCTCTCGAAGTATTTTTGGAAATTCAGTTTTAATGTTCCAGAATTTTTTTGGGAAATTTGGGGTGGTCACTGATTTTGTTGATCTCACTGATTTATCTGCATGGGAACGCGCCATTAGACCGGAAACACAATTCTTATTCTTGGAAACGCCGTCAAATCCAATGATGGAGATTGCAGATATTAAGAGGTTAGCCGAATTAGCACATGCGCATGATATTTTATTGATTGTAGACAATGTTTTTTGTACACCTGTTTTACAAAAGCCGCTTGAATTAGGCGCTGATGTTGTTGTGCATTCAGCGACCAAGTATTTAGATGGCCATGGACGTTGTGTCGGCGGTGCGGTGATTGCCAGTGATGAACTAATTGAAAAAGCTATCTATCCGTTTCTCAGAACCGGGGGGTCAACACTGAGTCCTTTTAATGCTTGGGTTTTTATATCAGGGCTGGAAACGTTAGCGCTTCGTATGAAAACCCATTGTGAAAATGCGCAAGCATTAGCGGTGTGGCTGGAGGGGCAAGCGGCTGTGAAACGCGTGTTTTATCCGGGTCTGACATCCCACCCGCAGCATGAATTAGCGCTACAGCAGCAGGCTGGTTTTGGCGGCGTTGTCAGTTTTGAATTGAACGCCGGACAAGCTAAGGCTTGGGAGTTAATTGATGCTACGCAGATGTTATCAATTACCGCTAATTTGGGCGATGTTAAAACCACCATCACACATCCGGCATCCACCACGCATAGTCGATTGACTCCGGAGGCGCGGGCAGAGGCTGGAATTAGTGATGGCTTATTGCGGATATCGGTCGGATTGGAAAATATAGCCGATATCAAGAAAGATTTGAGCCGGGGCTTGTAAGCGGGCGAGGTCAAAAAGGCGTTTCTTAGACGGGGCTGAGTAGTGCGTCGAGTTTATTGTTGATTTCAAGCGTATAGAGATCGTCAAAGCCGCCAATATGTTGCTTGCCAATAAATATCTGCGGCACGGTTCTTCTTTTAGTTTGTGTCATTATTTCATGACGTAATTCTGGGTGTTTATCAAGATTGACCTCATCAAAATGTGCACCTTTTTGGGTGAGTAGGCGTTTGGCCATGGTGCAATAGGGACAGATTGTTGACGTATAGATAAGGACGTTGGATTGCTTCATGGTTTTTATTGCGTTAAGTGTTGGGCGATTTTTGGTATAACAGCTCTGGCGGCTGCAAGGTATTTTATCAGATCAAGCCCTGCTTTTTCCAGTGTTGAACCAAATGAAACAATGCCATCTTGATGGCCTAGCATTGCAAAAGTGCCGCTGTCACCTAATTGTCCGGTGATAAAGAGTTGTTCGACGGCAAGGGCCATTTCAGGGGTTCCGTAAGGGATATTCGCAGCGGTACAAGGTAGCTTAAGAGCTTGTGTGGCGTGCCATATTTCAGGGCTATGGGCATGGATAATGGCTTTTATGGTTGGCTTGACAGCATAAATCATGGCATGGGTCATGGCTTCTGAAGAAGGTTTACAAAGGCCGAGTGCTGTCATTGTATTTTTTTGTATATGGGCCGTTACAATACCGCAGTATTGTTCTGGAGCCAGCGTTTCTTCCCATCCGGTTTGTGTTCCTGAAATAATAAATTGTATCGTTGGGCTGGTGATAACTTGACTGATATTACCAAATCCCAAGCCCTGGTAACGGGTAGGGTCTTGACCAATAATACCCAATTGGTAGGCAATTGTTCGCCAGACGTTGATTTGGGTCAAATCACCGGACGTTAATGGTAAAGGCTTTTGGATATGTGTTACTTGGTACTTAATGACCCCTTCTTGATTAGGCATAGTGTGAATAGTGGCGTTAAAAAAGTTAATTAGGGCAAAGTACGATAAAATAACCATTGTACGGTAATTTTTTGTTTAGGCGTGGGTGCTATAGTTTATGAGATGTCCTTTTTGTTCTGCGCAAGATACCAAAGTGATCGATTCGCGCTTTGCAAACGAGGGCGATCAAGTGCGTCGGCGACGCGAATGTGCGACTTGTAAGGAACGCTTTACTACTTATGAAGTTGCTGAATTAAATTTGCCGCGGTTGGTTAAGAACAACGGTACGCGTGTGCCTTTTGATGAGGCAAAATTACGATCCGGCATGTTAAAAGCACTGGAGAAACGTCCGGTCGATAGTGAGCGTATTGAACTAGCCGTTTCTAGCATTAAGAAAGAACTCATTTTGAAAGGTGAAAGAGAATTCCCAACCCGTGAAGTCGGGGAGTTAGTGATGCAAGCATTAAGTAAGTTAGATCATGTTGCCTTTGTCCGGTTTGCTTCCGTTTATCGGAGTTTTCAGGATGTTAATGAATTTACCAAGGTTATAGAAAACCTGAAAAAATAACATGACCCTACCAACGGATGAAGTTTTTATGGCGCAAGCGTTGAAACTTGCGCAGAAAGGCATTTTCACAACGGCGCCAAATCCGCGTGTGGGTTGTGTGATTGTTCGTGATCAACAGGTAATAGCGGAGGGTTGGCATCAATTTGCAGGGGGGGCGCATGCTGAAATTATGGCTTTGCAGAGCGGTGGAAATGTTACTGGAGCGACGGTTTATGTCAGTCTTGAGCCTTGTTGTCATACGGGTCTAACACCGCCCTGTAGTCAGGCGTTAATTCGGGCCGGCGTGAGTCGTGTTGTGGTTGCAATGACTGACCCTAACCCAAGAGTTGCGGGGCGTGGAATAGCGCAATTAGAGGCAGCCGGTATAAAAACGGACACCCATGTATTAGCCGGCGAGGCTGAATATATTAACCGGGGTTTTATAGCGAGGATGCAAACGCGAAAGCCATTTGTTGTTGCTAAACTGGCGGCTAGTCTAGATGGACGCACGGCGATGGCTTCGGGGGAAAGTCAATGGATTACATCGGCACAATCACGCTTAGATGTTCATCGGTTAAGAGCGGGGAGTTCGGCTGTTTTAACAGGAATAGCAACTGTTATTGCCGATGACCCTTTGTTAACAGCACGATTGCCCGGTGTTGAATTAAAGCAGCCGGTGCGAGTGGTATTGGATTCGACCTTGAAAATACCGATAACAGCCGCTTTATTAACCGGACAAGCTGAAACCTGGGTTTTTACGGTTGCTGAGGATGTGAGTCGAAAAAATAATTTGGAAGCATTGGGGGTCAAGGTGTTTACGTTGCCGGCAACTGAGCAAGGGCGTGTTGATCTTAAGGCCGCATTAGCGTTGTTAGCCGAGCGTCAAATTAATCAACTCTTGGTGGAAGCAGGGCCGACTTTAAACGGTGCTTTTTTAGAACAGGATCTGGTTGATGAGTGGTGTGTTTATCTTGCGCCAAGTATTTTGGGCGATGCAGGGCGAGGCTTATTTCATCTGCCTGGCTTAAAAGCAATGAAAGATAAAGTGACACTGTCATTACAATCGATAAGACAGATAGGTCCTGATATTAAATTAACATATAAAAAATAAAAATGTTCACAGGTATTATTTTAGCAATAGGGAAGGTTGAGCGTATAGAAGCGCTGGGGGGGGATTATCAACTTACGTTTAACACCGGTCAATTATCACTTGATGATGTTAATATAGGTGACAGTATTGCCGTTAATGGTGTTTGTTTAACAGCCGTTGAGTTAACAGCGAATTCGTTTAGTGCGGATGTTTCTAGAGAAACGTTGTCAAGGACTACATTGGGCCAGATTAAGCCGGGTTCTTCGGTTAATTTGGAATTGGCTTTAGCGCCTACAACGCGCTTAGGCGGGCATTTTGTCAGTGGCCATGTGGATGCTCTCGGGACTGTTTTACGAAAAGAGCAAGATGGGCGTTCTTTCCGGTTTGATATTAAAGTGCCGCAAACACTGGGGCGTTATATTGCAGAAAAAGGATCCATTTGTATTGATGGGATTAGTTTGACGGTTAATCAGGTAGCGGGCGAAACTTTTTCAGTCAATATTGTTCCGCACACGTTGTCGATGACAACATTAGGGGCAATAGCTATTGGGGATACCGTTAATATTGAGGTGGATGTGTTGGCGCGTTATCTTGAGCGACTTATTCAGGGAGACCAGAGCGTAAGTGATGATTCAAAAATTACTGCATTATTAAATAATGCAGGGTTTATTAAAGGATAGTTATGAATTCTATAGACGATATAATTGAGGATCTGAAAAACGGTAAAATGGTAGTCATTTTGGATGACGAAGACCGTGAAAATGAGGGTGATTTATTAATTGCAGCCTCTAAAGTCCGCGCGGAAGATATCAATTTCATGGCGCGTTATGGGCGTGGTCTGATTTGTTTAACCATGACCCGGGAGCGCTGTCACCAATTACGCTTGCCGTTAATGGTTAACGAGAATAAAACAGCGCACTCAACTAATTTCACCGTTTCCATTGAGGCGGCCACAGGAGTGACTACGGGGATTTCAGCGGCAGACAGGGCGCATACGGTTCGTACGGCTGTGGCTAAGAATGTTCAACCCGATGATTTAGTGCAGCCAGGACATATATTTCCCTTGATGGCGCAATCAGGGGGCGTGTTAAAAAGAGCTGGCCATACCGAAGCTGGGTGTGATTTAGCACAGTTAGCCGGTCTCGAACCTTCTTCAGTTATTGTTGAAATTCTTAATGAAGATGGTTCAATGGCGAGGAAGCCTGACTTGGAATTGTTTGCACGTGAGCACGATTTAAAGATAGGGACTATTGCTGATTTAATTCACTATCGTATTCAAAACGAGCATACGTTGGAGCGGATTAGTGAGTGTCAGTTTCCAACTGAGTTTGGTGATTTTAGGCTCTATGCTTATCAAGACAGCCATGATAACAAACTGCATCTGGCTTTAGCTTTGGGTGATGTTTCCGGGGACGACCCCGTTCTGGTGCGTGTTCATGGGCGTAGTGTTTTAAATGATATCTTCGCGGGTAAACGTGGCGGTTCAAGTATAACTATTAGAGATGCAATGGCGAAAATTGCCGAAGAAGGGCGAGGTGTATTAGTGATTGTTCGTCAAGAAGAAGATAATAAGTCTTTGGTGGAGCTTGTTCATCAATATAATATGGAAGACCATGGGGTGGTTTTGAATGTTGCTGCAAATGATCAGTCTGATGATTGGCGAAACACGGGGACCGGCGCTCAAATTTTAGCAGATCTAGGTGTTCACAAACTGAAGGTTTTAGGCGGTCAGAAAAAATATTTGGGGCTGTCTGGTTTTGATTTGGAAGTGATTGAATATATAAATTAATTTTTTAGAGAAGGTTATGGCAACAATTAAAACGTATGAAGGCAATTTGGTGATTCGGGCAGCCAAAGTATGCTTGGTGGTTTCTAGGTTTAATGGTTTTATTGTGGAACACCTGGAAGCCGGCGCTATTGATGCGTTGGTCAGGCACGGTTCTGACCGTGATGATATTACCGTGGTGCGGGTGCCCGGTGCTTTTGAACTGCCTCTGGCTGTCCAAAAGGTCGCTAAAATGCAACAATTTGATGCTATTATCGCATTAGGTGCTGTGATTCGTGGCGGGACGCCACATTTTGAATATGTAGCGGGGGAGTGCGTTAAAGGGATTTCAATGGTTTCTTTGCAGCAAAATGTTCCGGTCAGTTTTGGTGTTTTGACAGTTGATACGATTGAGCAGGCTATTGAACGTGCAGGGACTAAAGCGGGCAATAAGGGTGCTGAAGCCGCATTATCAGTGATTGAAATGATTAGTTTATTTAAATCTTTAGAGAAAGTATGAGTCAAGCAAGAACGAATGCACGTAAAACTGTGGTCCAGGCCTTGTATCAATGGCAAATGACGGGTGTTTCTGTTATTGAGATTGAGCGGCAGTTTAAAGAAGCAGACCGGCTTAAAAATGTACAGCGGAGTTATTTTTCTGAGTTGTTGCGGGGTGTCCCTAAACAGTTAGCCGTAATAGATCAGGCGCTTGACGAGTTCGTTGATCGACCGGTTGCTAAAATAGATCCGGTGGAGCGAGCTATTTTAAGGATGAGTATTTTTGAATTGCTTAATCGCCTAGATATTCCATACCGTGTTATTTTGAATGAAGCGGTGTCTTTGTCGAAGTTATACGGAGCTGAGGACGGCTATAAGTATATTAATGGTGTGTTGGATAAAATTGCACACCGTTATCGGTCGGCTGAAGTCACAATGACCAAGAACAGACGTTAGTTGGGTGGGATTGTCTGAATTTTCAAT
>JYMV01024604.1_pt1 | contig 60823 bp, 51 predicted proteins | sample 338911 | NCBI WGS metagenome assembly JYMV01 (sample SAMN03354496, study PRJNA234377) | hydrothermal vent metagenome | biome: Deep sea; feature: Hydrothermal plumes at the Eastern Lau Spreading Center, Western Pacific Ocean; material: Seawater | place: Tonga | collected 2009 | depth 2000 m m | reverse complement strand
AAAGATGCAGATGTGGTCGTGTTAGCATCAGGTGATGGGGATTTTGATTTGCTGGTTGAAAAAATACGTAAAGATTTAAATGCGATAGTAGAGGTCTACGGTGTGCCTAAGTTCACATCCACTTCACTAATTAGTTCAGCATCAAAATACATTCCAATTAATAATAATCTTTTATTAGATACATCGAAAAGATAATCAAAAAAATATGAGCGGGTACTAACCAGTACAGACAAGCGCAATTACCCTCCGGTACCCCAATGGCAACACATCAATCCTTACTTCAAACTCTGTTACCTGTCTGATGCAAAGACAAGACATCCTTTTTAATTTTAGTCGATGAGTTTCTTGGGTTATATTGAACTTGAACAACCTCTTTACCTTGAGATTTTAGAAAGTCCTCAACATCTTGATTATGAGGTTTTCTTCCCCAGTCTTCGCCGATAACAAAAATATCAGCCTTAACTTCCTTACAAACCGTAATATAATCCAACTCACGATACGGTAATACAATATCTACACAGCGTAGTGCCTGCAGCATTTCTATGCGTTGTTCAAGCGGAATAACAGGGATATTAGGTTTATACAACTTCACGACTTCATCAGAAGCAACACCAACAGCAACAGTATCCCCCAAAGTGGCGCAGTATTTCAATAAAGCAAGATGACCTACATGCAATAAATCAAATGTACCAACAGTGTAAACAACCATAATTAATTAAACCCTTTATACCGGTTAAGTGAGTTGTTATCATAGCATACTGACCGTAAATAAAGATTTACCTCATAAACGATTGGATAAATAAGCATCATGACAACAGAAAAATCATCACCTAATAAAGAGCAACCAGGCACAATACTTTCTTATGTCAATGATGCTCCTAACCTTTGTTCATTGGCTGGTTTGGCTTGTACCTTATTAGCTATTTACTATAGTATTTTAGGTGTTTATGCAATTACTATGATTGGTATGATTTGGGCTGTTGCATTTGATTGGGCTGATGGACTTATTGCACGAAGTATGAAAGGTCGGACTAAACAACAAGGCGTTTTTGGTGGTCAACTTGATGTCTTAATTGATATTGTAAGTTATGGCGTAACCCCTGCTATTCTATTATTGAGTTACGGAAAATTTGAACCTCTTTTTTTAGCAGGTGCTTTTTTAATGATCGCAGGTGCTGCTATACGGTTAAGTTATTTTAGTACCTTTGGTCTTGTCGGCGGAAAACACTATACAGGTCTTGCACTTGATAATAACAGTATCATTCTTGTTTTTATCGTTCTATTTTCAGGCTTTTTTAATGAAGATACTTTTTCTTACATTCTTTATGCAAGTTGCTTAACACTTACATTTTTGAATGTTTCTCAAATTAAAACACCTAAATTATCGGGTAACCCTCGGAATGTTTATATTCTTGCTGGTTATACACTGGGAATTACGGCTATCTACGGCTGGAAGCTTCTGTAAAGAAGTCAGAACCACAATATTTTAATAATATGTCTCTGTACTGATCAAGTCAAACCGGACACTTTTTTTAGATATTTTTCATAGTTAATTGGTGACTGATCACCGAGTTATAGTCAAATCTGGTGTTTAAGGTCAGGCTGACATTCTGTTGTCTTTCGCCGTCAATAAATTTCACTCCATCAATGACATCAGCCCGAAATTTTCAGCACTTTGAGCTAATTCAAACACCCCGGACAAAATGGTCGTTCGTGATATGGCATTTCTTGTTTTTGCAGTCCTTAGCCTGACCATTGCAAAAGTTGACTCTACCGGGTTGCTAGTCCGAATCTGTTGGCAATGAAGGCTGAGGCGTATATTCAACCTCGTTCACAAAGGCCCATCGAAAAAATAAAGTTTTATTCGGACACTATAATGATGAAAAACGAACAATTACGTCAACCCTCTCATTTACCCTACTCCTACTCACTTTTTTATCCATACTATGAAGTAGGAAAAGGACAAAACGTAGCATCAGCTTAAACTAAACTTTTCTACCAATTCTATCTCCTCGTTACTACATTTTTTTACTCCACCAATAGCAATCTAAACGCACAAACCATCAGACTCGCTCTGAGACCGTTCTGCGTCTTTAATTCATTGATTTAACCAAAGCTCAAAGCATCATTAAAAAAGGACTAGTCATGACTATAAATTCCAAATAACCGGACCCACGCTGTGGACAGACACGTTGACCACGAGCTTAGGCTCCAGGTTATTAACCGCGGGTTGTTTGGATAGGTAATAAAGTTTTTGGCTTGCATATAGCCCGATGCGGTAAACTTCACAGAAGTTGTCTGCCGTTTAAATTCAGCGTTAACGCGTTAAAAAATTGGGGACCAATTGGGAGACCAGATAATCTAGCTGCAGATTATCTCGTTTATTTTGAAGTATTTATTTGAGTAATATGGCGGAGAGAGAGGGATTCGAACCCTCGATGGGCTTTAAAACCCATACTCCCTTAGCAGGGGAGCGCCTTCAGCCACTCGGCCATCTCTCCAATTCAATATGTTTATTTATTCCGGGTTTTCTTGTTCTTTCTCTTTCTTAATCCGGTTATAAACCTCTTCTCTATGAACCGTCACATCTCTTGGCGCATCCACACCAATTCTAACCTGATTTCCCTTAACACCTAAGACAGTAACCTTGACTTCATCACCTATCATCAAAGTTTCCCCAACACGGCGAGTCAATATTAACACGGTTTTCCCTCCTAAGCACCTGTCACCATTAAGACGAAAAATTCTATCATCTTTTGATAAAAAAAGAAATGATCAAAGCGTAGGTTCCTCGGCTAAATCAAAAGACTTATGCAAAGCACGAACCGCTAATTCAAGATATTTCTCATCCATGACGACCGAAATCTTAATTTCTGATGTCGAGATCATTTTAATATTTATCCCTTCTGCCGCCAACACCTCAAACATTTTACTCGCAATACCCGAATGAGACCGCATTCCTACACCGACCAACGAGACCTTTACAATCGTATCATCTCCAGTCACTTTCTTAGCAGACAACGAGACTTTAATCTCCTCCAAAATAGCCAACGCCTTGACGTAGTCATTACGGTGAACTGTAAAAGTGAAATCAGTAGTCTCATCATCGGCAATGTTCTGAATGATCATATCAATTTCAATATTATTGGCCGCTATCGGACCGACTATTTTTGACGCGACGCCGGGTAAATCCGGAACGCCATTAATTGTCAACTTAGCCTCATCACGATTAAATGCAATACCGGAAATTAACGCCCGCTCCATGCCATTATCCTCATAAGTTATTAACGTTCCATTACCTTCGGAGAAAGTAGACAATACTCTCAAAGGCACATTATATTTTCCTGCAAATTCGACTGCTCTGATTTGCAAAACTTTTGAGCCTAAACTAGCCATTTCAAGCATTTCTTCAAAAGTTACCGAATTCATTTTTCGTGCGGTCGGTTCAACACGGGGGTCTGTCGTATAAACACCATCCACATCGGTATAAATATGACATTCACTTGCTTTTAATTTTGCCGCTAAAGCAACGGCCGTGGTATCGGAACCGCCCCGTCCTAAAGTGGTAATATGACCCTGCTCATTAACACCTTGAAAGCCGGCAACAACAGCCACTTTTCCATTTTCCAAACAAGTTTGAATTGCAGATACACCTATCTCTTTAATTCTTGCTTTACTGTGCACCGAATCTGTCAAAATCTCAACCTGTCCACCGGTAAAAGACTCCGCAGGGCACCCTAAAGCATCCAGAGCCATACTAAGGAGTGCAATAGTAGCCTGCTCTCCTGTTGATAACAACACATCCATTTCCCGAGGATTTGGGTGTACTAACAAAGCACCCGCCAAGGCAGTGAGCCTATTTGTTTCACCACTCATAGCCGAAACAACGACTATAATTTCGTGATTCTCAGCATGTGCCTGTTTTACTTTTTCAGCAACCAGCTTAATCCGTTCAGTGCTGCCGACCGAGGTACCACCAAATTTAAAAACATATCTCGCCATACTTTTTTCAACTCACCTTTAACTACTGATTTGACTTCGAATCCATTCTGGAACGTCGGCTAATGCTTTTTCAAGGCCTGCAGGCTCATTGCCTCCCGCCTGTGCCATCTCGGGTCTCCCGCCACCTTTCCCACCCACTTGAGCCGCAACAAAATTGACGAGATTACCGGCTTTAATGCGGCCAATCTGATCTTTACTCACACCGGCTATCAAACTAACTTTACCCGCATTGACGACTGCCAAAATAATTGCAGCACTGCCTAGCTTATTCTTCAACTGATCCAATACATCACGCATACCTTTGACATCAACATCGTCTAATTGAGCGGCTAAAACGTTCAGACCATCGATTTCGACTGCTTGTGTACTTAATTCGCCTTGTGACAATTGCACTAATTTCAACTTTAACTTTTCTAGCTCTTTTTCTAATTGCCGGTTTTTCTCAAGTAATTGACAAACTTTATCCAGCGATTTTTCCGGCGTGCTCTTTATTACTTCAGCAATACTGCCTAACGCCTTATTTTTTGCTGCAGACCAATTCAGTGCCGCCTCACCGGTCACCGCTTCAATACGCCGAATTCCTGCAGCAACACCGGTTTCACTAACAATCTTGAAGCAACCAATATCTCCGGCACGATCGACATGTGTGCCGCCGCACAATTCTATTGAGAAATCACCAATTTTCAAGACTCGAACTTCAGCACCGTATTTCTCACCAAACAACGCCATAGCCCCTGCCTTAACGGCCTCATCTTTAGTCATCAAATCGACAGACACAGCCCCATTCTTTCTAATCTGCAGATTGACTAACCGTTCAATTTGCGCCAACTCTTCAAGCCCAATCGGCTCAAAATGTGAAAAATCAAAACGCAACCGTGATGAATTAACCAATGAGCCTTTTTGTATCACGTGCTCGCCTAAGACTTTTCTCAATGCCGCATGTAACAAATGCGTCGCCGAATGATTTAAAATAATTAATTGCCGCGCGACAGGATCAACTGCAGTTTCATAAGACTGCCCCTGTACCAACGCGCCAGAAATCACTTTCCCTTTATGCAAAAACGTATTACTGCTTTGCTTTTGCGTATCCAAAACTTCAAATTGATTACCCTCAAAAGCAATCATCCCGACATCACCGACCTGCCCCCCTGATTCAGCATAAAAAGGTGTTGAATCCAGTACTAAAACACCTTCTTCCCCCTCGCTTAAACGCTCAACAGCATGGCCTTCGGAAAATAGCCCCAATAGCACTGCTTGACCCTTTAATTGTTGATAGCCGACAAACTCCGTTTCAACAGTAATGGCAATGTTTTCATCATAATCTCCGCCAAAATTACTGGCAGCACGCGCTCTTTCACGCTGGCCCTCCATTTCTTTCTCAAACCCTTCTTGATCAATCTGTAAATTATTTTCACGGGCAAAATCTGCCGTCAAATCAACTGGAAAACCATATGTGTCATAGAGTAAAAAGACAATATTACCAGGGATCACCAAACCGTCTAACTTTTCAACACAGGCTTCTAAGACTGTCATTCCTTTTTGTAATGTTTCTGAAAAACGTTGTTCTTCTTTCTCCAAAACGCGCTCAACTTGGGCGTGATTCGCTGTGAGCTCAGGGTAAACTGAACCCATCTGTTCAATCAACGACGGTACTAATTGGTAAAAAAATAAATCCTGAACACCCAATCGGTAACCGTGTCGAATAGCACGACGGATGATTCGACGTAAGACATAGCCGCGCCCTTCGTTAGAAGGCATAACGCCATCAACGATTAAAAAGGCACAAGAACGAATATGATCAACAATCACGCGTAAAGAACTATGGGTTGTATCTGAACAGCCGGTCACCTGCGCTGCAGCCGTTAATAAGTTCTGAAACAGATCAATCTCATAATTATTGTGCACCCCCTGAAGAACCGCGGCAATTCTTTCTAAGCCCATGCCCGTATCAACAGAAGGGCTCGGTAACGCCGTCAAGATTCCATCAGCCGAACGATTATATTGCATGAAAACCAGATTCCAAATTTCAATATAGCGATCGCCCTCTTCATCAGGCGACCCGGGCGGCCCCCCTTGAACATTTTCGCCATGATCATAAAATATTTCACTGCAAGGACCACACGGCCCGATTTCACCCATTGACCAAAAATTATCTTTAGCCCCTATCCGTGAAAACCGGTTGGGATCAATGCCTATTTCATTCAACCAAATGTTTTCAGTTTCTGTATCTTCATCAAAAACAGTGACCCATAACTTCTCACTCGGTATTTCGAGTTTATTCGTCAAAAAATCCCAGGCAAAATGAATCGCTTCTTTTTTAAAATAATCGCCAAAACTAAAATTACCCAACATTTCAAAAAAAGTATGGTGCCGTGCGGTATACCCTACGTTTTCAAGGTCATTATGTTTACCGCCGGCACGGACACACCGTTGACTCGATGCCGCTCGTTTAAAAGCAACATTTTCACGCCCTAAAAAAACATCCTTAAATTGAACCATCCCAGCATTGGTAAACAATAGCGTGGGGTCATTGCCCGGCACAAGCGTACTACTGGGCTGAATGACATGGTCATTAGCCTGAAAATATTGTAAAAAAACAGTGCGTAACTGTTCTGTCGACATGGTTTTCATAAGCTCAAAATACTTTTATCTAATTGAAAACTAAAAAAATTCTCTATTCAAACTATCATCGGTTACTACCGATAATGACTGTACTCACACACCCAACCACCAGACTCAACCACTACCCAGCAAAGATCATTTAATGACGAGGCCTAACTCTTTAGACAAGTCCTGAATCATCTCTGAGCTAAAACCTCGGTACTGCAAAAAACGCAATCTTTTGGCCCATTCCCGAGCCGTTAACAGAATGTTATCGCCAAATTTCTTTTGATAAACACTTATTAACTGTTTTTCCCAATCAACTTGACCCTCACCCATTACTGTTTGTTCATCAGTAATACCGCGCTGCCTTAACTCATACGCAATTCGTAAAGGACCCAACCCTCTCGCTAAACATTGCCTAAAAAAACTTTCTGCAAAGCGTTGATCACTTTGACAATCATTCATTACTAAATCATCTAAAACCGCTCTTATTTCTGAGCTTTCATAGCCTTTACGAGATAGTTTCTGGCATAATTCTAACTGACTATGTTCGCGCCGCGCTAAATACTGAAAACAAGAACGTTTAATTTCCAGTTGATCATGTGCTTTAAGCATAATGACCAATCCCTACGCGTAAACTCAGTTAAGGCACATCAGCACTGGATTCTTTAACGTCTTCTTTCGTGCCAAAAGCTTCCGCTCTGATCTTCTGCTCTAATTCCATGGCAACGGTCACATTCTCTTTTAAATAAGTGCGTGCATTTTCTTTACCCTGGCCAATTTTTTTACCATTACAGCTATACCATGACCCCGCTTTATCCACGAATCCATATTTCACACCCAAATCAATCAGCTCGCCTAAAAAGGATATGCCATGACCATATAATATTTCAAACTCTGCCTGTTTAAATGGCGGTGCAACTTTATTTTTAACAACCTTGACCCGCGTATCATTACCCACTATTTCATCGCCTTTCTTTATTGCACCAATGCGACGAATATCTAAACGCACAGAAGCATAAAACTTTAAAGCATTACCGCCGGTCGTAGTCTCAGGATTACCAAACATAACACCAATTTTCATACGAATTTGATTAATAAAAATAACCAAGGTGTTCGATCGTTTAATGTTACCCGTTAACTTTCTCAATGCTTGAGACATTAATCGAGCCTGAAGACCCATATGCGAATCACCCATGTCACCTTCAATCTCTGCCTTCGGTGTTAATGCCGCAACAGAATCGATAACCACTATATCGACAGCACCTGACCGTACTAACATATCCGTAATCTCTAAGGCTTGCTCACCGGTATCGGGTTGGGAGACTAATAATTCATCAACATTAACACCAATTTTTTCTGCATAAAGCGGATCCAAAGCATGCTCAGCGTCAATAAAAGCCGCAGCCCCACCTATTTTTTGCACTTGCGCAATGACTTCTAGAGTCAACGTTGTTTTACCGGAAGACTCAGGACCATATATTTCAACAACCCGTCCACGTGGCAAACCCCCACATCCCAAAGCTATATCCAGTGTTAACGACCCGGTCGACACTGTCTCAATATTTCTAGAGGCGGCTGAGTCACCCATTCGCATGACTGATCCTTTGCCAAATTGTTTGTCTATCTGCATTAATGCAGCATCTAACGCTTTCTTTTTATTGTCATCCATTTACTGCCCCTTTTTTTTAACTCAACTGACCACCTATGACTGAGATAATAGCGCACCGGTCACTGATAAATAAATATAGCCTAATCTAGACTATGCCATGCGATTTAAAAACACTTTTTTACACCCTACTATAAGGAAGCCATAACCTTAGCAACCGTCTCACCCATTGCTGAGGGTGTGGGGGCAATTGTGACGCCCATATCGAGGAGTTGCTCTACTTTTTCACTGGCACTTTCACCCGTTGATGAAATAATCGCCCCTGCATGTCCCATTCGGCGACCTTTAGGTGCTGTCAAACCAGCAATATACGCGACAACCGGCTTAGTCATCTGTTCCTTGGCGAAAATACCGGCTTCAATTTCTTGAGGGCCGCCAATCTCACCAATCATAAGAACAACTTTCGTCTCCGGATCTTGTTCAAACTTTTCCAAAATTTTACGGTGCGAACTACCATTGATAGGATCACCACCAATACCAACCGATGTTGAAATACCAATACCCAAGGCCTTCATTTGATCGGCTGCTTCATAACCGAGCGTCCCTGAACGACCCACAACACCAACGTCTCCGGGAATATAAATATGCCCGGGCATAATACCCAGCATAGATTGCCCAGGACTGATCGTACCGGCACAATTTGGCCCGGTAAGGACCATACGTTCATCTTCCGGAAAATGCTTTAAATAATTTTTGACCCTCATCATATCTTGCGTGGGTATACCATCGGTAATAGCCACACAATACTTAATACCGGCTTCCGCTGCTTCCATAATCGAATCAGCGGCAAAAGCAGGCGGTACAAAAACAATACTGGCTTCAGCACCTAGTTGTTCAACAGTCTCCTTCACGGTATTAAAGACCGGACGACCTAAATGCTGAGCGCCTCCTTTACCCGGGGTGATTCCACCCACAACGTTTGACCCATAATTGATCATATCCTGAGCATGAAATGTACCAATTTTACCGGTAAACCCTTGAACAACAATGGGCGTTCTTTCATTAATTAGAATTGCCATCGTCTATTCCCCTTGTGCCATCGCTACAATTTCATTTCGTGCTGCTACTGCCTTTTCAGCGGCATCAGCCAGTGTTTCTGCCATAATTATAGGGAGACCACTTTTTGCAATAATTTCTCTACCCTCCTCAACATGGGTTCCGGCTAAGCGCACAATCAAGGGCATATGCAAGTCAATTTTCTTGACTGCCTGAACAACCCCTTCAGCAATCCAATCACAGCGATTAATACCTGCAAAAATATTAACCAACATCACTTTGACATTGTCATCAGCCAACACCAATCGGAATGCTTTTTCTGTCCTTTCCGGTGATGCGCCGCCGCCAACATCAAGAAAATTAGCCGGTTCCCCTCCCGCCAATTTAATCATATCCATCGTTGCCATCGCTAACCCGGCACCATTAATCATACAGCCAATATCACCGTCTAAACCAACATAACTCAAGCCTCTATCCGCCGCTGCCATTTCCCGCTCATCTTCCTGTGATTTATCCCGCAACTCTGAGATGTTCTGACGCCGAAACAAGGCGTTATCATCAAAGTCCATTTTGGCATCCAGTGCAATGAGTTCATCATGACCGTTAATAACCAACGGATTAACCTCTAACATGCTCGCATCGGTATCCCGCAATGCCCGGTAACAGCCTTCGATCAACTTGACTGCCTGACTTAACATACCGGCAGGAAGTCCTAAAGAAAAAGCCATCGCTCTTGCCTGAAAATCCTGAAGACCAATCGCCGGTTCAATATAAATTTTTATAATGGCTTCCGGATTACGTTCAGCCATTTCCTCAATATCCATGCCGCCTTCTGATGAGCCAATCATCACAATGCGCTCATGTTCTCTATCTATCAAGAAACTCAAATATAACTCTTGAACAATATCGGTTCCGGCTTCAATATAGAGGCGAGAACAGACTTTACCCTGAGGCCCTGTCTGATGAGTCACAATACATTTACCTAATAATTCATCTGCTGCCGTAAAAACTTCATCCGGCGTTTTACAAATCTTAATAGCACCTGCTTTACCACGTGCACCAGAATGAATCTGTGCTTTTACCGCCCAAACATTTCCGCCAATATCTCGGGCCCGTTGTGTTGCTTGCTCTGGGCTATAAGCGAGCCCACCCTCGGCGATTTTAACGCCATAACCCGCTAAAATATTTTTAGCCTGATACTCATGAATATCCAAGTGCTTTCCCCCTAATTATTCAGTCCCGTTTATTTAATCTTTAACGCAATCGCTTCAGCAGTCTTAACAACATTAGATGCCATTCTTTCTGATGCGGCATCGATCAATCGCCCATCCAGCGCCGCAGCACCTTTGCCTTGTTCCGCTGCTTCTTTAAGCGCCACCAGAATCCGTTTGGCTTTATCTACTTCTGCCGGCGGCGGGGTAAACACATCATTGGCTAATGCGATTTGTGATGGGTGTATAGCCCATTTCCCTTCACAACCCAAAGCAGCAGCTCGTTTAGCTGCAGCAATATAACCGTCAGGGTCCTTAATATCGCCAAAGGGACCATCAACAGGCCGTAAACCATAAGCCCTGCACGCAACAGTCATTCGGCTAATAGCCGAATGCCATTGATCACCCGGATAGTCTGGGTTTAACCCACCAATATTTGTAGTTCTAGCGCGATTACTGGCCGCATAATCAGCCACCCCAAAATGCAGCGCTTCTAATCTGCCGGTCGCACCATTACGCGCGATATCTTCAACATTGGCCATTCCCAAGGCGGTCTCAATCAGACATTCAATCCCTATTTTGTGCGTTAACCCTTCTTGAACCTCCAATTGACTCAACATCGCTTCCACCATGTAAACGTCAGCATAAACGCCGACCTTAGGAATCAATATGGTATCCAATTTATGACCGGCCTGTTCTACCAAATCAACGACATCCCGCACCATATACTGGGTATCTAAACCATTAATCCGAACAGAAACAGCAATACCATGCCCAGCCCAATCCAAATCATTAATAGCCTCAATCACATTTTTACGTGCTTGTAACTTATCATCCGGGGCGACCGCATCTTCTAAATCCAGAAAAACAAAGTCAACACCACTTAACAATGCTTTTTCAAACATCTCCGGACTTGACCCTGGCACAGCCAACTCACAACGTTGAACTCGTTGTACTGATGGTTCATACAATGTATAACTCATAATAAATACCCAAACCTCTAAAAATTACAATCAGATTATCTTAGCCACCCCACCTAGATTCCAAAGCAACTAAAAGCAACCCATCATTATATATTCCAGCAATCTTTATTGCCATACCTCCCGCTCTTATTAGCAATAAATAATCACATTTAAGCCTTAAAAAACAAAGCTATTACAGATCAGTATTGCTGTTCTGAGGGTTATATGGGAAAATCATGAGTTTTCTATTGATTTGATAAGTTCAGACTGATTAAATCATTTTTACACTACAATATTATTTAAGAGGCAAACCATGGCAGGTCGAAATCATCTTTACATTCCAGGTCCAACAAACGTTCCAACTGAAGTCAGCAATGCCATGCGGGTCGATATGGAAGACCATAGGTCACCTGCTTTCCCAGAACTTCTTAAGCCATTATTGCAAGACCTCAAAAAAATCTTTAAAACCGAACAGGGCCAAGCCTTCATCTTTCCCGCCACCGGCACTGCGGGCTGGGAAATTGCCCTTACGAACACCCTAAACCCAGGCGATAAAGTTCTTATTTACCGATTTGGGCAATTCGCTCACCTTTGGATGGACATGGCGAATCGCTTAGGGTTTGAAGTCGAATGTCACGACGTTGCGTGGGGTAAAGGCATCCCTCTTGATGCTTTAGAAGTTCGCCTGAAAGAAGACAACGACCATCAGATTAAAGCTGTTTTAGCAACCCATAACGAGACATCAACCGGCGTTACCTCTGATATCGGCGGTGTTCGCCTGGCAATGAATGCAGCCAATCATCCGGCCTTATTATTTGTTGATGGGGTTAGCTCAATTGCCAGTTTAGATTTCAGAATGGATGACTGGGGCGTTGATGGGGCAATTAGTGGTTCACAAAAAGGCTTTATGTTACCGGCTGGCGGCGCTTTCCTTGCCTTCAGTCAAAAAGCAATGGCCGCCTGTAATACCAATACATACCCGCGCTGCTTTTTAGATTTAAAAGACCACATTAACACCAACAAAGATGGGTACACGCCGTACACTCCATCTACCCCAATCTTACATGGCCTCCGGAAATCGATAGATTTATTACTGGAAGAAGGACTGGAAAACGTTTTTGCCCGTCACCACCGTCTTGCAGAGGGCACCAGAAAAGCAATTGCCGCATGGGGTCTATCCCTCTGCGCTCAACCCGGCTTCGAATCAAATACCGTTTCCGCCGTTGTCGTTCCTGAAAGCAAAGATGCTCGCGATGTCATAGCTACAGCTTACCACAAATACAACATCTCGCTGGGAGGCGGCCTGACCGAAGTCGCCGGAAAAGTTTTCAGAATTGGTCACATGGGCAACATGAATGATGTCTCCATGCTCGGCGCCATCGCCGGTGTAGAAATGGCTCTACTTGATAATGGCTTTGATATAACACCCGGAAGTGGTGTGGCTGCTGCCATCGAATATTACCGCGCCACCGCCAGCTAACAACCTCCTGTCCGCTGATAAACTGAAGACTCGTCTTGCAGTTTATCAGCTCTACTTTGCGCATTATTTTCTGATAGACTGCTTGTTATCCACCTTGCAACAGGCGATTAACGATGCAACCACCCAAGGTTCTGGTCACCCGCAAATGGCCTATCGATATTGAAAAAATCCTTACAAAGGATTTTGACTGCTCTTTTAATCGTCAAGACAAACCGCTTACCCCCGCAGAGCTTAAAGGCGCACTTAAGACTTTCGACGCCATCCTTTCGACGGTTACTGACGCATTAACTGCTGATATTTTAAGGACCGAACCCACTCAAACCAAGATCATTGGTAATTTTGGTGTCGGCTTCAATAATATTGACATTGAAACCGCGCAACAACAAAACATTTGCGTCACAAACACACCGGATGTCTTAACCGACTGTACCGCTGACATTGCTATTTTGTTAATGCTTATGTCCGCTCGCCGCGGCGCCGAAGGTGACCGTTTAATCCGCCAAAAACAATGGCAAGGCTGGAGCCCAACCGACATGCTTGGACAAAAAGTAACGGGTAAAACATTGGGTATTATTGGTTTTGGACGAATAGCTCAAGCCACCGCCTATAAAGCACACTTCGGCTTTAATATGAACATCATTTTCTACAATACCAGCCCGGTACCGGCAAACCTAACACAACCCATTAAAGCACACTGTTGTAACTCAATCGACGATCTATTAGCAGCCGCGGACTTTGTTTCCATTCACTGTCCCGGCTCACCCCAAAACCATCACTTACTCGGTGAACAACAATTAAAGCGTATGCGTCCTAACGCACACCTTATTAATACCGCCCGCGGCACCCTTATTGACACAAAAGCATTAGTAAAAGCACTCAAAAACAATTGGTTTGCCGGTGCCGGATTAGATGTTTTTGAACATGAACCCACAATAGACCCAGCGCTCTTGACACTTGATAATGTGACGATGCTTCCACATTTAGGGAGTGCCACCGAAGAAACCCGCAAAGCAATGGGCCTGCGGGTTATTGATAATATTAAAGCTTTTTTTTCTGGTCAAACGCCCAGAGACCTTATTTGCTAATTAAAAAACTTACCCTCGCCTTCCAACAGATATTTAACAGCATCGCGCTCCTCTTTTAACTCAGCCTCTGTTTCTTTCATTTTCTCAATACTAAACTCACTGATATCAAGACCACGAACAATGGTAGCCTCTCCCTCCACGACGCGAACGGGGTAAGAATAAATCAATCCTTCCTCAATACCATAACTACCGTCCGATAATACCGCCATACTAATCCAACTATCAGGGTTTGTGTCAACGATCCAATCCCTCATTTGACAAATAGCCGCATAGGCTGCAGAAGCCACACTCGAATGCCCAAGTGCTTCAATAATAGCACCCCCTCGTTGCTGAACAATCGGAATAAATTCCTCAACAAACCAGCTGTACTCAACACAATCTAACGCAGCTGAACCTTTAATCTGAGCATGATGAATATCCGGGTATTGTGTAGCGGAATGATTACCCCAAATCACTATATCCCTCACAAAATTCGGGTGTACCCCGCCTTGCTCTGCCAATAAGCCAATCGCGCGGTGAAAATCTAAATAAGTCAATGCGGTAAAATTCTTAGCCCCTAAACCTCCAGCGCTCTTTAAGGCAATCAAAGCATTGGTATTAGATGGATTCCCTGCCACCAGAACTTTAACATCGCGACTAGCCACCTCGCCTAGGGCACGGCCGTGTATTGCAAAAATCTCAGCATTCGCCTGCAATAAGTCTTTACGCTCCATACCTAAAACACGAGGCTTTGCACCTAACATAAAGACATAATCAGTCTGATTAAAAGCAACTTCAGGTTGATCGGTAATAATGACATGATTAAGCAAAGGAAATATGCAGTCATTCAACTCCATTACAATACCCTTTAACACTGCCATCTCTGAAGAAACTTCCAGCAACTGTAAATTAATGGGCTGATCAGGACCTAGCAACTCACCTGCTGCCACACGATAAATAAGTGCATAACTAATTCTGCCCGCAGCGCCTGTGATTGCAATATTGATTGGAGTTTTCATAATCTTTTATTTTTATTTATTTTTTTTCAAAAATTACTTTCGTTTACCAGAAACAAAATACTAACCCACACATCAATAAGCGCGTGCGAGAATAAAACTCAATTTGTTACCTATTAAGAACCCCCTAAAATAACACCAAAGGCTCTTCAAACAACCCATACTGAATTACAGTATAATTGATTCACAACATTCATTAACGCAATTTATTTATTAACTTCCTAGCTAATTCTGGAAATTCTGTGAAAAAACTACTCTTTCAATTCGATACCGATACAATGCCCTCTGTTTTCGATACCGTTGTTGCCTACGATGCCGGCGTCGATCATGTCATCGCTTATGGTGGTCTTACGCCGGACACTATAAAACCCCAAGTTGAAGGCTGCATTTTTACACGCGCACCCAAAGACAAGAAGAATACGGCTATTTTTGTCGGCGGGAGCCAAATGTCCTCCGGAGAACTCCTTTTTAATAGCATTCAACAGCAATTCTTTGCAAACTTTCGCGTCTCAATTATGCTTGACAGTAATGGTAGTAATACCACTGCTGCTGCTGGTGTTGCCAAATTAACCTGCAGTGATTCCTTAAAAAATAAAAACGCCGTCGTTTTGGCCGGCACCGGCCCTGTCGGTCAAAGAGCAGCCGCTATGTTGGCACAAGAAGGTGCCCATGTTGCCATCACCTCACGCTCATTTGATAAAGCCCAAAAAGCCTGTCAAGCCATAAACAACCGCTTCAATGTTACTGTCAGCCCTATTGAGGCCCCGGACAACATAGCACGTGCCAAAGCCATTGCACAAACACACATTATTTTCGCTGCCGGTGCTGCCAATATACAATTACTCGAAGAAGCACACTGGAAAGATAACCCTAACCTTGAACTCATTGCCGACGCCAACGCATCACCTCCCATTGGCATCGGGGGGACCGACATGATGGACCGAGGCATCAACCGGCATGGCAAAATTATTTGGGGTGGCATTGGCTTTGGCACCTTAAAGCTAGCCTTACATAAAGCCTGTATTAACCAGCTTTTCGAAAGCAATAACCAAGTGCTCGATGCAGAGGAAATATTCCGATTGGCCAAATCAATGGCATAACTATAGTAGTTGCCTATAAAGGCAATAACTTTAAGCCGACTCCAGCAAGAGTCTATATTGTAGGGAAGAATGACTACTTTATCTCTCCATTTACGTGACGAAGCAATTCAACTGTTTAATGCCGGCTTAGCAGCAGCAGACCCCAGCAACGGCATTAAACAGTTCCTCACTTACCAGTCGCAACAATTACAAATCAAGACTCTTTATAACGACACGATACAGCAACGCAGCGAAGATTGGTCCAAGGTTCACTTAATAGCCCTTGGCAAAGCCGCCTGTAAAATGGCTATCTCATCGCATAACATAATCCCGCCCCATTTACTCAGCACAGACAATGTTGTTATTACAAATTATGAAAATGTTCAAACTGTTTCTTATTTAAATATTATTGGTGCTGGTCATCCTACACCCGATAAATCAGGACTTTATGCGGCCAGAAAAATCATCGAAATAGCCCAAAAAGCCCAAATTAACGAATTAGTTTTAGTGCTATTAAGCGGCGGCGGCTCATCGCTCGCCCCTTGCCCAGCGTTTCCAATCAGCTTTAGCGAAAAGCAATCCATTAACAATTTATTACTGGCCTCAGGCGCAAATATTCAAGAAATAAATACCGTTCGCAAACATTTTTCAGCCCTTAAAGGCGGTCAACTCATTAAACATATCCTTCCTGCAGATGTTCATACTTTGATTTTATCCGATGTTATTGACAATGATCTCAGCACCATAGCGAGCGGACCAACAGTACCGGACGCCACGACTTTCTTAGACGTTATTAAGATTTTAAAAAAATACTCACTCTGGAAACAACTCCCTGAAGCGATCCGGAGTTTTTGCGATCAGGGCGTTGCAAATCCAAGCTATGAAACATTAAAACCACCGTTATACCCCGATTATAAACACCATTTAAGCATTATTGGCTCTAATACTATGAGTATTAACAGCATCATTACACGCGCTAAAAAATACTATTATGAAACCCATCTCTACAGTAGTAAACTATGTGGCGAAGCTAAAGAGGAGGCCAAAAAAATACTTTTTTTTGCCCAAAAAATAATTAGCCAAGGATTAACCAAACCCACGGCCATTATTGCCGGTGGGGAGACAACGGTCACCCTCAATGGTCAAGGTATTGGGGGTAGAAATCAAGAGATGGCATTAGCCTTTAGCATTGCCGCTGAGAATTATGGACTGGCTGTATCTGACTGGGTATTTCTAAGTGCCGGAACAGATGGACGAGATGGACCTACAGCGGCTGCCGGCGCAATAGTAGACCCATTTTCCTTTAACCGTATGGTTCAGTCCTCTATCGACCCGACTACTTTTTTAACTAATAACGACTCAAATACAGCCCTTGCCCATTCGAATGATTTATTTATAACAGGTGCTACCGGCACTAATGTCGCTGATTTACAGATTTTAATACTACAGCCTTTTTAATTAACAAATGCATTAGTTCACTCAGGAGACCTTAATGTTTAACAAATCACAAACTATTGCCGACTATGATGATGAACTCTCTGAGGCAATAAGACAAGAAAATCAACGTCAGGAAACGCACATCGAGCTAATCGCTTCAGAAAACTATGCCAGCCCCCGCGTTATGGAAGCTCAGGGCTCGGTGCTAACCAATAAATATGCCGAAGGTTACCCTTCCAAACGTTATTATGGCGGCTGTGAACATGTTGATACTGTCGAACAATTAGCGATAGACCGTGTTAAAGAACTGTTTTCAGCTGACTATGCTAACGTTCAGCCTCATTCTGGCTCACAAGCAAACATGGCTGTTTACATGGCCTTACTACAACCTCATGATACCATTCTCGGTCTCAGCCTTGCTGATGGCGGTCACTTAACGCATGGCGCAAAACCCAACTTCTCCGGCAAAATCTATAACGCCATTCAATACGGATTAAAAAGTTCATCCGGCGAAATTGATTATGAGCAAGTGCAAACACTTGCCCAAGAACATCAGCCCAAAATGATAGTAGCCGGTTTCTCTGCCTATTCCAGAGTGGTTGACTGGGCTCGTTTCAGAGCCATTGCCGATGAAGTCGGTGCTTATTTGTTGGTCGACATGGCCCATGTCGCCGGTTTAATCGCTGCCAATTTATATCCTAATCCAATTCCTTTTGCTGACATTGTTACCAGCACTACCCACAAAAGTCTTCGGGGACCGCGTGGTGGCTTTATTATTTGTAAAAGTAATCCTGATATTGAGAAAAAACTGAACTCAATGATTTTTCCAGGTATTCAGGGCGGTCCTTTAATGCATGTGATTGCCGCCAAAGCCGTTGCCTTTAAAGAAGCACAAGAACCGAGCTTTAGACACTACCAACAACAAGTTATTACTAATGCTCGCGCCATGGCCGATGTATTCATCAGTCGAGGTTATGATATCGTTTCTGGAGGAACAGATAACCACCTATTACTCATTTCTTTAGTTGCCCGAGGTATTACCGGGAAAGCAGCTGACGAAGCGTTAGGGAAAGCTCACATCACTGTTAATAAAAATGCTGTTCCTAATGACCCCCAATCTCCCTTTGTCACCAGCGGTATCCGTGTTGGCACACCCGCACCAACGACACGTGGCTTTAAAGAAAACGAAGTCAAATTAATCGCCGAGTTAATGTGTGATGTCCTTGATAACCTTGATAATGAGGCTGTTATTAGTGACGTTCGAAACCAGGTCACGCAGTTATGCGCACGGTTCCCTGTTTACCCAACCTAAACCTCTGTAACCCTATATTTAGCTTAATTCCTTATTCAATTCATTTTATCTGGAGTCATAACTATGTCTGATATTGAAATTGCTCAACATGCCTCGAAAAAACCAATTTTGGCGCTTGCTAAGGAACAATACGATATTGACAGTGAACATCTGGACCCGTTTGGCCACTATAAAGCCAAACTGTCTCTGGACTACATTGACAGCCTCGCAGATCGACCGGATGGAAAACTTATTCTGGTCACCGCTATTAGCCCAACACCCGCTGGAGAAGGCAAAACCACTACCACGGTGGGACTAACCGATGCAATGAATCGATTAGGCAAGAAAACTATTTGTTGCCTTAGAGAACCATCCTTAGGTCCTTGTTTTGGCATTAAAGGAGGCGCTACTGGTGGAGGCTATTCTCAAGTTATTCCGATGGAAGATATTAACCTCCATTTTACCGGTGACTTTCATGCCATTGGTGTTGCGCACAATCTACTTTCCGCTCTCATTGACAATCATATTCATCACGGTAATGCTCTCGCTATTGACACAAGACGTATCCAATGGAAACGTGTGGTTGATATGAATGACCGTGCTTTGCGTAACATTACGGTCGGCATGGGGGGGCCGCTGAATGGTTTTGTTCGCTCCGATGGCTATGATATAGTTGTCGCTTCTGAAGTTATGGCAATCCTCTGCCTGGCAACTAGCCGTGCCGACTTAAAAGAACGCTTAGGTCGAATCATCATTGGTTACAAAAATGATGGCACCACACCGATAATCGCCAGTGACTTAAAAGCGCAAGGTGCCATGGCCGTTTTACTTAAAGATGCCATAAAACCCAATCTTGTCCAAACACTGGAAAATAACATTGCCCTGATTCACGGCGGTCCATTCGCCAATATTGCCCACGGCTGCAATACGGTTACTGCTACTAAAACAGCATTAAAAATAGCTGATTACACGGTCACTGAAGCCGGTTTCGGCGCAGATCTCGGGGCTGAAAAATTTATTAATATCAAATGCCGAAAATCCGGTATTACGCCCTCTGCTGTTGTCTTAGTGGCTACCCTCCGGGCATTAAAATTTCACGGCGGCATTGATAAAGGCAATCTGAATAATGAAAACCTTGAAGCCGTAAAACAGGGTTTTGAAAACCTAGAACGTCATTATAATAATGTGACCAAACAATATGGCCTTCCCTGTGTCATTTGTATTAATCATTTTACCTTTGATACCGAAGAAGAAATTCAATTACTTCAAGACCTGTGTCAACATATCGGTGCCCAATGCATCGTTTCAAAACACTGGGCCCAAGGCGGCGGCGGCGCTTTACAACTCGCTGAAAAAATCGTTGATATTGTCGATAACAGAAAACCCAGCTTTAACTATGTCTACGACAATGAGGACAGCCTCTGGGATAAGATTACCGCCATTGCTACCAAACTATACGGGGCTAGCGAAGTCACTGCGCCGCTAAAAATCAGACAACAAATTAGTCGCTGGGAACAAGATTACGGCTCCTTTCCCGTCTGTATCGCTAAAACTCAAATGTCATTTTCAACTGACCCAACCGCCAAAGGTGCTCCCTCTGGTCATACGCTTGAAATCAGAGAAGTCCGTTTAGCGAATGGCGCTGAATTTATGGTAGCCATTGCTGGTAATATGATGACTATGCCCGGATTACCCAAAACACCTGCAGCTGAACGAATCGATATTGAAGACGATGGCACCATAACGGGATTATTTTAAGCATTTAAGCCCTTTTCTCTGGTAACTCTCGGCTAAATTTGCCGCAGCGCCTCAATAACTTCTTTGTAATCAGGCTCTGCGGTAATTTCAGACACTAATTGTGTATAACGAACCCTGTTGTGTTCATCAATAATAAGAACCGCTCTCGCCATTAACCCCAAAAGGATGCCGGTTGTCATTTCCAGTCCGTAATCAACTGCAAATGAGGAGCGAAAACCTGACAGTGAGAAAATATTTTTAAGCCCTTCTTGTTTACAAAAACGATCTTGTGCAAAAGGTAAATCGGCTGAAATATTTAAAATAACAGTATTCTTTAAACCGGCTGCTTTTTCATTAAACCGTCTTGCCGAGGCAGCACAAACCGGGGTATCTAAACTAGGCACAACATTTAACAGCTTCACTTGCCCATCGAAAGTAGATAAGCTGACTGTCTGTAACTTATGATTAACTAACGAAAAATCAGGCGCTGAACCACCCACGGCCGGTAATTCACCGCATGTCTGCATAATCTTGCCCTGCAATGTAATTTCTGTCATTGTTTTCCTCTTAGATTAGCGCTAGCAACTATTTTCCTTTAGTCCGACTGCGCTTATGCTTCTTTATTTTTCTGGTTTTCTTAATCTGACGCTCATCGCGTTTTAGTTGCCGATCGGTCAGTGGTTTTTTTCTATTTTTAAATGGGTTATCAGCCGATTTAAACTCAATTCGAATGGGTGTTCCCGCCAGTTTTAGCCGATCCCGAAAAAAATTCATTAAATAGCGCTTGTAAGCTGTCGGCACTGAATCCGTTTGATTACCATGAATCACCACAATGGGTGGGTTCTGTCCACCTTGATGCGCATATTTCAGTTTAATTCGCTTGCCCCGAACTAAGGGTGGCTGGTGTGCTTCAATCGCATATTTCAATACCTGAGTCAGGCTAGGTGTCGACATATCCATCATAGCGGCCTGATAAACTTTTTCGGTCATATCAAACAACTTACCCACACCACTGCCGTATAACGCAGAAATAGTGTGTTTCTGAGCAAAATCAAGAAATGGAAGTTTAAGCTCTATTTGTTTTTTGATTTTTTCTTTATGCTCAACCGTTAACCCATCCCACTTATTAAGGCCAATGATCAAGCCTCTGCCCGCTTCTAAAACCAAGCCCAATAAGCTAGCATCTTGATCCGTAATCCCTTCACTGGCATCAACCAGATAAATAACCACATTAGCACTGTCAATAGCCTGCAAGGTTTTAATAATACTGAATTTTTCAATGGTCTCAGAGACCTTTGAACGACGCCGCATTCCTGCGGTATCAATTAAGGTAAAGGCTTTACCACGACGTTCAAATTCAATAAAAACACTGTCTCGGGTCGTACCGGGTTGATCAAAGACAACCACCCGCTCTTCACCTAACAACCGATTAATCAAGGTTGACTTACCCACGTTAGGACGACCAACCACAGCGACACCAATACGCTTTTCCTGATCCTCTTCAGGTTCTACACTCAGGTCAGGAATCAAACAATTAATTTGCTGCAACAAACCACCGACACCTCGGCCATGGGTTGCGGCAATTTTTATCGGATCTCCTAATCCTAAAGCATAAAACTCAAGCCCAGCTTCTTCTTGATTGAGTCCATCAATCTTATTACTGACTAACAAAATCGGTTTTGATAACTTTCTCAATTGATCTGCTATCGTTTGATCGGATGAATTCAAACCATCACGCGCATCGACCATAAAAATAACAACATCCGATTCTTGAATCGCAATTTGAACTTGCTTGATAGAAAAAGCATCGACGCCCTCAAGGTCATCTGCGATACCACCCGTATCAACAACGAGGCAATCTCTTTCCCCACGCTTAATATGCCCATATTGGCGATCCCTTGTTAAACCAGGATAATCAGCAACCAAGGCATCACGCGAACGCGTTAAATAATTAAACAATGTCGATTTGCCCACATTGGGTCGTCCTACTAATGCTATAACGGGTAACACCTTAATTCTCCCTTGAAGGATAGGCTTTTAAAGCAACAAGGGATCCACCGCTGCCATAAATATAGACAATATCATCTTGAATAACAGGCATTGCTAGAATTGCCTCACCGGTCGCTTGTATCCGCCCGAGTTGATGCCCATCATCACTGGAAAGCCAATGCACATAGCCATCATAATCCCCAACTACCACATAATCCTTATAGACCGCTGGTGCTGTTAACCTACGCATATGAAAATCAGTCTGTTTCCATAAGGTACCACCACTGCGTTGATCCAATTGCCAAATATTACTTTCAGAATCAGACACATACAAATAACGCCAGTCATGGGAGATGGCTGAATAAGAAGAAACATCTTCATTACTCCAAATAATATCGCCATCCATAGCCAACACCGCGCTCATCCCGCCCTGGTAGCTTGCTATATAAATAACATCATTAATAATGACAGGATCTGTATCCAAATCAACTAAGCGCTCAATCTGTGTTCGCCCACTCGGAACGGCAAGACTTGCTTTCCATAGATTCTTACCGCTGTGGAGATCTAAAGCAATCATCCGTCCATCTGCAAACCCAATAAACACACGGCCAGCATCAATAACAGGAATTCCATTGCCTCGAATAGATAAAGCGGGAACAGAACGTTCAAAAATCCATTGCTGTTTTCCTGACAATTCATCCAAAGCAATAACTTTGCCATCAATGGTTCGAACGATAACAATACCTTCACCGACAACCGGGCTTGCTAAAACTTCACTGGTCACCTGAGCGACCCAGGCAGTGATGCCGTTGCTACTATTTAACGCGATAACCTGAGCATTACTGGTTCCAAAGAATAAGTGCCTACGCCCTTTCGCAATACCGGCTGAAATAGGGAATTCTGTTTCTCTGGTCCAAATAACAGCACCTGATTTTAGGCTAATAGCCTCAACAGTACCTTGACTTCCTGCGCTAAAAATCAACTCATCAGAAACAACCGGAGCGACTCTTAAACCTAGTCCCTCATAACCGTCCCCAATCTGCCTCTCCCATAAAACATCAATCTCTACAGCAGCTTCATAGTCCGTTAATTTTTTAGGCGGTGTAGCATTATCTTTACCTCCTACTAAACCATATGCAAATCGATGCGCACTGTCCTTGGCTGTCTGAACAGCAGAACAACCCGAAAAGTTAATAACAACCAAAAACAATAAAACTAATCTCATTCTTTGATTTCAATAATTTCAGAGATAGTTAAGTCATTAATTTTAAGTTGCATCAATGGTGTATTTCGTCCTTTTCTAACGGCATTTTGGTAGGCTGTGCGTGCCTCCCCGCGTCGCTCTAATGCAACATATAAATCACCGGTTAACTCTTGGTAAATGCCTTCAAAACTTTCCGCTTGCGTTGGATTAACCTCTGCAATTAATTGCAGCCCCGTGTCATAGTCTTCTGTCGCCAACAACAACCGTATTAATCGAATTCGTGCGATATGATTAATTTCACCCTGTGCTGTGGTTACCAGTTTACGCAAGACCTCTTTCGCAGCATCATAGTCATTATTATCAACGTTTATTTTGGCTTGAAATAAAGCCGAAAACTCAGCATAAGGCGTAGTTTCATACTGCTGGACCAACCGCTCAGCTATTTTAAGCGCCGATTCCGTCTTGCCCTCTTTCTGCGCTGATAATAACTCCCCGTAAAAATTTGATGCCTCAGTGGTCAAATCAGCCTGATAACTTTGCCAATATTTCCAAGAAAAAACAATGACAATCGCCACAACAATCCCTGTAATAATTGAGGTTCCATTGGTTTTCCACCACCGTTTTAATGCTTCTACCTGTTCTTCTTCTGTTTCGTAAATTTCCACGTCTGCTTTACCTTATTTTAAAAAACCTATATTCAAATAATGCGAATTCAAAAAAATTATCCTTCACTACTCGTAATATTCAATGCCTTTTGCAGGTACATCCCTACCTCTTTTTGAGCCATAATATTTTGATCCTGTTTTTTTCGAAGCGACTTGACACCGACCTCATCATTAGCGACTTCGTCATCACCGATAATTAAAGCGATGTCAGCACCACTTTTATCAGCTTTCTTAAACTGGCTCTTAAAACTACCGCCCCCACAATGGACCTGTAATTTCAGTGTTGGCAAATAAGTTCTCAATGTTTCAGCTAAAACCATCCCAACGGCTTGCGTCTTATCACCCACACAGATCATATAAACATCAATTGAACGCTTCGCGGTAGACGCCTCACCAAGCATTTCTACTAACGCCATTAATCGCTCCATACCCATAGCAAAGCCAATTGCAGAAGAACTACGAGCACCTAATTGCTCAACCAAACTATCATAGCGCCCCCCGGCACAAACAGTTCCCTGAGCGCCTAAATCATTTGTTACCCACTCAAAAACAGTATACCCATAATAATCAAGCCCACGGACCAAACGACAATTAATCTTATAGTCAATACCCAGTTCATCCAATAGATGGGTGAGCCCCTTAAAATGTTGTAGGCTCTCATCCCCTAGAGAATCCATTAAGGTCGGTGCTTGTTCGACCAGAGCCTGTACTTCAGGATTTTTACTATCAAGAATCCTCAGCGGATTGGTCTGTAATCGGCGCCGACTGTCGTCGTCCAATAAGGCAATATGTTTTGAAAAATAAACAACCAGTTTTTCCCTGTAGTGTTGTCGCTCTTCCTTTGAACCCAAAGTATTCAACTGTAGTTCTAATTTATCTCTTATTCCTAACTGAGTCCATAATCGGTGGCCAAGAATAATTATCTCGGCATCAATATCAGGACCAGCCATACCGTATGTTTCGACACCTAACTGATAAAATTGTCGGTAACGACCTTTTTGTGGTCGTTCATGACGAAACATAGGCCCGTAATACCATAGCCGCTGAATTTGATTATGTAACAAGCCATGCTCGATACCGGCTCGAAGACACCCCGCTGTCCCTTCAGGTCTTAATGTCAATGAATCACCGTTACGATCATCAAAGGTATACATCTCTTTTTCTACAATATCCGTGACTTCACCGATTGACCGATTAAACAGTTCAGTTTTCTCAACAATAGGCAAACGGATTTCCTGATAACCATAACTGGCTAAAACCTGTTGAAATACCTTCTCAACACGTTGCCAGCTTTGCGTTTGCTCAGGAAGTACATCATGCATTCCTCTTACTGCTTGAATATTCTTTGCCATAAACCTTATCTAATTTATTCTCAATACATTAAAAGTAGTATTGTTTAAATACGACTCTTCAGTTGAATGTTATTCTTTATTCACCAACGATTGGGTTTCTCTCGACGCTGGAAAATTTTTCTTTAAAATCTGGTAATAATGTTCCGCGACCGTTAATCGACCTAACTGCCTTTCAATCTTATATGCCAACAAAACTGAAGCCGCTGTTTCAGAATTAACTGTGATAAATTGCTCAATATAGTTACGTGCTGAGAGAAATTCCTGGCGCGCATAATTAAGTGTCGCTAATTCAAATAAAGCCGGCGCAAAACTGTTATTTTGCGCAATTGCTTGTAAAAAGTTTTTTTCGGCCAGCCGTTGATTCCCTTTAATGAGCTGACAGCGGCCAGCATTACTATAAGACAACCACGAGCGATTATTTAAAGGTAATTTAGCGGCTTTAATGAGCATCTCAAAGCCATTATCAATGTCCCCGTGCTGACACAAAAAACGTCCGTAATTATTTAATACCCTTGGGTTGTCAGGGGCGAGGCTCAACGCACGTTTATAATGGGACACGGCTAATTCTTTTTTACCCGTCGTATCAAAGAAAATAGCGAGTGCATTGTGACTGGAGAAATTTTCATCGTCAACGGCATGGGCCTTTTTCAACTTTGTCAACGCAACCCGGTAATCGCCCATCTCCAAATAACGAAGCCCTAAATCAATATAGAGTTGTACCTCTGTCCCGCGCTTTTCTTTATCTCTACCATCGGTTGCGGCGCAGGCGGTCAGAAAAAACACTAGCGCTGAAATAAAACATCCTTTTAAATTAAAAAAATCATTATTTAATTTAGCCATAATTTTCAGCAATGATCACTCTTGAACTAAAAGATCAACCCGAGAGCGGTTGGACATTGCCACGGTTTTTGGCTAACTTAACTTGCCGTCGACTTTTATCCTTCACTTTCCCCACTAACTGCCCACACGCTGCATCAATATCCTCACCTCGTGTTTTTCTGACGGTTGTGATTATTCCGGCTTTATGTAAAATATTTCTAAAGGCTTCAATAGCACTTACTTTTGAGCATTTATAACCCGAATTCGGGAACGGGTTAAATGGAATTAGATTCATTTTACAAGGCACGTTCTTTAACAATCTAACTAACGCGCGTGCATCTGAAAATGTATCATTCACGCCATCGAGCATAACATACTCGAAGGTTATAAAGCCTCGCGGTGAATGTTTAACTACATCCTGACAGGCCTCCATGAGTTGCGCCAGAGGATACTTCTGATTAATCGGCACCAACTCATTCCGTAACTGATCATTAGGGGCATGTAACGACACCGCCACACTGACATCGCAAGCCTCTGATAAACGATACATAGCCGGTACCACACCTGAGGTACTCACCGTTACCCGCCGTTTTGATAGCCCATAAGCGCAATCATCCAGCATTAAATTGACTGCTTTGACAGTATTATCAAAATTTAGCAAGGGTTCACCCATGCCCATCATGACCACATTGGTTATTCTTGACTCCTCGCCTAGTCGATGAGTCGCAACCCATAATTGACCAATGATTTCAGCAGTCGTTAAATTTCGATTAAACCCTTGTTGTGCTGTTGAGCAAAAAGAACAGGCTAACGCACACCCCACTTGTGATGACACACACAAGGTCCCACGTTTTTCCTCAGGAATAAAAACCGTTTCAACCCGGTTCCCACAAGCCATCCTCAAGACCCATTTAACCGTGCCATCTGTCGCGACCTTCTCAAGAACTATCTCAGGAAGGTTAATCGTGCAATGCTCTTTTAAGTAAGTTCTGAGTGACTTACTCAAATCGGTCATTTCATCAAAGTCAGTGACACCCGCCTGATAAAGCCATTTAAGTAATTGCTTTGCACGAAAGGGTTTTTCACCTATTTTCGAGAAATAAGCCTCTAACCCCTTCTTGTCAAAATCAAGCAGGTTGTCAAAATTGCTTTTAACGGATTCTGTTACAGAGTTCATCGTCATTAAAAAAGAATGCAATTTCTTCTGCTGCTGTTTCTAGCGCATCAGAGCCATGGACCGCATTTTCATCGATACTCTCTGCAAAATCAGCGCGAATGGTACCGGCATCAGCTTCCGCTGGATTTGTTGCACCCATTAATTCTCTATTTTTTAAAACTGCATTTTCACCTTCCAAAACCTGAACCACGACGGGGCCTGAGATCATGAAAGAAACTAGATCATTATAAAAAGGACGCTCGCTGTGTACTGCATAAAATCCTTCGGCTTGTTCTTGTGTCAAATGCAACATCTTTGATGCAACGATGCGCAAGCCATTTTTTTCAAAATGACTGTAAATATCACCGATTACATTTTTAGCGACTGCATCAGGCTTTACAATAGAAAACGTACGTTCAACTGCCATTTATCTCTCCAAAATAAAATAATTAAATTTTTAACGATGTCCCGACGGATGATTATTAATATCTTCCCCTTCTTTCTCAGGTAACATCAAATCCTCTTTGCGAACACCCAGCGCCAACACAATGGGGCTTGCAATAAATATAGACGAATAAGTTCCCGTCAACACACCCACTAATAATGCGATTGCAAAATTATGAATAATCTCCCCGCCTAAAAAAGCTAAGGCAATCAATACCAGTATAGTTGTGAATGATGTCATCAACGTCCGACTCAATGTCTGATTTAATGATCTATTTAAAATAACCTGCGGTGTTCCTTTCCTAAGTTTTCTAAAGTTCTCCCGTATCCGGTCATAAACAACAATAGTGTCATTTAATGAATACCCAATAACGGCCAAAATAGCGGCTAATACCGTCAAATCAAACTCTAAACCCAAAACAGAAAACACACCTAAGGTAATTACAACATCATGAATCAATGCTGCGACTGACCCCAAAGCAAATTTATATTCAAATCGCCAGGCTACATAAATCAAAATACCAAAGATTGAATACAATAACGCCAGACCACCGTCTTCCGCTAATTCATCGCCGACTTGAGGCCCAACAAACTCGACCCGTCTCAAATCAGCTATTTGTGCCGAAGAACTATTGATCGCTTTCAAAACCTCAACACTGGCTTGCGAATGGTTGACGCCTTCACGCGGTTTAATTCGAATTAACACATCCTTGGCCGTTCCAAAATGCTGCACCGTCGCATCACCGAATTCATGTGCTTCTAAGGCAGACCGAATACTATTAAGCTCAACTATTTCACTATAGCCAATCTCAATTAATGTCCCCCCAGTAAAGTCAATTCCTAACTTCAGGCCATTGACAATCAATGATGCAACCGAAATAAGTAGTAATAAACCCGAACCGACTAAAGCGATTTTTCGCTTACTTATAAAATCAAAATTTTGTTTTAACATGACCATATGAAATATTTTCCTAGCCTTAATTAAAGTGACTTAACGTTCAAAATAACTACAGTGACAAACGCGCTACTCGTTGCTTGCCGTATATTAAATTAATCATCATCCGTGTTCCCATAATTGCTGTAAACATAGAGGTTATAATGCCAAGCGATAATGTGACTGCAAAACCCTTAATCGGCCCAGTACCAAAGCCAAATAAGACCAATGCAACGAGCAGTGTTGTAATATTGGCATCAAAAATAGTACCAAACGCTTTTTCATAGCCCGCGTAGATACTGGCTTGCGGAGAATTACCGTTGCGTAATTCTTCGCGAATCCGCTCAAAAATAAGGACATTTGCATCCACCGCCATACCCACGGTTAAAACAATACCCGCAATCCCCGGTAATGTCAGAGTTGCCTGTATCATTGACAGCAATGCAACAATAATTATCAAATTAAAAGCTAACGCCACATTGGCAACCAAGCCAAACACTTTGTAATAAAACGCCATGAAAACAAGCACTAATCCAAAACCAACTATAACCGACAGTGTGCCTTGGTCAATATTATCCTGTCCTAAACTCGGCCCAACCGTTCTCTCTTCAACGATCTCAATCGGTGCCGCTAACGCACCAGCCCGTAACAATAAAGCTAGATTACGCGCTTCTGTAGTACTGTCTAAACCGGTAATTTGAAATCTTTTACTAAACACCCCTTGAATAGTTGCAACATTAATCACTTCTTCAAGTTTTTCCTTATGACGCACCTTCTTGCCGTTGACTATCCGTGTTTCAACCTTATTTTCAATAAACACAACTGCCATTGGTTTGCCAATATTATCACGGGTTGTACGCCCCATTTTCTTGGCTCCAACGCCATCTAAGGTAATATAAACCGCCGCAGAATTATTTTGGTCAAGCCCAGAAGAGGCATCAACGATTTGATCACCCGTAACAATAATCTGACGTTTCAAAAGAATCGGCTGACCATTACGTTCATAATACAACCGTGAACCAATCGACTGCTTTCCTTTGGCTGCAAGTTGAGCATCATGTTTAATATCAACCATTCTAAATTCCAACGATGCAGTCGCACCAAGAATCTCTTTAGCCCGCGTCGTATCTTGCACGCCCGGTAATTGCACAACAATCCGTGTGTCTCCCTGCTGTTGAATAATGGGCTCTGCAACACCCAGTTCATTGACCCGGTTTCGCAGCGTTGTCATATTCTGAGCTAATGCAAATTTCTTTATTTCTTTTTTCTCGTCAATGGAAATACGTGCTTCAATAACAAATAACTCTTTACCATCAGCAAGTTTCAGACTTCTAAATTCAGTCCCTAATACAGCTTTTGCATTAGCGGCATCTACTTCTGATTTTAATTTAACTTGAATAACATCATTGACTTGACCAATCGAAGCATATCGAATTTTCTCAGCCCGCAACGCCCCACGAATATCGCCTACATAACGTTCTTCAGCCTGCTTAATTGCCGCATCCATATCGACCTCAAGCAAGAAATGAACCCCGCCACGTAAATCCAAACCCAAATACATAGGTTCTGCTGCAATAGCACGCAACCATTCAGGTGTCGCCGGAGCCAAATTTAACGCGGTCGTAAACCCCCGCCCTAAAGCAACCTTTAAATAGTCTGCCGCCTTGATCTGATCATCAAGATTTTCCAGACGAACCAATATTCGATCGCCACTAAATTCAATCGCCTTTGCCGTGATACCTTGCGCACTTAATGTTTCTTCTATTAAGTCGCGTTGATCGTCACTGAGTTGAGTGCTTCGCGTTGAAGAAATCTGTACCGAAGGATCGTCACCATAGATATTTGGCAACGCATAAAGTAAACCCAAGCCCAACACTAGGACAATAAATAAATTTTTCCAAAGAGGGAAACTGTTCTGCATAGTAATTCCAAAAACAAATTTAATTCATAAAAAAACGGGACCCTTAAGCTGAGCATTAACATGCCTACCATAAGGGAAAATGTTCCGAAGAGACGACTTATGAATTATTTAATCGCTTACTTTGAACTTTAAAGGTACCTTTAGGCATCAAATTTTGAATTGCTTGCCTTTGAATTTGTACAATCGTGTTATTACCAACATCTAACTGAACAAAATTATCATCCAGACTCACCACTCGGCCCAACATCCCACCGTTAGTAACGACTTCCGCCCCTTTCGTTAAGCCACCGATCATTTTCTTCTGATCTTTACCTTTCTTTTGTTGTGGTCGAATAAATAAAATATAGAAAAAAAACAAAATCCCTAAAGGAAAAGCCAAACCCTGCCATCCTGGACCTTCTACTGCAGCTGCCACTGTTTCACCAACAGCTAATGCGTCAGAAATAAAAAAACTCATTGTCTATGCCCACTCTTTAAAAAATTAGATTGATTAAAAAAAACGAACCATTATGCCACATCAGGAGCTACTTTACCCTTTTGTTGATAAAAATTTATTACAAATCGCTCTAAATCTTCTGCGGCTATTGCTTCGCGCAATTGTGCCATTAGACTGAGGTAATAATGCAAATTATGAATCGTATTCAACCTTGACCCAAGCATTTCACCGCATTTATCCAAATGCCTGAGGTAAGACACCGAAAAATGACGGCAGGTGTAGCACGAACAATCATTATCGACAGGACCACTATCGAACTGATAACGACTATTACGAATGCGCACCACCCCTTTACTGGTAAATAAATGGCCGTTTCGGGCATTACGTGTTGGCATCACACAATCAAACATATCAATCCCACGCCGAACACCCTCAACTAAGTCCTCAGGCGTACCCACGCCCATCAAATAACGCGGTTTGTCCTTCGGCATACGACCTGCAATCGCATCTAACATCCGCATCATTTCAGGTTTAGGTTCCCCCACTGAAAGTCCACCAATGGCATAACCATCAAAACCTATATCCATTAAGCCCGTTAACGACTCTTCCCGTAAATCACTAAACATACTGCCTTGAACAATACCAAACAAAGCCGACAAACTATCACCGTGCGCCACTTTACTCCGCTGCGCCCAACGCAATGACAATCGCATAGACTCAGCAGCCACCTCTTTAGTCACCGGGTAGGGTGTACATTCATCAAAAATCATCACGATGTCTGATCCCAGTGCCTTTTGAACAGCCATTGATTCTTCAGGCCCCATAAAAATCTTAGCGCCATTAACCGGCGAATTAAAGGTAACACCCTGCTCCGATATTTTTCGCAACTCACCTAAACTAAAAACCTGAAACCCACCTGAATCAGTCAAAATAGGCCCTTTCCAGGCCATAAAATCATGCAAATCACCGTGCAGGGCCATTACCTCCAACCCCGGTCTCAACATCAAATGAAAGGTATTCCCTAAAATAATTTCAGCGCCCAATTCTGTTAATTCATGCGGCGTTAGCGATTTCACTGTGCCATAAGTCCCCACCGGCATAAATACTGGCGTCTGAATAGTACCGCGATCAAACTGCAACTCACCCCGCCGCGCCATTCCATCGCTATTTTTTAACTGAAATCTCATCGATATAACCTGAAAAAGCCGACCAGAAAGTCGAGTGCGAAAAGCGCCACGCTCGCTCGAAAAAAACCACAACCACCACTAAAAGCCCCAACCACTTACCGCTCTACAATTGATTCCCCTTTTGCTAATTTAGGTAACCGGCCCTCCAGACCCATGGCATGACGCATCACTTTATGCCGTGCAGGTGTAAAGCGCCCAGCAAGCCCCAAACCAATATTACGTAACAACCGCAACGGTGCTATTTGGTTACTGAAAACCCGATAAAATACTTCCATCACATTCATCATTTTCAGATTCTCACCACGACGCAGATCTTCATAACGTTTCAAAACCCTTAACGAGGCAATATCCTGATCGTGATCAGGACCGCCAACCAAGACCTCTGCCAGCGTTGCCGCATCGAGCAATCCGATATTGACACCTTGCCCGGCAAGAGGATTAATCATATGTGCAGCATCACCCACCAATGCTACCCCAGTCTTAACATAACTTAATGCATGCTGGCGTTTAAGTGGAAAACTAGCAACCCCTAAAATCTGACTGACAGACCCTAAACAGTCAGGAAAATTCGCGAGTAACTCAGCCAACAATAAGGGTTTAGGCAAGGCCTTAAGACGTCGAACTTCATCCGGGGAGTTATACCAAACCACCGAACCAAAACGCCCTGTTAACGGCAAAAATGCCTGTGGCCCACTGGGGACAAAACGCTGCCAAGTAATATCTTGCTGCTCATAGTCTGTTTCAATATAAATAACCAGCGCATGTTGCGCATAATCCCAACTATTAACCCCTAAACCAACTGTTTGCCTGACTCTTGAATTACCACCATCTGCGGCAACCAACAGCCTCGTTTCAAGTAGCCGTCCACTTTCCAACTCAATGGTCGTTGAACCCGAACCATAGTCAATCTTGGCAATCCTGTCCGGACAGATCAACTCAACATTAGCAAAATTCTGCAACCGCTCCAGCAACGCTAATTGAATGACCCTATTCTCAACAACAAACCCTAATTCAGGCTGATTAATATCTTGACTTCTAAACTCGGGGCCGTCACTTAACTCCCAGACGCGCATACGCTTATAAGGACAAACTCGCCGCTCAACAATCCCAGACCAAACACCTAATGATTCAAAAATAGCCTGCGATGCTTTACTGAGCGCCGAGACTCTTAAGTCATGAGGCTGCTCTGGCTTAAAAACCGCCGGCATGTCTTGTTCAACAACACCGACCTTTAACGAGGTATCGCCCAACGCACAACCAACGGTTGCACCCACCATGCCGCCACCCACAACAATGACATCAAATTGTTTGTCCATAAATACTCTTAAATAAATGATCAATTAATATTGAATGTTTTTTCTTTTCGCCCTACAACATCATTTTTTCGACAACTTGAACCCTTTCATTTCGAAAAAAAACTATCATCGCACCCCCCATAGCATCGCCTTAACTGCCGCTAATAAGTACTCAAGAGGTTAATTTAACAGGGTAAACCTAAAAATGCAGCACCCACAAAGAGAGAACCCGGCCGACACTAGCCTTGCTTTACTATTCTCTTTTTTTTATAATTACAGGGCTAATTTGTGACGTATGTGATTTTATCTCATTCATCACATCATAATGATAAAAATATGCCATAGCATTAAATTTCGCAATATTATCGGCACTACTGACACGCTTTTATTCATCAGCCTGTAAAGTATTGCCTGTATCTGATCTGCAGTATAGCAAAAACTTTGCCGATCAGCATTCCCGAAACCCTCGCTACATAAAACAGCAGGTTTTGGCTCGAAATCACTGTTAGGTAATTAAATTAGGTGGTTCAAACATGTCCGTTAAAACATATAAAAAACCTCATAAACAGGGGCTATATGACCCTGCAAATGAAAAAGACAGCTGCGGCGTAGGCTTTATTGCCCACGTTAAAGGTCATCGCTCACATAAAATAATTCAAGATGCAGGCATTGCACTTGAAGCCATGACCCATCGCGGTGCGTGCGGTTGTGAAGCTAATACCGGCGACGGCGCTGGCATAATGACGGCCTTACCCCATGATTTTTTCACCAAAGTTGCGTTAACGGACTGGGCTGTAACACTTCCGCCCCCCGGACACTATGCCGCAGGCCTAGTTTTCTTACCGCAAGATGCCACCGAGAGAAAACAATGCAAGGCCGTTGTTGAAGACTTTATTCGCCAACAAAACCAGCAACTTATTGGTTGGCGCCCGGTCCCTGCTGACGCCGATGCCGCCGATATTGGCCCGTCAGCACGGGCAACAGAGCCCGTGATTGAACAGCTCTTTATCGCAGCCTCAGACGGTTTTAGCGACGACAGCTTTGAAAGACAACTTTATTTGATCAGAAAACAGTCCACAAAGGTCATCCGCAATGACACTACACTGGCACAACACGCCATGTTCTACGTGTGCAGTTTGTCGACTAAAGTCATTATCTATAAAGGTCAATTAATGCCTGAACAAGTCATGAAATATTTTCCTGACTTAAATGACCCTGACTTCACCTCCCATTTGGCCATGGTTCACTCTCGATTCAGCACCAACACCTTCCCTTCATGGGATCGGGCTCAACCTAATCGCTTTATGAGCCATAACGGTGAAATCAACACTTTACGAGGCAACCAAAACTGGATGCGCGCTCGTGAAGGAATGCTTAACAGCGATCTATTTGATGATGAATTGGCAAAAATCCTGCCGATTATCGAGCCTGATTGCTCCGACTCCGGTACATTTGATAATGTCCTTGAGTTTTTATTAATGAGCGGCCGAACACTTCAGGAAGCCGTCATGATGATGGTCCCTGAGGCCTGGCAGAACCATGAGACCATGTCAGAAGAAAAGCGCGCTTTTTACGAATTTAATTCTGCTCTGATGGAACCTTGGGATGGTCCAGCTTCTATCGTATTTACCGATGGTAAATATATCGGCGCGGTTCTTGACCGTAATGGTCTTCGTCCTAGCCGTTACTACCTGACGCATGACGATCATGTCATTATGGCCTCTGAAGTTGGTGTCATACCTGTTGAACCTGAAAATGTTAAATACAAAGGCCGGCTACAACCAGGCCGTATGTTTTTAGTTGATTTTGAACAGGGTCGATTAATTCCTGATGAAGAACTAAAATCATCTTTTGCCGCAAAACGTCCCTATGGTGACTGGCTTAATCAGCACCGCGTACAACTAAGTGATCTCAATATAAACCCTAAAAATCAAGCTTTTGAACCTGATTCCCTGTTAGCTAGAATGCAAGCCTTTGGCTTCACCAGCGAAACCATGCAGTTTATGCTGATTCCTATGGTTATAGAAAAACGCGACCCGTTAGGATCCATGGGCAATGATTCTGCTTTAGCGTGCCTATCAGACCAACCTAGAATGTTGTATGACTATTTCAAACAACTATTTGCGCAGGTCACTAACCCGTCTATCGACTCCATTCGTGAAGAAACGATTATGTCTTTACGATGCTATATAGGGCCCGAAAAAAATCTAATTGATACCTCTGCTGAACATTGCCACCGATTACTCATTGAACAACCCATTTTGAGCAACCCTGAATTGGCAGCCATCAAAGACATTGACCATCGCGGCTGGAATACCAAGACTATTGACATTACTTGGCCCAAAGCTGAAGAGAACGCCGGCCTTGAAAAAGCACTGGATCGCATTTGTGCTGAAACAGAACAAGCGATTGAAGCCAACGCAGAATTAGTTATTCTATCGGACCGAAATGTCAGTGCCGATCGGATTGCGCTCCCTGCTCTACTTGCTACCGGTGCTGTACATCAACATTTAATACGTCTAGCGCAAAGAACACGTATTGGAATAGTTCTTGAAACCGGTGAAGCCAGAGAAGTTCATCATCATTGCCTCTTAATTGGATTTGGTGCCGATGCAATCAACCCTTACTTGGCTTTTGAATCGTTATGGCAAGCACGCCGCGATGGCCTTTTAGATAACGATTTAGCAGACGATAACGCGATCGTTGAAACCTACCGTAAAGCCGTCGGCAAAGGTATGTTAAAGGTAATGGCTAAAATGGGCATTTCAACCTTACAAAGTTACAAAGGCGGTCAGATTTTTGAAGCTGTTGGCCTCCGTGATGATGTTATTGAACGTTGTTTTAAAGGCACTGCCAGCCGCATTCAAGGTGTCGATTTTGACGTCATTGCCTCAGAGGCTACCCGTCGCCACCTCATCGGCTACCCTGAAAACAGTAACGACAATTCAGATAGCCTCCCGAATCAAGGCGAATTTCACTGGCGCGCCAAGGGTGAAAAACACATGTGGGACCCTGAAGCGATTACCAATATTCAAGCCGCTGCACGCACTAACGATCATAAAACCTATGCGCAATTTGCCGAGCATATGAACCGTGACTCTAAAACGCGTTGCACCATTAAAGGCTTACTGGGTTTTAAAGAAAATATCACCGCTGTGTCTTTAGACGAAGTCGAATCAGCGCAAGAAATTGTTAAGCGTTTTTGTACCGGTGCTATGAGTTTTGGTTCAATCTCAGCCGAAGCCCATGAATCATTAGCTATCGCCATGAACCGCCTAGGCGGTAAAAGTAATACCGGTGAAGGGGGGGAGGACAGTGAACGTTTTACCCCGATGGCGAATGGTGACAGTAAGCGTTCTGCCATTAAACAAGTCGCCTCCGGACGCTTTGGTGTGACCGCTTGGTATCTCGCCAATGCGGACGAACTACAAATCAAAATTTCACAAGGTGCTAAACCCGGCGAAGGCGGCGAATTACCCGGCAAAAAAGTTGATAGTTATATTGCAAGAATACGCCACTCGACACCCGGTGTTGGCTTAATCAGCCCACCACCGCATCATGACATTTACTCGATTGAAGATTTAGCTCAATTAATTTTTGATCTTAAAAACTCAAACCCGTCGGCTAGAATAAGCGTTAAGCTAGTCTCGGAAGTGGGTGTAGGAACGATTGCCTCCGGCGTTGCTAAAGCCCATGCGGATCATATCCTTATTTCGGGTGATAGCGGTGGTACCGGCGCGTCCCCTCTTACCAGCATCAAACATGCCGGTCTGCCATGGGAATTAGGCATTGCTGAAACGCATCAAACACTGGTTATGAATGATCTGCGCTCTCGCGTAACCTTACAAACTGACGGTGGCTTAAAAACCGGTCGTGATGTGGTTATTGCAGCCTTATTAGGTGCTGAAGAGTTTGGTTTTAGTACCGCCCCCCTCATTACACTGGGCTGTATCATGATGCGCAAATGTCACCTAAACACCTGTCCAGTCGGTATTGCGACACAAGACAAAGAACTTCGCAAGAAATTCAAAGGGGATCCTGAGTACGTCGTTAACTACTTATTTATGGTTGCCGAAGAAGCACGTGTGTTAATGGCAAAACTAGGTTTTCGGTCAATCGACGAAATGGTTGGCCGCACCGATGTTCTTGAGACTAACGAAGCCATTGCTCACTGGAAGGCTGATGGCCTTGATTTGACCTCCATATTAACAATGGCTCCAAAACCACATGACGATGTCAAAGTGATCAAGACTATTCCACAAGACCACGGTCTTGACAGCGTCATGGATAATCAATTATTAACAATCTGTGAAGAGGCTCTAGCTAATGGCACCCCGGTTAGTCATGAAATGGCTATTATTAATACGGACCGAACCGTAGGGACTATTCTTAGCCACAACCTCGTTAAAAAATGGGGTGCTGAGATGTTGCCGGCTGACACCATTAACCTTAAATTTAATGGTTCTGCGGGTCAAAGTTTTGGCGCTTTTTTGGCTGGCGGAATCACCATGACTATTGAAGGTGATGCTAACGACTATGTTGGGAAAGGACTATCAGGTGGCAAAGTTATTGTTTACCCCCCTAAAAACAGTTCATTTTCTGCTGAAGAAAATATTATTGTCGGGAATGTCGTTCTATATGGCGCCACCTCGGGCTCTGCATTCCTACGCGGCCGTGCTGCAGAGCGCTTCTGTGTACGTAACTCAGGCGCTAACGCTGTTGTTGAAGGCGTGGGCGACCATGCTTGCGAATACATGACCGGTGGTAGAGTCGTTATCTTAGGCCCAACCGGACGTAACTTTGCGGCGGGTATGAGTGGTGGGATTGCCTATGTTTGGGATTACAATAATGAATTCCTGAAAAATTACAATCCAGGTATGGTTGAACTTGAAACCGTTGACCAACCTGCCGATGTAGATGAATTACACGGTCTTATTTCATTGCATTTTGAAAACACCGCGTCAGCTGTTGCCCAACAAATTTTAGACAACTGGTCATCAGTCTTAACTCAATTTATTAAAGTCATGCCTACCGACTATAAACGTGTTCTAGCCGAACGCGCACAACAAAGTAGCCATGCACACGGAGAAACAAGCAATGGGTAAACCGACAGGGTTCAAAGAATTTCAACGCCAAACGATTCCATATCGTGACCCGCAAGCAAGGCTTACTGATTATCAAGAAATCTATACGACGCCACCGGAATCACATCTCACAACCCAGGGAGCACGTTGCATGGATTGTGGCGTCCCCTTTTGCCAATCAACAACAGGCTGCCCCGTTGACAACCTCATACCAGAATGGAACGACTTGGTTTATCGTGGCCGTTGGAAAGATGCACTTGACCGCTTACACCGAACCAATAATTTTCCTGAATTTACCGGCCGCGTATGCCCGGCTCCTTGCGAAGGCTCCTGTGTTTTAGGTATCAATGAACCGCCGGTCACCATTAAAAATATTGAAAATTCCATTATTGATCGGGGTTTTAATGAAGACTGGGTTCAAGCACGTCCCCCCTCAACGGAAACAGGATACACAGTTGCCATTATTGGCTCTGGGCCAGCAGGAATTACCGCCGCTCAACAATTGCGCCGTATTGGTCACACCGTTACCGTCTATGAACGTGCCGATCGTATTGGTGGCTTACTAATGTATGGTATCCCCAACATGAAGCTTGAAAAGAAAGTAGTCGAAAGAAGAATCGACCAATTACGTGCTGAAGGGGTAGCCTTTATTACCAATGCTCATATTGGAAAACCCGAAGACTTTCCTACCGGCCATATCAACCAAATCATGACCGATAATAATCATGAAATAACCTTTATTGACCCAAATGAACTTGTCAAAAATAATGATGCCGTTCTTTGGGCAACCGGTGCAACCAAACCACGTGATCTCCCTATTCCCGGACGAGGACTCAATGGTATTTATTCAGCAATGGACTTTTTAACCCGCAATACCAAAAGCCTATTGGACAGCAACCATGAAAATGGTCAATTTATCAGCGCTAAAGACAAAAATGTCATTGTAATCGGCGGCGGCGATACTGGAACCGATTGTATTGGAACATCTTTACGTCATGGTTGTAAAACATTGGTTAATTTTGAGCTTCTACCCGAACCCCCTCAAACCCGTGCTGATAATAATCCTTGGCCTCAATGGCCTAAGATATTCCGTGTTGATTATGGTCATGAAGAAGCCACGAAACGTGATGATAAAGACCCCCGCGAATACTGTATCCTCAGTAAAGAATTTATTGATGACGGCGAAGGTAATCTAGCCGGTGTTCGCACGGTTAATGTTGAATGGACTCAAGATGAAAACGGTCGTTTTACTATGACCGAAGTTCCGGGTAGCGAAAAAGAATGGAAAGCAGAATTGATCACCTTAGCGATGGGGTTTTTAGGGCCTGAAGCGACAGCTACCGATATGATCAATATTGACTATGATAATCGCTCAAACATAAAAGCCGAATACGGTCAGTTTACCACGAACGTTGAAGGTGTTTTTGCAGCAGGCGATTGTAGACGGGGACAATCTCTCGTAGTCTGGGCAATCAATGAAGGTCGTGGTGCAGCCCGAGCTATAGACCAATACTTACAAGACAATAAAATGAATTAACAAAAACGCTTTATTTATCAATGCTACCCCTTGAGCGTAGCATTGATAAATTACCCATTATTGCTTATCAATCAAGAAGATGCCTTTTCTGAGTTGTCCTTATTGGCACCAAAAACTGCATTCAGATACTGATACATCGACACAACGGTAATAACTGCAGCAATATAGAGTAATAAATAACCTAAAGCACTCACCGGCAAGAATAAAAGATCGTCGCTGAAAAGCAAACACCCAATAGCAACCATTTGTGTTCCTGTTTTCCATTTACCTAGATTAGAAACAGCCACTACATCACGTTGACCACTGCTTGCCATCCATTCGCGCAAAGCAGAAATAACCAACTCTCGCCCGATAATAATAGCTGCCGGTAGCGTCATAAAGACAGACGCTTCTGTTTGAATAATGATGACCAGTGTCAGCACAACAAGTAATTTGTCAGCGACCGGGTCTAAAAAAGCACCAAAATTGGTATGCTGACCCATTTTTCTAGCCAAGTGGCCATCGAGCCAATCCGTGAACCCGGCAAAAGAAAAAATAACCGTACACGCAATATTGGAATATTCCCAAGGTAAGTAAAAAACGATGACGATAAGAAATGTTAACGCAATACGCGTAAACGTGAGTAATGTCGGTATATTATATTCAACCATGATCTTGATGAAATGTGTCGTAAATTCGTTGCGCTAATTGATGACTAATCCCATCAATACTGCATAAGGCATCCACCCCAGCGCTTGAAACACCTTGCAACCCTCCAAACTGTTTTAACAATAATTGTCTTCGCTTAGGCCCAAGCCCAACAATAGACTCCAGAACGGATTGTTTTTTTACTTTACCGCGCCGTAAACGATGACCTGTAATCGCGAACCGGTGCGCTTCGTCTCGAATATGCTGAATAAGTAATAAAGCACTGGCATTCGGATTAATATCTAAGGGCAGATTTTCACCTACACTAATAATTTTCTCCATGCCCGCTTTCCGGTCTACCCCCTTGCAAACCCCTAGTATCATAACATTATTTATTAATAATTCATCCAATGCTTTGTCAGCTGCATTGACCTGACCGCGCCCCCCATCAATAAATAAAATATCAGGCGACTCATGCTCCCCTTTAATCAACCGCCTGAACCGCCTGGATACAGCTTGCTGAATTGCCGCGCAATCGTCACCTTTGGTAATCCCTTCAATATTAAAGCGCCGGTAAGCAGACTTAACCGGGCCTTCTCGGTCAAACACAACGCATGACGCAACAGTTTGATCCCCTTGAGTATGGCTAATATCAAAACACTCTAATCGCTTAGGAATTTCCTCTAAATCAAGTTCTTCTTGAAGACTCACAAAACGATTAAATAGGCTTTGTTTATTACTGAGCCGCCCTAACAACGCATTTTCAACATTTGTTTGCGCCATTTTCAACCACTTAAGCCTATCTCCTCTAAGACGTGTAGAAATAGTCACCCCATGTTTAGCATATTTAGATAACACCGCCATGATTAAGTCCTGCTGGTCCAACTCATGATTTAAAAATATTTCATACGGAACTTTCTTGTCTAAATAAAATTGCGTTATAAAAGCCTCTAATACCTCACTTTCAGTATTTGCAACATTCATCTTTGGAAAGAAAATCTTGTGCCCGATGTGCTGTCCACCACGAATAAAAAGCACTTGCACACAGGCTAAAGTGGACTCCGTGGCACAAACGACTATATCCACATCACCTTTCTCCCCATGAACAAAATGTTTTTCAAGCACGGTGCGTAATAAAGCAATTTGATCTCTAATCCGCGCGGCATTTTCAAAATTTAACTGTGCTGCTGCTTGTTCCATCTGCACAATCAATTGATCAATCAACACATGCCCTTTCCCTTCGAGGAAAAGCAAGGTTTTAGCTAATTCTTGCTGATAATCCGCTTGCGTTACCAATCCGACACAAGGCGCACTACAGCGTTCAATCTGGTATTGTAAACAAGGTCTTGATCTATTTTTATAGTAAGAGTCTTCGCACTGCCGAATCGGAAATATTTTCTGTAATATTTTCAAGGTTTCCCGAACGGCACCTGCACTCGGATAAGGTCCAAAAAATTGACCGGGTTTTTTTTTGGCGCCCCGGTGAAAGGTGATCTGAGGAAAATCCTGCTCTGTGGAAATATAAATATAAGGGTAAGACTTATCATCACGCAAACAAATATTGTATCGGGGTTTATAGCGCTTAATTAACTGACTCTCGAGTAATAATGCCTCCCCTTCCGTATGGGTAATGACAACCTCAATAGATAAAACCTTACTGACCATGGCCAATTGTTTTGGTGAAGTCGACTGGGTCCTAAAATAACTCGACACCCTATTTTTAAGATTTTTAGCCTTACCGATATAAATAATATCACCCTGGCTATTTAGCATTTTATAAATTCCAGGTCGATGCGTTAAGCCTTTTAAGAATGACTTAATGTCAAAATTTTGACCCGATTCAACGTCATTACTTTCGGTCATTTTGTAATTTTTTTATGCTTTTAAAGACTTGATGAAACATCTCGACAGTTAACCGCTTGGTGTTAACGTTATAACGACTGCAATGATAAGAATCAATTAAAACTCGCCCCGGCGCAAGGATATGGGTTTTATTATGTGCAAATTTAAACGCTGACAATTTAAGCCCGAGTGCTCGCAATACCGCTTGATGTGCAATACTCCCCAAAGCCAAAATAACAACCTGTTCTGAAAGCGCATTAATTTCGGCGGCCAAATAGTGATTGCATTGTCGAATTTCAACACCCGTCGGCTTGTTATCTGGTGGCAGACATTTTACTGCATTGGTAATTCTACACCGAGATAATATCAGTCCATCATCGGCGCTTTTACTTTCTGAATAATTACTATAACCAAAGGTAAACAACGCTTCATAAAGTAAAATACCGGCATAATCTCCCGTAAATGGCCGGCCGGAGGCATTAGCACCATGCATTCCGGGAGCTAACCCCACAATTAATAACTCCGGTTTTGAAACACCAAAAGCGGGGACAGGACGGGCATAATAATCGGGATGTTTTTGTTTAACAGAATCTAAAAACGCCGCTAACCGAGGACATTGACGACACTCACTATTAAAATATTCCGTTGCGCTCATATGACTCTCGAACCGACTAAAATTGAGACTCTAACGGTTTAGAAAACTTGGGTCTTATAACGTCCTCAAATAATATTTTAGTGTCTTTGAACGCTTCAACTTTAGATGCGGTCATCCAACAGGATAAATTAACTGTCGCCTTGGTTAAAATCCTTTCTAAATCCGAGTCAGACTGGACTTCATCTTCTTCTAACGGGTATAAAAGCCCTTCATTATTTAAGAATTTCTCAATAGCCTGGGCCTTAATTGCGAACTGGGTATTTTTAGGGACTGGACGCCAAAAATCATGGCCCATTTGAAGGGCACGCTTATCCTCGAGTAAGGCTGTTAACCTACCGTTGTTATCAACCACTGCACTTCCACCCAAAATAGTTTCAAAGTCACCTTCTATTTGTAATTCTGTGACTTTATTTTTTACTCCACTCACTGCTGACACAACCACTGATTCAAGACTTTTTTTCGCCTCTCGTGGCATCTTAGCTAAGGCTCTTAGCACCCATAATTCTTTCATAATAAAAATATCCTTATGACTTAACGCTAAGAATATCTCCGGGCTGATCATTGCGTTTAGTAAGGCTAAATTCACGGTTAAATTCTCAGCACGAACACTTGCAACAAATTCAGCACCTTGTTTATTAAATGTTATTTGCTCACATCCTTTCGCGACATTCTGGGTAGTTAATATATGTCCTACCGGCGAAACAAATACCCCTTCCCCCGTTGCCGCTAACACCCACCCCTCTAAATTAGTAGCCGCCAGATTTGTAATACCCCGAATATCACCGGGTACCGTTAAGCTAATAGCATCTGTTTCACCTAACAGAACGCCATTTTCCCAGCGCCCGGAAAAGTCAGCGTTATTTGATGCACTATAGCGCCCATACCCTTCAGGTACTCCATTTTTCCATTCTCCATTGTATTGACCGCCATCTTTAAACGAAAAAATGCCGTATCCATTAAATTTCCCGGCTATAAAATGCCCTGAATATTTTGTCTCGTCGTTAAACACTAAACGTCCAAACCCCTGAAACTGACTGTTTTGAAACTCACCCACATATTCAAAACGGTCAGGGACAACGAACTTTCCAGCACCTTGAATACGACCGTGAAAAAACTTTCCTTGATAAGAGGAACCGTCTGAAAATTGATAACGTCCCAGTCCATTTAATTGATTATTTCCCCAAAACCCTTGGTACCGATCACCATTAATAAATATAAACTCACCTTGCCCAGAACGCTTTCCTTCTATCCACTGTCCGTCATAACGCCTTCCACTGGGGGTTGTAAAAATACCGGAACCTGAGAAATTTCCTTGAATAAACTCCCCTTGATAATGTCGCCCATCGGCATAACGTTTTATGCCTTCCCCGTGCGGCATCCCTTTTAACCAATTCCCATGATACTGATCGCCATTCTTCTCACTTAGAGTTCCTTGGCCTTCTTGCTTATCCTTGCGCCATTCACCACTGTATTGACTTCCTGAACTAAAATGATAAACCCCATTTCCTTGACGCTGGTTATTAATCCATTCACCGTCATAATGGTCACCATTCACATATTGAAAACTGCCTTTCCCATGAAAATTACCTTGGTCAAATTCACCCTGATAAAACTGACCCTCTGGAAAAGTATAACGCCCCTGCCCTTGTCGGACGCCATCTACCAATACACCTACATAACGCCCCTCAGACTCAGAAAGAATTGACCTGTCCCCAATAAAAGTACACCCTGAGACTAAAAAAGAAAGAAAGAAAAGGTTAGCAAAAAGTCGCGGCATAACTCTGGGATTTAAAAGTTGAACAATAGTTGTAAATCAATTAACAATTTTTAGTTTACTTGAATTAACTCGAGAAACAAACGCTATCCACATTCAAGATGTTACACGCTATAGAAATGGTTGATCGGCTTAAGAGATAAAATCTTCCCTAGGACCTTCGCCCGCCATATCCATAGCGGATTCATCATGAACCAAAGACGTAATAGTCTTCAACAATAACGCAGAATCAATCGGCTTTAACACCCGCGCATTCATTCCGGATGATTTAATCCCCTTTAACTCTTCAGGCATCGCATCAGCCGTACAGGCTATGATCGGTATTTTATTATATTTAGCGTTTTTTCGAATAACTTGTGTTGCCGTAATACCATTCATAACCGGCATCTGTAAGTCCATCAAAACACAATCAAATTGTTGCTTCCGGGTTGCCTCAATCGCTTCTAAGCCATTTTCTGCGAGAGTTACCTGTGCCCCATATTCTTCTAAGAAATAAATAACTATTTCCTGGTTGATATCATTATCTTCAACTAACAAAATATTCAATCCTGATAAATTTTCAGCCGCTTTTGTCTTTATGTCATCACCCTTTAACAATGCCTCTGACGGATTTGGTTCTTTAAAGAAATTATTAATGCCTTGAGCAAGACTGAAAGTACTCAACGGTTTCTCTATAAAACAATATAAATCGGCCTCTTTACCCGGTATGATCTTTTCTTTATCTTGATCATCAACCACAACCAGCATTGGCTTGGTATTGTTCACGATAATCTTAGAACAACAATATACGCAGCGACAAAAGCCCTCCGCGCAATGTTCTTGCGTATTACAATCATAAATAATGAGCTCAACATCATGAGCCTGATGAATTTCCTCCAAAGCCTTGCCACCTCCACTCAACTGATGAACCGGCAGAGACAATGCTGTTAAGGTCGACATAATCGCCTGCTGACAGAGGCCTTCTTGATCCGCTACGAGCAAAACCTTGTGCCCTTTACACGCATCGAAACAAACATTAGCCTCGGGAGAATCAGCACTCTCCATAACCACAGTGAAATCAAATCGACTCCCTTCATTTATTTTACTGTGACAAGTTATGTTTCCGTCCATTAACTCAACCAACTGCTTGCTAATAGACAATCCTAATCCAGTTCCCCCAAATTTACGGGTCGTATTCGTTTCTGCCTGAACGAATGGTTTAAAAATCTCTTGGGTCTTTGCAAGACTCATACCCAGACCTGTGTCTGTCACAGAACAACTAAATAAAATCTTCTTATTGGGGGCTCTTCGTGTTTCTAACTTTAATTCAATACCACCTTCATCTGTAAATTTAATGGCATTACTTAATAAATTAATACAAACCTGACTCAAACGTAACGAATCACCGACAATATACACAGGAATCTTTGGATCAAATGCAAAAACCAGTTCAACGTCCTTTTTACTGTGATTTGAGAAAATGATTCTCAAGTCTTCAGCCCACTCATGTAAATTAAACCGAGTCATTTCAAGTGTTAGTTTTCCTGATTCAATTTTAGATAAATCTAAAATATCATTGATTAACATTAATAACCGACCTGCGGCTGAGCGGATATTTTTGGTATAGTGTTCTTGCCTATCATCTAACGATGATTTTTTTAACATTCCTGCCAACCCAATAATAGCATTCATCGGCGTTCTAATTTCATGGCTCATATGTGCTAAAAAAACTGATTTAGCGTGATCAGACTCTATAGCCGCCGATTTAGCGTCAATCAGTTCTTGAGTCCTTTTATCAAAAACATGAGCTAACTGTTCTAATTCATCGTGAGTTCCAGTCGGACTACATAATACTGATTCATCAGGAGATGATACTTTTTCGCACAACAGTAATATCGGCTTGGTAATCTTCTTAACAGCGTGTCTTGATAATAAAAAGGTAATAGTCATTACCACTAAGGTTAAGAGTAATAACTCTATTAACCCATCAATAATAGGAAGATAAAAAACGTCATGCCTAAGTCCATTGACTATTCTAATCTTCAAGCCCTGTACATAAATTAAACCATCCGTCCCTTTACTTTCAAAAAGAAAATATTGATCCTCGATATTTCTTTTATTCTTTTCTTTAGCTATTGTTTTTCCAATCCTAATTCTACCTTGATGATGTTGCAACTGAAGTGCTAACCGATCGCCTAAAAATAATTGAATCAATCCTACATTCTTCTTTTTAGCAAACCTCATTAATTTAGAAACGTTAATCATTCCTAAAACACCACCCTGTACAGACCCATAGATAACAATAGGCGTAAAAAAGCAAATCATTCTTTCCTCGGGTCGATAATAAAACAAATTTTCATGGCCACTATTAAAATTTAGACAGGGCAATACGTTATTATTTTCAACTCCTTCAACTATAAGATTACCTTTATTATTAACAACAGCTAATCCGTCAAAATCAAATAATTCTTGCTGCTCTTTAAGAAATCCCAGTAAATAAATCTTCCACCTTTGTGGATCAATTAGCCCCTTAATCACAGTATCTCGTCGACTTAACGCACCATTCCTCGCCATCATTTCATCCAACATAAACTCCATAACTTCTAAATCGTTACGAAGTTCACCTTCGGCTTGCTGTTCTAATTGAGTGTAAATATGGGTGAAAAAAGATAAGGCAAAAATAATAAAAACAAAAAACATCATGACCCCTACAATTTGTAACATTTGAGAAGTCAAACGTTGTGTTATAGAGGTTTCACAATATTTCGATAAACGGTGATTAGAAACGATTCCCCCCACCGTTATTTTCCTGTAAAAGGGGCTAAACTCAAATCTTCAAAACCTAAAGCGTCATGATCCGAAGTTGTAAAGGGAGGGCGATACGCTTTAATCAAACCGGAATAATTTTCAATATGCTCCAAACTATCCCTGACTTTTACCCGGTCAATCGATTGCGCCTGCTCAACCGCCTTGACCAAAAGATAGATCAGATCATAAGCATGCGCCGTATCTGATTCAGCTATTATTTTCTGTTCCCCTGCGGTCGGATAGCGTTCAAAATAACGTTTTTTTAAGGCCTTTACCTGTTCCGTATTCGACTGCATCATACTAAAGGTCTGCAGGACACTTATATCCAGTTTTTCCACGGCCGCCCCAGTTGCACCATCCAGTTTTCCTCCGGTGATTCTCCAATGGGAAATCACCGGAATTGTCCTATTCATTAAAGCCATATTTTTAAAAAGAGTAGTCCCTTCCGGTGCATTAGCAACCAAAATAATAACCTCAGCACCTTTCGCTTCAATAATGGCCAATACACGATTGAAATCATCGTCCCCCCACACAAAAGAATGTGCAGCCACTAATGCAATCTCATCATTCGTTTGTTGCTTTAATGCCTTTGTAATCCCTTTCAGGTTACCCCGGCCCCATCCGGTGTCTTCGTAAAGATAAGCTATACTCTTATAGCCACGTTCAAGCGCCTTTGAAACTAAAAAAGGTGCCGCATACTCATCTCTTACCGAGAGTCTAAAGGTATAATTTGGGTTATAACCATTTTCAATAATCGCCGTTGCAGTAGCCCACGGGTCAAGATAAATTATTTTCTCTTGATGAATAATTTCTTGCTCAGCTAAGGCAACAGGACTGTGTAAGCCACCAACGACTGCCAGCAAATTTATTTCTTTAGCAAACGCTCCAATATTTCTAATACCTTGGTCACTAAAACCGGTATGACTCAAACTCTTTAAAACTAATTCTTTTCCTAACACCCCGCCCGCTTGATTAATTTCATCAAGCGCCAATTCAATACCCCGCTTAATAGCAACACCTGATTGTGAAGCACTCGAAGTCAAATCAGCATCTAAACCCATCAAAAGTTGATTATCACTCACAGGTTGATGTCTATGTAATAGTTGACGAGTCATTTCTATAAGATAATTACCCCACAACTCTCGCTTGAATTCTATGCCTCGCTGAGCCCATTGCTTGAATACACGTAAAGCCTTTTCAGGAAGATCGTACAGCTTAACGCCTACCGCTACTAACAATGAAATTGCCTTCACTGGCGATGCGGGTGAACTGTTCTGGGTGAAAATATTTTCTGCTGAGTTTTTTAATACCGGTTGTAATCGTTTAGGTAAGGCACTCAACCGTTGTGGGTTAATTACGACAAACCGGCCGGATAACATTAAATTATCCCGCGCTAGAAATTTTAGCGGCGAATTTTACATTACTTGAAGCCATCTGCTCCATTGTTGCGCTATAAGTTGGTATAACACCGTCCGCAACCGCCGGTAAAATTTGTTCAGGCTCTACCATTCGCGTATTAAGGTCCAATCTTTCCAACAATAACCCGTCAAAACCCTTCTCTGGAATCCCTACCATGTTATTTTGAACCTCTTCAAAATGAGCAATAGGTTGAGCTGTTAAGAAATGGCTAAAACCAGAGATTTCGAAAGCGGCTAATGTAAATTCTTTTTTAAGGGCTTTAGACCTTAAATAGTCTCCCATTTCAGAAGTCCAAATTTTGTTCATCTCAGCCACATCATTAAACAATCCTGGGCTTTGTAGAAAAGCAAGTTCAGGAATCATTGCCCCCACTTCCGTCAGATCCGTCAAGACGATATCAACGTCACCGTTGATCACTTCTGTTAGTGGTTGCTCTGTGACATCTTGAGAAATAAGATGGGGCTCAATCACAATCTTCCCTTTACTTTTTTCTTTAACCGAGCGTACAAACTGTTCGACAAATAATGACTGTTTAGCTGATTCCGTTAGCCCTAGTGTCAGGATAACCCCTCCGTCTTCTAAGCTACTCTTAGGTTTCGACCCAACATCACTCCTGATTAGAAAATCCAACGATAACGCGCTATTACTCGGTTTTGACCGCACTTCATTTTTATTATTACCATAAATCATGATAACGATTAGGGTAAAAGTCATACCCAAAATCAGCATTGTTCTTTTTTGCAAAGAGTCCATTAAACCGTCCTATTAAAAAAGCACTTGCAAACCGAATGCAACCCCTGTGCCAGTTAACTTTGCATTAGCCCCTTCGTACTCATTAATTCGTCCTTCTAATACAAAATTAACATTATCAATAATCTCATAATGCAACTGCGGCTCTGCTACCCAACGATTCTTACCATCTTCATCGATATTAAAGTCTGCAAAACCTCTGATATACAGTCGCTTCGTTAACCCTAGTCGATATACAACACTGGCTTGAGACCTTGCATATTGATTCGTTTGTATTGGAAAATATCGCCATTGCAGCCAACTTTTCTGACCCGCGATCAAAGGAATATCATGCTTGTAATTGACACCAAATCTTAATAAGTTATTATTAGCACCATTCGCATCGTTATATTCCACCTCGAGTCCCAAACCTTTAACCCCCATAACCCATTCAGGATCCAAAGTTCGTCGCAGACGATATTCCAAGAAATAACGCGTAAAATCAAAACGATTACTTTCATTATTTTGATCACTGAGAATATCAATAAAACCCCAGGCATTAAAACCCAACGGTAAGTTTTTAAAACCGCCTGAGACGGTTAACGAGTTATATTCCCGATGGTCAAATAAATAAGTGGCATCACCAAAAGCAATAATTTCTTGTTTCGATAATATAGGTATAGCCTGTACCTGAGCGGCTGATGATTCAGCCTGAATACTGAAATGCGCCAACCCCATAACAACAATGAGCACTACACCTAACATTTTCTTAATCACGCGGATACTCCCTTAGCAAATATAGCGCCACTTCTTATCTAAACGCTACCCTAACCGGATAACCTGAATGGAGCTGAATTTAACTGAGCAAGTGATATGCCAAAAAATACTTCCTTTGGCTTTACTCACTTTTACCCGCAAGGCGTTACGAGACAAACTCATCCCGCATAACACTTACTAAGCACGCAATGACAAAATATTTATTAAATATGTAAAAGGAGTAACGTTATTTGCATTATGCAATGCAACTTAAGCGGTTTTTTTTAGAAAAATGTGCGTTATTTGGAGAAATTGTTGACATAAAAAAAGCGCGTTTCCGCGCTTTTTACTAAACCATAAAATTAAAAAATTAATGCGCCATGAGTATCGCTGCTTTAATCTTCTCCATCGCAACCTTTTCTAATTGCCGAATACGCTCAGCGGAAACGACATAGCGATTTGCTAATTCCTGCAGGGTCATCTTTTTGTCATTTAACCAACGATTTTTCAAAATATCCTGACTACGTTCATCTAAATCAGCCATGGCCTGAAGTAATAATTGACTGTTATGACTACCCCAGTCTGCTTTTTCTAAAATCTGGGCAGGATCCGTGCCTTGTTGAACCAAAAATTGCGCTGGGGTTGCTGTAGGCTTATCATCAAGGTTTGGATTGTCTTCTGATTTTAAATCAAAAGCCATATCACTCGCATTAAGCCGTTTTTCCATTTCATAAACGCTTTCAAGTTTTACGCCTAAATCACCGGCAATTGCTTTGGCTTCATCATGACTCAACCAGCCTAAATTCTTTTTCGATTTTCTTAAATTAAAGAATAACTTCCGTTGTGCTTTAGTGGTCGCAATTTTTACTACACGCCAATTTTTAATCACATATTCATGAATTTCAGCGCGAATCCAATGAACGGCAAAGGTAATCAACCGAACGCCAACATTAGGATCAAAACGTTTAACCGCTTTCATTAAACCAATATTGCCTTCCTGAACAATATCATTGAGCGATAAGCCATAACCCGCATAACCACGCGCCACATGCACTACAAATCTTAAATTAGACATCACGAGCAACCGCGCGGCCTCTAAATCATTTTCTTCATGAAAACGTCTTGCCAATTCTTGCTCTTGCTCTGAACTTAAAGGTTCCAGTTGATTGACGGCTGTTAAATAGCCATCAAATGAAGTCGCTGACAAATTATAAGGTAATGTCATATTGTGATTCATTTTAAACTCAGTTGGTTTTACACAGTGTCATATTAGCACTCCTTGCCCAAGAGTGCTAATATTTTTTATGCTAACCCATCGCTCCCACTTTACAAGGTAAAAACAAACACTTATGTGTGCTTAAGGCTGTTAATCGAGGTAAAACTAAAGTGATTCGTTACCGTTAACAATAGCCATCTTTTAGCTTTATTTACCCTTGACCTTTTTTCCAACGATTCTTTCTTACTGACTTCTCTGCTTCTTTTTGCGCTTCTAAAATTGCTAATTCTGCTAATTCTTCGGCCACCATTTCAGGTGTTTCCAGCGTCAAGCGGCCAAAATTACCCGAGCGTAATTCACGAAGAAAAAGCTTGCCAACCTTGTCATTATCAATACGTCCGCCTCGTTGCAAACAGCCTCGCTGTTTGCCGATTTCATAAAGGATGGTCTCAGCCTTGTCCGGTAATTCAGGCAATTGATAACGGTTAACTAAATACTCCGGATACACCTTTGATAAGTAATTAACCGCAAAAAAAGCAACATCATAATATTCCATCGCTGTGTCTTTTATCGCACCGGTCGTAGCTAACCGATAGCCACTGTTTTTATTTTTAACATTGGGCCACAAAACCCCCGGCGTATCTAATAACACCATATTATTACCCAAACGTACCCGCTGCTGCATTTTCGTTACTGCCGGCTCATTGCCCGTTTTCGCAATTGTTCGCCCTGTTAGCGTATTAATTAACGTTGATTTACCCACATTTGGAATACCCACGATCATCATATTGACCAGCTTTATATCGTTTTGTCCAAGCCCTAATATTTTCTGGCATAAATCGGGTAACTCACTGACTTTATCCGGCTCTTGGGCTGTTAATGCTAATGACTTTACCCCTAATTCATAGCTCATATAGTCTTGCCAGCGCCGTGTCATTTTAGGATCGGCTAAATCGCTCTTATTTAAAATAGTAATACAAGGTTTATCACCTCTCAATTCCGAAAGTACTGGATTTGAACTACTAAATGGAATACGGGCATCAACAATTTCAATCACTAAACTAACGCGCTTGAGTGTCTCTTTCATTTCTTTAAAGGCCTTATGCATATGGCCCGGATACCATTGTATTTTCATAAATTATGAACTGTATTCTAGGTTACGTAATTGTCATTCTTGGTAAAACTACGACGCTTAAAGCAATTTTATTTTCTCTTTACTCAAAGAAATCCTTTGGTCACGATACAGTTGCCCTAAGGCTTTCTTATAGCGCGCCTTACTGACTTCGAAGCGACTGTATATATCATGCGGAGGACTTTTATCTGTCAAGGTAGATTCGCCGCCCTGTGACTGAAGATAACTCACAATTTTTTCAACCAATTCCTCTCGGTCTTCACTTGCTACTTTGGAAAGCGTTAAATCAATTTTCCCATCGTCACGTATCTGCTTAATATAACCCTGTAACTGTTGTCCGATTGTTAACGACTGGAAAACCTCATTTCTAAAAATAACCCCCAGATAAAGTTGGTTTATTACCGCTTTAAAGCCCAATTCAGTTTGCCCTGAAATCAACAAATCTACCGCTTGATTTGCTTGTAATGATTGCGTTTCTTCACGCAAATATTTACCCAGTTTGGTCGTCCCGACTAATCGTTCAGTCCTCTCGTCCTGATAAACATAAACTACATATGATGTGCCTTCTTGCAGAGGCGTTTGCTGCTCGCTAAAGGGGACTAACAAATCCTTAGATAACCCCCAATCTAAAAACGCGCCATAGTGATTAACATCTTTAACTTTTAAAAGCGCAGATTCATTAAGCGTTACCAATGGTTTTTCAGTCGTCGCTATGGGAATATCATCAGAATCTAAATAAAGAAATACGGTAATTGAATCACCGATGTCACAATTCTTGGGTACATAACGCTTAGGTAGCAAAATTTCCCCTAAATTATCAGCGTCAAGATAAACACCGAAATCCGTCCGTTTAGAAATCGCTAAGGTATTGTATGTTCCTATTCGTACTGCCATTTTATTTACTCATCTCATTCAAACTGCTGTCATGATACGCATATTAAAACCTAATACGTAAAATTACTGAACCTTAATAACGCAATTGCTACCTGATCAACGCCTCAGACGAACATCGTAATGATAACTAATAATGCTATGTCTATACCTAAAAACATGTTGGCCATTGCTTTTCAACAAGCTGGAAATGCTGACACACTCGTTACCGACTATTACCCCACCCCGTCGTTAAAACCCGGCCATGTACTTATTAAAGTCGTTGCCGCCGGTGTTAATCGGCCTGACATCATGCAGCGCCAAGGCCGCTACCCTGCCCCGTCAGGCATTACCTCTATTTTCGGTCTCGAGGTTTCAGGAAACGTCATCGCCATTGCACCCGACGTCCAAACGCTCAACGTTGGCGACCCGGTTTGCGCGCTCGTCCAAGGCGGCGGCTATGCCGAATATTGTCTTGCCAATGCGCAGCTATGCCTGCCTATCCCCGCACAGACCTCGCTTATTGACGCGGCCGGCTTACCCGAAACACTTTTTACCGTCTGGAGTAATTTATTTGACCGAGCCAAACTTCAAAAGGGTGAAACCTTACTGATTCATGGCGGTACCAGCGGCATTGGTACGACGGCCATACAATTAGCCCATGCTTTTAATATCTCGGTTATCACGACCACCTCCTCTGCTGAAAAATGTCACTTCTGTGAGTCTCTCGGCGCTGCTACCGCTATTAATTACCAAACACATGACTTTGTGACGGTTATAGAGAAATTAACTAAAGGACGCGGTGTTGACGTCATTCTCGATATCATCGGTGGCGACTATTTTCCAAAAAATATCAAATGCATGGCTCCGGATGCCCGATTAATCCAAATCGCCACTCAACAGCATCCCAAGAGTGAAATAAATCTCATCCCTTTTCTGTTAAAACGATTAACCCTGACAGGCTCTACGTTAAGAGCTCGAGATGACACCTTTAAAACCACTATCGCCCATGCACTGGTCCAAAAGGTCTGGCCATTAATCGCTGCAGGCAAGATTAAGCCAATCATAAGTCATCAGTTTTCACTCAGCAATGCAGCCTCCGCCCACACCTGCATGGAAAAAAACGACCATATCGGAAAAATATTACTCATCCCCTAAAAAAAATAGCGATAGGATGTTTAAATTAGTAAAAAGCACCTTTTTCATCTAACTATTTAGCGTAGAATCAAAAGAATATCTTCATTCAGCATGTGTTTTGACGGTCTGTTAACGTGATGACACCTAACTAAATATATTACAGGGACTGACTTAATTATGACGGTTATTATCTATGGAATATTAGGCGTTGTAGTCGTGCTTATTTGTGTCTTTTGGTCATCAATACGGCTCGTGAAGCAATACCTCACCCCCCCTGAAGGTTCTTTTCTCGCTACTATTGTGTCCTGGATAGAACTTTTCTTGCAAATGATTTTCCGTGTCTTACGAAAGATCATGGTCGGATGATATTCTTCATGTCAATATAAATTCACTTACACCACTAAGAGGAAAGAAAGCCCTTACAAAATTCTGAAAGGCAAACTATGAGTTTACTAGAGATGATTTGGCTTAGTGCTTTAGGTAGTCTGATTATCGTGAATCTTTTAAATATAAAGTGCAACGATCGTATCGAGGCAGCCATGTTATGGACATTAGGAATCTGTTCTATCCTATGGCTCTGGATTGCCATGAATCTTCTAAAAGCAGCCCCCTACATCGTTTATTAAAACATAACTAAATAATGCAAGACAAGACCGATAAAGACTGCAAGCCCATACCAGTTATTATTTAAAAATGCCTTAAAGCAATTTTCCTTATTTCGATAAAAAATAAGCTTCTGTTGATAAACCGACAAACATAAGGCGACAATCAAGCCGATATAATAAACCCCAGTCAAATCCTCCAAATAACCGACCCAGACTAACAGTCCCAGACTAATAATTTGAATGGCCGCAATAATTTCTCGAAACCGGTCACCAAAAAGAATAGCTGTCGATTTAACGCCAATTTTTAAGTCATCATCATAGTCAACCAAAGCGTACATGGTGTCATAAACCAATGCCCACAAAGCAACGGCTAAATACATTAACCAGGCAACCAGCGGTATCGTTTCTGTTTGCGCGGCAAAAGCCATTGGCACAGCCCAGCCAAAGGCAATCCCTAAATACGCCTGTGGTAAATGCGTATAGCGTTTCATAAAAGGGTAACTGGCCGCTAAAAAAACGCCGATAAAAGATAACTTTATCGTCATTGAATTTAAGGTTAACACCAATAAAAAAGCCACTAACGACAACACACAAAATAGAATCAACGCTTCTTTAGGCTTTACTTTCCCAGATGCTATCGGTCGCTGGCGCGTTCTCTCCACATGCGGATCAAACGCCCTATCTGCATAATCATTAATAATACACCCCGCTGCACGCATTAAAACAACACCCAAGACAAATACTAACAGCACGTGAAGCGATGGCCGCCCCTCTGCCGCAACCCATAAGGCCCAAAGCGTTGGCCATAACAAAATAAAAATACCAATCGGTTTATCAAATCGTCCCAGCAACCAATAATGGTAAAGTCGATCCTGTATTTGTTCTTTATTCATGGAAATCATTAATCAACTCCGGCAAAAAAAACTCATTTACCAACATTTCAGTCTTTTTTATTCTGTAAACCGTTCTGCGTCCCCAAATTGGCTCCGTTATGCCAATACGATCCGCCACGACATTGCCCCATCCTCTAGGGTCTACTTGGCTAAAATCCATTTCCATTCTTTGTAACTTCGGATAAGAAAAAATAACCTCCCCTAATGGGCGATTACCTAAGCGCGACAATATTCTTTGAGCGCCTTTAAGGGTCTTTCTAGGAATCACCGTTCTTGCTAACAATAATGGCTTATCATTTGCTGACAAAATAACTTCACGAATCAAGGCTTGATGCGAACAACTCAAATGTAACAACTCTTGCTCACAACGGAAAGGTCTACGCCACTGCTGAAAGACCAATTGCACCGTAAAGGCGGTACCGTAACGATCACGTAACCGTTGCGTTAATGATCCCGGTTCATACACCCAAGACTGCACCGGCACCGGCATCTGATGCCTGGAACCAATACGATTCATAGACCATTTAGGTGCTTGCTGTAATAAATAACTCTTTTGTAACAATACTATACCTCTGCATAATGTACCAAGGTGCTCAGCCACCGATCGATAATCGGTTGTATCACCTCGGGCGCTTCTTTATTAATCATTTCGGCCATTGCCGGAACTTGGTCAATTAAATCCTGATGCAAACTTAGATCAGCTACTTTGAAAACCATTTCACCGGTTTGACGCGTACCCAAAACATCACCGGCCCCTCGGAGTTCAAGATCTTTTTCAGCGAGCAAAAAACCATCGCTGATTTCCCTTAAAATGGTTAGCCGCTCTCTCGCTATTCTCGATAAAGGCGACTGATACATTAAGAGACAAAAACTTTCATCTTTACCGCGACCCACACGCCCCCTCAGTTGATGTAACTGCGACAACCCTAAACGCTCAGAGTTTTCAATAACCATAAGCCCTGCATTAGGAACATCAACACCCACCTCAATCACTGTTGTCGCCACTAACAAATCAATTTTATGCTGTTTAAAATCAGCCATGACCTGCATTTTTTCAGCTGTTTTCATTCGCCCATGGACTAATCCAATCTGAACGTCTGGCAACACAGTGATTAAGGTCGCCAAGGTTTTCTCAGCGGCCTCGCATTGTAATATGTCTGACTCCTCAATCAAAGTACAAACCCAATACACCTGCTTTCGATGACTAACCCAATCCATAATTCGGGAAATAATTTGTGCTCGTTTCTGTGCGGGTAAAGCACGCGTAACCACAGCCTTTCTACCCGGCGGTAATTCATCGATCACTGATATATCTAAATCCGAATAACGTAACATGGCTAATGTTCTCGGAATAGGTGTTGCTGACATCATTAATTGGTGTGGTTTTAAATCACCGACTTGTCCTTTATTTTTTAAAACCAAACGTTGATGAACACCAAACCGATGCTGTTCATCAATAATAACAAGTCCTAACCGATTAAATTCAACACTGATTTGAAAAAGTGCATGGGTTCCTATTATGATCTGCGAATCGCCGCCCTTAATAGCGGCTAAATTAGCAATGCGGCGCTGCCCTTTAATTTTACTGGATAAAAAATCGACCTGAATATCGAAGGGTTCAAACCAGTGTTTAAAATTACTAAAATGTTGCTCCGCTAATAATTCTGTGGGTGCCATGATTGCAACTTGATAGCCAGAAGAAACGGCCCATAAAGCCGAAAAAGCACTCACAATGGTTTTACCACACCCGACATCACCCTGAATTAACCGCATCATAGGGATCTCCTTCATACAATCGCTGGTGATTTCTTTAATTACCCGTTGTTGTGCATGGGTTAATGAAAATCCTAACGCGCGTGTAAAGACGATACTTATTTCAGTGTGATCTGAAAAGGCGGGTGCTGTCGCTGAACGTGCCTTATTTCTGGCTTGGATTCTAGAAAAATGATGTGCTAATAATTCTTCTGCCGCTAACCGCCTAAATTCTGGAAGTGCTCGCGTTCTCGTAGCGGCTGATGCTACCGCAGGGTTAGGCGCATGCAATGTTTTTAATGACGCCGCTAAAGTCGGTAACTTAAAATTCTTACGAACCGACATCGGCAACCATTCTTTTAACAAGACATTACCATCCTCACAAAAAGGCAAAATTTGTTTCAAAGCCTTCCTCAGTAAAGACTGGGACACTCCTTCTGTCAAAGGATAAATAGGCGTTAAACAAGGCTCTATCAAAATAGCGGGATCACTGGCAACTCGGTATTCTGGGTGCACCATTTCCAAACCATCAAAACCCATACGAACTTCTCCAAAACAACTCAGTTGCTTTCCTGCTATTAATTGCTGCTGCTGTTGTGCTGAAAAATGAAAAAAACGTAAGGTTAGAAAACCGGTCCCATCGCTAATCTTACAGACTAACGTCGAACGTCTTCTCACAATAACATCGGTTACGATAATTAAGCCAACCACTAACACAGAGAGGCCCTCTTCGAGAGCGCCTAACGGATATAATCGGGTTCTATCTTCATAACGAACCGGCAAATGAAACAACAAATCATGACAACTAAATATGCCAATTTTATGAAGTCGTTTTGCAATCTGTGCACCGATTCCAACCAGAGATTCAACCGGTTGGTTAAGACCATCAACCGCATCCATTCACTCAAAACATAAAAAATTAATAATCTGCTAATACCATAATGGCATCAACTTCAATACTGACATCTTTCGGTAGTGCGGCTACACCCACAACAGCCCTGGCTGGAAAAGGTGTTGCAAAGAATACGGCCATGACCTTATTAACCGTCTCAAAATCATCTAAATTTGTTAAAAAGACCGTTAACTTAACAATAGCTGACAAATCTCCACCCGCTGCGTGAGTGATTGCTCTTAAATTACTGAAAACCTGAATAATCTGTTTCTCAATTTCACCGCCAATAAGAGACATAGTTTGCGGGTCTAATGGAATCTGCCCTGAAATAAAAACCATCCCATTAGCTTTAATAGCCTGAGAATACGTTCCTATGGCTAAAGGGGCCTGGTTAGTCGTTATTACTTCTCGTTTCATAGCCTTTATCTCCTGTTCTTAGAAGCGATTACGCTCAAACCTTAACTCGAATAATCTTCAAGACAAGAGATAGTTTCCTCAATTTACGGATAATATTCGCTAAGTGAACCCGGTCCAACACCGTGATCGTTATTAAGTCCACCGAAACGCGTTCATCTTGATCAACAATTCTAACATTCTCTATATTTGAGTCCATTGTAGAAATAGTCGAAGCAACCGTTGCTAATGAGCCTCGTTCATTTAATAACTCAATCCGAATATCTGCAGAAAACTCATTATCCGCAACCTTGTCACTCCACTCAACATTCAACCACTGGTTTTGTTTTTTTCTATCATCACTACTGTTTTTACATTCAAGCCGATGAATGACAATACCTCGCCCTGGATTAAAATAGCCAATAATAGGGTCACCCGGTAGCGGACGACAACATTTGGGTAAAGAAATAACAATCCCTTCGGTCCCTTTAATAATAAGCGGACTATCCGTTTTTTGTTTTGATGACGCCAGTGCTATTTCACCCAAGGCCGCTAAATCAACCAACCGTTGAACAACGACAAAAGGCATACGATCACCCAACCCAATGGCCTCATAAAGCTGATCTAAACTATCCAAAGAAAAATTAGTGACCAGTTGATTTAACTGCTCACTCGACACTGACTTCTTGGTCAATCCTATTGCTTTTAACTCTCGCTTAAACAACCGTTTACCGAGGTTAATCGCCTCGCCTGTTTTAAAATGTTTAAGATAG
>JYMV01052646.1_pt1 | contig 60842 bp, 51 predicted proteins | sample 338911 | NCBI WGS metagenome assembly JYMV01 (sample SAMN03354496, study PRJNA234377) | hydrothermal vent metagenome | biome: Deep sea; feature: Hydrothermal plumes at the Eastern Lau Spreading Center, Western Pacific Ocean; material: Seawater | place: Tonga | collected 2009 | depth 2000 m m | reverse complement strand
TACCGATAAATTTATTGCCTTTAAAAAACAAAAAAAATGGGCTTTTGTAGATTATAAAGATGGTAAAGCTTATTCAGAATTTAAATATGAAAGTCCGGAAGATTTACCTTACCCAGTTTCAAATTGATAGTTAATTAAAAAAAAGGTTTTTCAATAACTACCACATCACAACTAAAATAAATGTCTCAAAAAAGTATATTATTTTTACTATTTATAGTTTTTTCAACCTCATTATTTCACGCTCAAAAAAGCGATCAAATTAATGAGATAAGTAATTTATCTATTGGTAAAAGAATAGATTTTTATTCTAAAACCTTAAAAGAAAATCGAGTTTTAAACATTTACTTGCCAGAAAATTACGATAAAAATTCTTCTGCAAAATATCCAGTAATTTATCTTTTAGACGGTTCTATTGATGAAGATTTTATACATATAGCTGGCATCGTTCAATTTGGTTCGTTTTCTTGGATAGAAATGTTACCAAAATCTATCGTAGTCGGTATTTCTAATGTCGATAGAAAAAGAGATTTCACCTATCCCACTCAAAATAAGCTAGATCAAAAAGATTTCCCAACCTCGGGAAGATCAAAAAAATTTATAAGTTTTATTAAAAATGAATTACAACCATTAATCCGCCAAAACTATTCTACTAATAAAACATCAACGATTATTGGTCAATCACTTGGTGGGCTTTTGGCAACAGAAATTCTATTTAAACATCCAGAAACTTTTGATAATTATATAATTGTTAGTCCAAGCCTTTGGTGGGACGATAATTCTTTATTAAAAACTAAACCTAAAAAATTTGATACTAAAAAGTCAATTTATATTGCTGTAGGTAAAGAAGGAGATATAATGGAAAACTCTGCAAAGCAATTGCGTAAGACCTTAGAAGAAAATAAAAATGATTCAACAAAATTTTTTTTCAATTTCTTTGAAAAGCAAAGTCATGGAGATGCTTTACACTTAGCAGTTTATAATGCATTTACACTAATATTTAAACCTGAAGAATAATCTTATTCACCATAAAAAAACAAATATGAAAAAATTAAATTTCCATAAAGAAATCGACGCTTCAGCACAAAAAGTGTATGAAACAATGTTAGGCTTAAAAAACAAAGAAACGTATGAGTTTTGGACAGCAATATTTAATCCTACATCAACCTACGAAGGAAATTGGGATAAAGGAAGTAAAATTCTCTTTGTAGGTGAAGATGAAAATGGCAAAAGAGGTGGAATGATTTCTGAAATAGTTGAACATCTCCCTGCTCAGAAAGTTTCAATTCGACATTATGGATTTATAGACGGAGATCAAGAAATTACCACCGGAGAAGAAGTTGAAAAATGGGCCGGCGGAAAAGAAACCTATATTTTCGAAGAAAAAAACAAGAAAACTTTTTTAACTGTAGAAATGGATACGATCGAAAATTATGAAACCTACTTTAATGAATGTTATCCTAAAGCTTTAGAAAAACTAAAAGAAATTACAGAACAATAATTTTATATATATTGAAGTTATACTTTATATGCAAACAGATATTATAAATACAAACTATATTAATAATCTAAAAATAATCAAAGTTTGGAAGAGAATTATATTGGCTTATGGAATATGGTTGATCTACCTAACATCTTTAAATGGAATAGAAAAAATCTACGAATACGAATCAATCATCTCAAGCACATCCAATATATTTATCATTTCTGGATTAATCATAATTTTACTAAATACAATAATATATTTAAGAGTAGGTACATTCGTTTTAAAAAGAGACGTATTAATTTTAAATCAAAATAAAAAGGTACGTGAAATAGAACTTGACTCTATTGAGACCATAGTTTTTGGAAAAGAATATGGTAAATTCTATTATTTAAAAGTCGAACAATCGGATTTTATTATTGAATTAAATGAATCTCAACTATATGATTTTAAAAAAATTATTGGTGACTTAAATATCAAAATAATTAATAGAAATTTTACAGATAGATTAAGAGAACGCTTTGGTAAAAAATTTGAATTAAATAAAAATTGAAAATTTTAATTTTAGTTTTAGTTTTATGAGCTATGTACACAGAAACTCCTACGTCAATGACAGTTCTTTTTGCTATATTTATTAATTAAATCACCTTAATTATATATTATCGCTACTAAAACTAACTTTCTAAAACCAATCTTTATGAAAACATTCGTTAAAGCCTTATTTGCAATTTGTATACTTGGTTGTTTTGCTTTTACTATAAATACAAATTCTACTAAAGAAACTATCAAAGTCGTTATCGATGCCGGTCACGGTGGTAAAGATTCCGGTCAAATTGTTAAAGGAATTACAGAAAAAGAAGTTGTTTATCAGATCACCCAAAAAATTAATGAACTTCATCAAAATAAAAATGTAGAGATATTCTTCAGCAGACCGAATAATGAATTTGTTTCTTTAGAAAAGAGAGTTGAATTTATAAATACCATTCAACCCGATTTAGTGATCTCTTTACACGCTAATGGTCATCCTCAAGATGAAACAAAAAAAGGGATGGAGATTTACTTTTCAAATAAAAATAAGTTTTCTAAAGAAAATTTTGAATATGGAGGTCAGCTTTCTGGTATTTTTATATTTTCTTCTGCTCAACAAGTAGAAATTAAAAGTGCTAATTTCACAATACTTTCTAAAGTAAATTCCCCCGCATTAATGTTAGAATTAGGGTTTTTAACCAATCCCGAAGAAAGAGCCTACCTAACTTCGACAGAAGGTCAAACCGAAGTTGCAAACTTAATTCTCAAATTTATAAATGAAATTGAATAGAATTGAAATTTAAATGTGAAGCCTGATTTTAAGATCAGGCTTTTTTTATTCATTTATCATAATTAAAGCTTGTTTTTCTTTCACTTTAAACCAAAGTAAAAAGAATAAACTTAGACTTAGCGATACTAAAATGATCACTGCTAACGGAATCATACTTGGGCCTGTATATTTACTAATAATAAATGAAGCAATCGCTCCAAAGATCATTTTTAAACTTCCTACTAAAGCAGATGCTCGACCTGCTCTCTTGGTGAACGGAAATAAAGATAATGCAGTCGTATTTGGATTCTGAAAGCCTAATAAAAATAAGATAAGAAACAATAAAATTACAGTGGTATAAAAATTGCTACTTGCCCAATAACTATTTATTAAAAATAAGATCCCCAAACCAAGCAGTAAAAAACCAATTTTTAAAGTTATATCGAAAGTTGTATTTTTTTTCAATACCAACCTATTTAATTGGCTACCGATTATTAATCCTGCAGCATTCATCCCAAACAACCATCCGAACTGAGTTTCAGAAAGATGAAAATTATCCATAAACAAAGTTGGAGCATTACTTATATAGGCAAACATTGCTCCGATGGTTAAGCTTCCTGCAAACGAAAAGGTTAAGAACACTTTATCTTGCAAAATACCTTTATACTTTCGTAAAACTTGTCCTATTTTAAGATCTACAGTCTTATCGGGTTCTATACTTTCGGGTAAAAATTTATAAACGCTTATAAACATTAGCGCTGCGAAAACTGCTAAAATTAAAAATATAGTATGCCAAGAAAAATGCGTAATCACAATACCACCTACGGTTGGAGCAATTATCGGAGCGCCACCCATAATTAACATTAAAAATGAAATTGCTCTTGCTACTTCACTCGGCGGAAAGATATCTCGCACTACTGCTTTTGAAGCTACCATTCCTGCGGAAGAACCAGCTGCTAAAAAGAAACGAGAAATAATTAACCAATATAAATTAGGTGAATAAAAACAACTAAAAGCAGCAATTATGTAAATAACCAACCCGATAAGTAATGGCTTTTTTCGACCGAATTTATCCATAATCGGTCCATAGGCTAATTGCCCAAATGCTATCCCTATAAAATAGCTGGTTAATGAAAATCCAACACGCGCTTTTGTTGTTGAAAATTCTTCAGCAATACTCTCAAAGCTGGGTAAATACATATCTATTGAAAAAGGCCCTAAAGCAATGAGCGTACCCAAAACCAATAGAATTATCTTTTCTCTTTTCTTATCTCTAACGGAAAAATCTTCTTGCATTCGGCAAATTTCGGGCAACAAAAGTTCTTGAAATAGCCTAAAATTTCATTTAACATTTTATTAATACACTATTACGATATCGGAATTATTTCTTCAGAATATTTAATCGAATAACTTCTTTTTTTATATTCGCACCATTCAAAATTCGGGATGTAGCTTAGTCCGGTTAAAGTGCGCGTCTGGGGGGCGCGAGATCGGAGGTTCGAATCCTCTCATCCCGACTTTCAATTTCTTTTTTTTACCTCAACTTTATTACACTTCTAGAAAACGCAATCACTGGATTTTTTTTAATCATCTTATTTAAAATAAATAACGTATACTTATATAAAAATTATATATATTTACGTCCTATCTTACCTCACTACATTTTTATTAATTTATTAATTTTTTAAGTAAGACAATGATAATTTTTGGTACTAGAGCAGCACATATTAAATCTGTTCTTTCGAAGCAAGCGGTGTGCCCAAATTGTAATGAAAAAGGTTCTATTATAATTAGTGTTTTTAGAAAGCACGCCCATATTTTTTGGATTCCCATGTTTCCTGTTGGTAAAAGAGGTATTTCTCAATGTCAAAATTGTAAAAACGTTCTATCGACTAAAGAAATGCCTGATTCTATAAGAAATGAGTATATCAAGCTTAAAGAAGAAAACAAAGGACCCTTATGGCAGTTTTCTGGTTTGGCATTATTTGCAATCTTAATTAGCTGGGCATTTTACCAAAGTGGTGAAAATGAAAAATTAGAACAACAATACTTAGCATCTCCAAAAAGTGGAGATGTATATGAATATAAAATTGAAGGAGGATTCTATTCTACTCTAAAAGTGATCGAAGTAAATAATGATAGTTTGCTTGTAGTTCCTAATGACTATGAAATTGATAAAATGAGTAAGCTCTATAAAATCGATAAAGACGAAAATTATTCTGAAGAATTTTCTTTTAAAATAGCTAAAAAAGAAATCGAAACGATGTATTATTCAGGAGAGATTTTTGATATTAATAGGTAAACTTATAGTAATAATTTTAGGACTTAAGACAACTTAAAATTTTACAGAAAAGCTAAAGATAAAGCTTACAATTAGGCAGTAATTTCTTAATTCTAAGCTTTTCTTCTTTAGAGAAATTATTATTTAATGCAATGATTGTTTTTAGATGATTCATTTTTTCTATATGCTCCGGTAGTTGTTCCAAATGATTGTTAGAAATCACTAACATTTCTAAGTTCTTTAATTCTGTTAGCGATTCTGGTAATTGTTTCAGTTCATTGTTATTTAAAAAAAGAGATTTTAAATTTTGTAAGTTTGATAGCTCTTTAGGTAGCAATTGTAATTGATTATGCTCTAAATTAAGCTCTGTTAGACTAGATAGATTCATACAATTTTCGCTTAGCTCGTTAAATTGATTAAAACCTAAATGTAAAAGCTTTAATTTTTTTAAGTTACCGATAGCTTGAGGTAAGTAACTTAATTGATTATTATCTAACTCTAATACTTCTAAATTTTCACATTTTCCTATTTCAGGAGGTATCGAGGTTAATAAATTGAGTGATAGATGAATTTGTTTCAGGTTTTCTAATAATTTAATCTCTTGCGGAACTACTATTATATTATTACTTGATAAATCTAAAATTTGTAACTCCGGAAGTTTTTTGATCTTTTGAGAAATGTAAGTTAGTGAGTTCAACTTTAAATTTAAGATTTTAAGGTTTTTAAGCTGAAATATTTCTTCATCCCATTTAGAGATATTGTTCCGCATTAAATTTAAAAATTCTAAATCTTTGAGCTGCTCTAATGTATTTGGAACAAAAAACAAATGCTGATCACGAAGATTAAGTTGCTTAGCTTGATTTGCTTCAAGAGCTTCTGAAACTGAATAATAAACCGGATTTTCTAAAGGATTAAGACTTTGAGATTGAAGCGTATTCCCTATTATTAAAAATAGGAATACTGCTAAGATATTTTTTGAAGAGATAGAATTCATCATACCTTCAAAAATAAAGAAGACCGGTAATGTTTTACCGGTCTTCTAATTAAGTTATTGTTACAAAATCTTATTTCATTGTTAAGACTTTGTAATTACCGGTATTCCCATCTACCGTAATTTTTACAATTAACATTTGGGTATTTACAATTTCTGAAGAAAGATCTAAAACTATAGGTTGATGATTATTTTTGATAGTTGGAAGATATTTTACCCTTCTTCCTAAAATATCAAACACCTCAATACTAATCTCATTACCGTCCTGTATAGAAATATTCAAATCTCCTTTAGTTGGATTAGGATATATAGAGATCTTACCTTTTAAAGCTTCATCTACATTTAAGGATTGTACTTCAATATAATCAGACTTAAGCATTTCACTTTCACCGGCAATGTTAGAAGCCTCTAATGTTACATTAAATAAACCTTCAGTGTTATAAGTTACTGTTGGGTTTTCTTCGGTAGAAGTGGCTGGTGTTCCTCCTTCAAACGTCCAGTTCCAAGTATCAGGATTGTTTGTACTTAAATCTGTAAATGTAACGGTTTGCCCTTGCTCTATCTGCACTTGATCGGCAACAAAGTCTGTAACCGGTGCTTGTACTCCTAAATTTTCATTTAAAGAGAACACAACAGTAGAAGATGCATTAATAGTAACATCGCTAAATGTTGCGTCTTGTTGCGGACTGTTACTACCACTCGGATGCTGTATCGAGAAGAAACCATATTTAAAATCTGGAGAAAAGGTTAATCCTGTAGGTTCAGATCCATTTGGCATAGAAGCAAATAGCTCTACATTAGGATTAGCTTGTGTGTGATCTGGTCTTACTACCCAGATATAGTTATTTCCACCATCCTGTAAAACCCATAGATTTCCTTTATCGTCAAAAGCTAGGTTATCGTTACCATAGCCCCAAGGTTCTGAAAATGTACCATTGTCAGTTTCGATATCATAATTCATTCCTCCTAAGAAGGTTTCAAAATTAGTAACCACATTAGAACCATTATCGGTAAAACGATACGTTCTACCTCTACCTTTGGCTGTAAAATAAATTTGCCCGCTCATCGGATGGATTTCACAATCTTCAACTCCATTAAAGTTTGTTCCTCCTAAAGCTGCTGCGTTTATATTTAAGTTATTTCGCTCTGCTTGCGTGTCGTTTGGTACTTCAATCCATTCTGCGGTGCTTGAAGTTGGCTCATCTCCTACTAATGGTAAGTCTAACTTAAGAACATAAACAGTTCCTGCAGTAAGATCGCCCGGAGTATCCATCACGTATTTATAAACACAATGGGTTCCGCCATCTTCTCCGTAATAAGCAGTGGTTGCATCTGGAGAAATCACTACATTTTCGTGATTCATTCTTCCCATTGCCCAAAGCTTTTCTTGACCGTTACCATAATCCATTACTTGTGCGGTTTCAGGATCAATCTCTACTAACCAACCTACATCTTGATAACCATCGTTATTGTTATCGTGGTTGTTGGTAGATTCTTCTGCAGTAACCACAGTTCCCCAAGGAGTAATCCCTCCAGAACAGTTTCTAGTTGTAGTAGCTAAAACATCATTATATAAATCTACCGGTTGACTATAATCTACTTCCCATAAATTATTATCAGTATTCAAGTGAAGATCTACTATAGAAACTCCTCCTGGTGTATTTTCATGATTTACAGACAAATATCCGTTTTCACTACTACCGTCGATTGGAACATACGCCGTAAAATCATTATTACCGGGTACGTTACCAGAACCATCTAAATAAGCATCACCTTGTTTGAAAATAAGCTGAAACCTGTGTTCTTGAGGAATAATTAAGTTGGGTGTTTGCCCTGTTGGCATGATAGACGTAAAACAACCAATATGTGGCTCATCACAATCAAAATCAATCACTTCAACATTTTTAATATACATATCAAAACGCATATCTGAACTTTGACCGTCACGATTGTGAACCTCAACAGCGATCGTATTTATACCTTCTTGAAAAACTGTTTTTGGCACTTGATGGGTTTGATAGTTAATTTCATTAATTCCATCTATCGTAGTAGCTGAATGCGTTAAGTAATTAAAATCACCTTCTGGCATATTATCTCTAAACACTTCTACTCCGTTTACATAAACGACTACACCATCATCTCTTCGAATACCAAATTCAACTATATCTGTTAATTCTGAAAGTTCAACTTCCATTTCTCTAGCAAAATAAGTTGTAATGTATTTATTACCAGCATCTGGACCGTAAGAAACTTCTGTTATTACCGGATCGCCGTAACCTAAAGTCCCATAACCTCTACCCCAATCGGTATAATCGAATCCGTTTTCATTCCAAAGTTCGTTATCTAAACTTATCCCTGCGTCTAAGTAATACCATTCTGATTGTTTTACCAATGGATAAGCTGATGCTGGAATTGGAGGTAAATTGTAACCTACTTCCATATCGAAACGTAAATCTGAACTTCCTGCAGAACCTTGGTGTAATTCTACAGCGATTACATTCTCACCAATTTGTAATAAGTTTTCTGTAATCACTTCGTGCCAAATTTCTTCATCTGCACCTCCAATGGCAGTTGAAGCATAGGTATTATAATCAATCTCTCCTTCCGGCATATTCAACCTAAAAGCTTCTTCACCATTAACATAAACTACCGCACCATCGTCTTTCATCGTTTTAAATACTAATGAGCCTATATTTGTTAGATCTTCAACTTCAAAACTATGCCTTAAATAATACGTTGGATATTTATTGTTTGCATCTGGACCGTAGTCTAATGTTGTACTTTCAATACCATCGCCGTAACCTAAAATTGCATTACCGAATGTCCAATCTTCATCGTTATACGAAACACTTGTCCAATCTTCTGCCCCTAAATCTTCTCCATTATCATTGTACAACCAGATACTTTCTTGTGAAATTGGGAATGTGCCCATTGGGTACTCATCAATGTTTTTCCAAGCTAAGTAAACGGCGCTTGAATCAATTTGCATTTCTGGGAAAGTGACAATATTTGCTTCTTTAGTTCCGGTAGCAATAATGTTTATTTCTGAAGCCGGATCGCCTTGAAGTAAATAATAATCGTTAGCTATTAATTCTACTTCATTTAAGTTTTCAAATACCTTGGTTAAATCTACTTTTGTACTTGCTTGACTAACAAATAAAGGATCGATTAACCAACGGCTATTTAAATAAAGTGTGTCTGTAGTTGCAGAACCTAAAACAGGTAATATTTCATCTCCTTCTTCTTTACCGATAACCACGTTAGAGTTATAATCTTCAATTTCGTTCCCAATGTAGAAACCGTTACTATTATCATTCATTAAACTCCAATGCCCGGTTACTTGATTTCTAAATGGAGCTTGCATATCTCTAATTGGTCCTGTTGCAGGAATAATTTCTGAATTGTTATATTGAACCTCAACATTTTGAGAACCACTATTTAAAAGGTAACCAGAGTCTTCTTGATTAAAAGTATAGTTATAAACTAAATCTGTTTCAGTTTCAGAAATCGTTAAATACATACTTTCTTTAATCTCTTCTTGTGTTTTAGCCGTTGTCCAAATCCTAAATTCATCGAACGAAGAATTTGTAGGAGCGTTATTTGTAATGTTTCTACCAAATGCTAAATTGTTTATACAAGGATGAAACTCGCCTACACTCATACTATCGACTAACTCTCCATTAATGTAGAATTTAAACTCTCCGTTAGGCACAAAAGTTACTGCGGCGTGGTTCCATTCTCCAACATTCCATACATGGTTAGAGTTTAAAGAGTTCCAACCTGCGTTAGGTCCTTGTCCTGTAATGGTTTGAAGGGTTTGGTTATTTAAAAACTCCATTTCCCAACCAAAATTACCACCACCAAAATTGGTAAATCCTACTAATTTAGTATTACCACCGGCAGGTGCATCTAAACGCGCCCAAAGCTCAATCGTAAATTCACCTGATAATGCAGCATTAACACCTTCTTTCGAGATTTGAACATCGTGACCTTCTTGTAAATTAAGCGCTCCGCCCTGTAAAGCTATTGCAGCCTCCATATCTTCAATAAACGCTAAATAATAATTACCTAAAGTAACATCGACATTATTAAAGTCTACCAAGCCATTTTCTTCGGTTCCTGTTGCAACTACTTCATAATTACTGTTTGGATCGCCTTTTAATAATACATATTCTGCAACTGTAGCATTTACAAATTCTGCATTATCAAAAACTTTTTCTAAATCTACCCGTAAGTCTGTTGTTTCTATGTTTAAAGCATTTACGTGCCATCCACCTGAAACATAAGAAGTATCTGCTTGTAAAACTAAAATTTCTGATGCCGTGTTATGACCTATAACTACGTTTTCTGTATAACTAGAAATAACATTTTGTAAATAAAGACCATTATTATCTTCATTCATAATACTCCAGTTACCAGTAATTACTGAAGGAAAATCTGAATTAATTTCGCTTACAGGACTTGTGGCTGAAATGATTTGAGCTGAAGTATAAGTGATTTCATCTTCATAACTTCCCTCGTTTTCTAACACACCATTATCATCTTGATCGAAGTTGAAATTGAACACTAAATATTCTTGTGCTCCTTCAACTTTACAATGCATTTGCTCTACAATCTCTTCTTGAGTTTTAACTTTTGTCCAAATTCTAAACTCATCCATAGCAGAGTATGTTTGTCCGCCATAATTTAAACTTTTACCTAAGGCAAAATCCCACGTACTGTTACTTGCATAGGTTTCAAAAGTATTAGAGTTTTTAAGTTCTCCGTTTACATAAAGTTTAATTTCATTATTTGGTGAAGCAGTAATTGCAATATGATTCCATTCTCCTATGTTTAAACTTTCACCGGAGTTTACGGCATTCCAACTACCGGTATTCGTACCAAATACTGCCGAAACTGAATTATTATCTGGCATCTCTAAAGAAAAACCTGTAGTATTATTATTTATACGACCGTGATTAGAAAGTAAAGGATCGTTATTTCCAGGATCTTGAGTAACATTTACCCAAAACTCTATCGTTACATCATTAGCTAAAATAGCTTCTATATCTTCTGAAGGAATATGAACTTGATGCCCGCCGGTTAATGAAATAGCTCCTCCTCTACCCGGCACAAAATCTGCTTCTTCCCAAGCTAAGTAATAAACTGCTTCTTCTAAATTAGTATTGAAGAAATTTACATTTTGACCATCAAAACTTCCGTCGGCAACAGTTGTAAAACCTTCTTCTGTATTTCCTTTAATTAAGAAATATTGCCCGGCCATATTACTGACTGTTTCAAAATTAGTTCCCAATGCTTCTTCTAAATCTATTCTAATTTGAGCAAAAGGAGTATTCATAGGATCTATTTTCCAACCACCTGCTAAATACTGAAGTTCTTCTTCGGTTAGATCGATTATAGTCTCATCGATTTGTTTACCTACAATAACATTTTTATTATATGCCGTTATTTGCTCCGGCAAACTTAAGCCTGCATTTAATATCACATTATTTTGACTCCATTTCCCGGCAACTACGTCTTGATATTCTACTGCTAGATTACTTACCGGTGAAGTTGCAGATGCTAAAGTAGCACCGTCTAAAGCCATCTCGTAATTTACGCTTCCTAAACTAGTGACGCTAGATGCTTCTTCTTCTGTTTCAGAAAAATTGTAATAGATCGCTAAATCTTCTTCACTACCGGTAATTGAATAGTGCATATGCTCGTTAATTTCTTCAACAGTAAGCGCTCTTTCCCAAATTTTTAATTCATCTAATTCTGCATTGGTTTCGCTACCGTAGTATGGACTTTGACCTAAACCTAAGCCCCAATCGTTAGGGATGTACTCTCCAAAACCACCTTCGGCCACTAAAGCACCGTTAATATAATACTTCATGGTACTGTTTTGAGTAGCAGATAGGGCTACGTGGTTCCACTCTCCAATATTCCAAGATTCTCCTTGTTCAGCAATCGAGTTCCAGCCGCCGCCATTATTACCAACAACAACGTTAAGCTTATTACTGTCTGGAAATTCAAAAGAAATTCCGGTTGAATTACCGTTGATTCTTCCGTTACTCGCTAAAATTTTACTGTTAGAACCAGGATCTGCATTTAATTTTGCCCAAAATTCGATGGTAAAATCTTCTGCCAAAACCGGATTAAGTACACTCCCGGGAATTGCCAATTGTTGACCTCCTGAAGCTTTTAAAACTTCACCTCTCGAGTTTTCTACATCGGCATTTTCCATAATTTCTTCATCAGAAATTAATCGACTGTAAAGATTTAATTCATCTAAACTTCCTTCGTAGTTTTCTCCAATTACGATATTTTCTGTAGATTCTTGATCGATAATTATATCATTCCAATTCTGAATTAAAAATCCGTTATAATAAAGAGAAAGTTTTCTTCTTACATTATCGTATTTCCAAGTAATGTAAGACCAACTTCCCGCTATTAAGTTATATTGACTTTCGTAGGTTAAAGCTTCTTGATGATTGGTAAATGTTATATTTCCGCTTTCATTTAAACCGAAAGAAACACCATTACCATTCGCAGCATTAGTTAAAATTGTTGCTTCTGTTAATGTTGAAGGATTTAACCAATAAGAAAAACTGAAAGATTTGTCTTGAAATTCTAAAGCATTAGCTGCATCAATTTCTAAAGAACCGGCTCCGGAAAAAGCTAAAGCTTCATTAGTCTCGTTATCTTTATTGGCTACAAATGAATATGCTGAACCGGTTACTTCATGCGAAAATTCAGAATTATCTTCAATAGAATTACTGAAAGCTAAGGCTAAATTATGAGCATCTTCATTTTGACTAGTAAGTAAGCCTTCGTGAATAATTTCTTCAAAATAAGCTTCACCATTATCGCCAACGTATTCGACTTTCATTCTGCGATCGTTCTCTTCACCATAAACATTTACGCGTAAATAAGTTTGTTTTACTCCTTGTAGAATATGATTGCTATCGTAATTGGTATTGAAATTACCATTACCCACATCTGAATTAATGTTACCTGATAAAACATCATAAAGCGGATAGTTGGTATTCCCATCGGTTACCAAAAACTTTTGTTCGTGAATATCTGCACTTAAAGCTAATACGCCGTTTATATTATTATCTTGAATATAGTTGAATAATTCGTCGTATTGGTTACTAACACTAAAGTTTCTTCCTCCTATGGGATAGAAAACAGGTGTTCCACTTACAATTACCTTAAACGTAGCAGTAGAATTTAAAAGTCCTTGTTTTAACCATTCTAATTGGTCCGGTCCAAAATGCTGGTGTGTGTTATCTCTGTAACTACGATTATCGGTTAAGAAATATTCTACATCTTTATATTTATAAGATGAATGCAAACCTTGACCTTCCGGTGTTGAAAGATATTCTGGATTTGGCCACCAATCCATAAAAATTTCTCTCATCTCACCAATAGTAGGCATATTTTTATCAAATTCATTAGGTCCTAAATCGTGATTGTCCGGGATCGCTAATTGTGGCATGGCAACAGTTAAACTATCGTGATAATCTCTTTGAAAACGATAACGATCGAAAGCCATATCTTTATTAGCCCAGTCGTCTACTCCATCAGGACATTGTCCCATCGCGTGTTGCAAACCTAAAAGATAAGTAGCATCACCAAGCCAAACCATTAAATCACTACCTTCTTCAGCCATTGTATTAAACATCGTTGGCGTTCCATTTACATGAAACTCTGCTTCTGGCTGATCGATACAACGGGATAGATCGTAAATACGACCGCAGCCACCCGATAAAAATTCAAAATCACTTAAGGTATTTTGACCATTAACAATTGAGGTTACTCGATCTGTAACCGCCGAACCATTGGCAAGAATTTGAGTCGTATAGGTATCACCTTCTGTGAGACCTGTAAACTCGAAAGATCTTAGATTGTAATCTAAACGTGTGTCACTGTTAAAAACAGTTCCTGTAATTTCTGTGCCGGGAGTGACATTGTTGGTAAAAGAAAGTTCTAAGTTTTCGCCCGTTCCGGTATTACTTTTTGTTAATACCCAAACTCGAACTGAGTTGTCATACACAGGACTAAACATAGGCCCGTAAACGATCGAATCTCCCGGTATAGATATTTGCGCCTTAGCTGCAAAACCCATAAAAAGAGAAACTAACATACTTAAAATAAGTAAATGTTTTTTCATTGGTTAAATAAAGATTTTTGAGGTTTAAAAAATAATTTCCGCAAAAATAGAAGAGAGATATTTGCTTAAACTATTAAGAATTTTAAGCTTAGCTTACGAAAAGGTTACCTACATTATCTAATACTTAATTTAATGTTAAAACGATTAACTCAACCGTTTTAGCAATTATTGATTTCTGAAGAATAAACCAAATTTATTAATAATATGAAATCAACAATGGTTTATGGGGAAGGTTTGATTGTAAAAACTACAATTATTTTGTTTTAAAAGTCAAAAAATTGGATAACACTTAGGTAACATAGTAAAATAAATAAATATCAATATTAAACACAATAGAGCTAATATTGAACATATTTTAGTTTATCTCAAAATCTGTAAGTGATTTTAGAAAACTAATAATTTCAGCTTTCTCTTTATTCGTGAGATTTAAAGAATCTTTAGGTAAGGTTTGCTGCGGAAGCTCGTAACTTAGTCCAACGCCAGCTGCTCCGCCATTATTGTAAAAGTTTATTACTTGCTCTAAAGTTTGATAAGCTCCATTATGAAAGTAAGGTGCAGTAATTTCTACATTTCTAACACTTGTGGTCTTAAATGAATTTTTATAAATATCTTGTCCTTCAGCGAATACTTGATTTTCAAATCTTCCTAAATCTTGATCTATTTTATAAGAGTTTGGTTGTTCTAAAACACCTAACACTTCGCTTTCATTTTCTTGATATAAAGGCGGCACTAAACCAGAAAATGTTGGAGGAAAATGACAAGTAGCACAATTCGCTTTCCCCATAAATAAATTAAAACCTTGCTTTACATCTTTTGCGATTGTTTTACTTTCTCCTCGTACATAACGATCAAATTCACTATCAAAAGACCGTAGAGATAAAACGTAAGATGATAAGGCTTTCGAAATATTATAGCGAGTAATCGATTCTTCTTCTTTAAAATTTACGTTAAACAAATTTTGATAGCTTTCAGATTGTGATAATTTATGAATTATTTCTTCAAAACTAGTATTAAACTCAAGATGATTCTCAATTACATGTTCTGCTTGTTCTTCTAAATCTTGCGCTCTTAAGTCATAAAAGTATCGATCGGCAAAAACGGCATTAATTAAACTGGGAGAGTTTCTCAAAACTGTTTTTCCATTTACACTTGCTAGCGACTTTTCTTTGCCATCGGTAAAAGCTAATTCAGGCTTGTGGCAACTTGCACAACTCATTCTCCCTGAATTACTTAAATTCTCATCAAAAAATAATTTTTCACCTAAACTTCTTAACGCTTCACTATCTTCATTCTCATTCAATAAACTATAGTAATACGGATTCAAAAAGTCTTTACTAAATATAGAAGAGCTTGCCGCATTCCAAGAAGGAGTTTCCCCATATACAAGAGCTGTCGATTTTATATGTAATTCTTGTTGAGCGTTCCCTAATTTTTCATACAAAAGATCGATATATTTCGTGAGAAAAGTGAGCCGATCGAAATTTTCAAAATCATTATTTTTTTCTAAATACCTAACAGATTTCTGAAAAAGCTTATCTATTTCCTTTTTCTTTTCTTTTGAAAGTCGATGGAGAATTGGCTTAATTAAAGTTTGTATTCCTATTAAAGAATATTTTGCTTCTTCTAATGCATTTAGTGATCCCGGTGTATCGAAACCGGTAACTCCCAAGCTAAAAATTCTAATTAATTCTAATCGTGCCGCTTCAGCAATTTCATAATCATAAAAATAAATTCGTTGGTTTACAGCGGTTTTTATAGGGGCAAAATATGCTTGCAAATGCTGGGCAAGTTGTAAAATATGATCCTTCTCTTCAAAAGCTTCTTCAGCAAAAATAAGCTCGTCTAAAACTTGAAGTCCTTTAGGTTCGATCACTTTCTCTTTTCCTCTAAAATGGCCGGTATCTAATTCATCTAAAGGTAAACTTACTCGATACGCTTCCGGTGACATTGTATAATAATCGCTTTTACTTTTTTGATCGATAGGAAACGGATCTAAATGAAGTAACGGAGCACCGTTAATGTATGCTTTAATATGTTCGGGATAATAAAAAGTCAACGCAGCTTCATTTTTTTTGAAGCTATTTCTTGTATTTTTTAATTGTTGTTGAAGCTCTTCTATTGAAATTTCTTCATTTTTAAAAAGTCGGGCAGCATTTACTAATTGATTGATTTCTGAAGAAAGTTCTTCAACTCCATTATTAATAATCACTGAAAAATCCTGAGGCTCGTAAATCTCATTTTGATTTTGATAATGACCGATAAATGAATAAACTCCAACACTTAAAAGAATAAGTAATATAATTTTAAAAACGCCTCTACTCCACTTCTGCATCACTCAAGCTTTTTAAAAATGTAATAATAGCTTTTATCTCTGCATCTGTTAGTTCTAAAGGATCTTCACCTAAAGTTTGATTCACTACATCTAAACCTTTCCCGGCACCACCTCCTTCATTATAAAAATCGAGTACTTCTTCTAAGCTTTCATAAGCTCCATTATGGAAGTAAGGCGCAGTAAAAGCTACATTTCTAACCGTAGTTGTTTTAAAAGATTTTTCATAAATCCAAGCTTCTTCATTTTCGATTTGATTTGCTAATCGACCCGGATCCTCATCTAATTTTAGTTGATCAGGCTGGGTTAAAACTCCCAAAATCTCACTTTCGCTGTCGCTGTAGTATGGAGGAACCAAGCCAGAAAAAGTAGGCGCAAAATGGCAAGTAGCGCAAGCGGCTTTGCCCATAAATAAGTTAAAACCTTGTTTTGCTTCATCACTTAAGGTATTAGATTCGTTTCTTATATATTGATCAAATTCACTATTAAATGAAGTAAGCGATAGCACATAAGCGACCATAGCTTTGGTGAAGTTTTCACGAGTAATACTCGATTTGCCAAACACTTTTTTAAATCGATTAGCATAATCTTCATTCGCATTCAGTTTAGCTAAAATCGAATGATAAGCGGTGTTAAATTCTTCCTGATTAAAAATTACGTGTTCTGCTTGTTGTTCTAAAGTATAAGCGCGTAAATCGTAAAAATAACGGTCGGCATAAACGGCATTTAACAGGGTTGGCGAGTTTCTCAGTACCGTTTTTCCCTGTAAATTACTCATAGATTTTATTTTCCCATCGGTAAAAGCTAATTCCGGCTGATGGCAAGATGCGCAACTCATCTTCTCATTATTGCTCAAAACAGGATCATAAAACAGAGACTTTCCTAATTCTTTTAAAGCCTCACTATCTTCTTCATTTGTTAACTCGGTAAAAAAATAAGGATTCAAAAAGTCTTCACTAAAAATCGATTCGCTTGCTGGATCCCAAGAAGAATTATAGGCTAAAAATTCCGGAATTTCAGACTTTACGCCGCCTAACTTTTTATAAAGCGGATCGATATAATTTCTAAAAAAGGCAAGTCGATCAAAACTATTAAAATCTTGATTTGCATTTATATATTCAGCAGCTTCTGCTAATTTCTGTTGAAGGAATATTGATTCTTTTTTCTGAAATAAACGTTTATTTTCCTGAATAAACTGAAGCATACTTTTAAGTGAAACTTCGGCTTCCGGCAATGCATTGAGTGATCCCGGTGTATCGAAACCTGTAACACCCAAACTAAAAATTCTTACTAACTGAAGCCGAAGCGCAGGAATTAGTTGTTTCGGCTTGATCTCTTTTTGTGGTAAGCTTTCAACTAAAAGTCCGTAGCTGTTTCTCAATTTCGTCGCTACAGAAGCTATTTGCGTTTTTTCTTCTTCGGGATTTTCTGCAAAAACTAACTCATCTAATACTTGCAAACCCTCTGGCGGAAGAATATCTGGTAAAGTTCCTGTGCGTTCAATATGCAAAAGCGGCGCACCATTAATATGGCTATTTACATATTCGTGAAACTCAAAATCTAAATAAAACTCTATTTTTTTATAAGCCAAACGAGAACGTAACACGGCGCTTCTTAAACGATTTACTTCTACCTGACCTAACTGAAAGCCTTTTGCAATTTTCTGTAATTCTTCAACCTCAGCATTAAATTCTTCTGCCGCACTTAGAATAAAATTAGATTTTTGGTAATATTCTTTTTTTTCATTCTGAAAAGAAAACAGTAAAACAATACCCGCAATTACTATACTGGCGAGTATAATGGTCTTTAAAATTTGGTTAAGCATGAAGATAATTTCTAAATCGTTCAAACTTAACTGCCAACTATTACTTGAGTTGTACCTAAAGTTTAAGAAATGATTAATTTAAAAATCAAACCACACACAATAAATCTTCCCATTGAGTAGTATATCGTGGACTCCGTTCATTTTTGATCAACTCCCACTGTTCAATTTGGCGAGAATCCATTAAAGCCGGTGCTAAAGTGGTTTTCCCAAATTTCTGATTAATACGATCGAAGGCTTCCATAAGGCCGACCTTTTCATCGGTGGCGGCAAACAAATTGGTTTGTACATATTCTTTAGGTACAATTCCGCTTAAACAAACGCCCACTTTTTTATAGCGATAACCCGGTTTAAAGATTTTATGCAAGGCTTTTTTTCCTTCCGCATTTAAAATAAACGTATTGTTGGTCGGTACTTCTAAAGTAACCGTAATGCTTTTGTGGTATTGCTTATCACGTTCGCTATGGTAATTGGTCTGTAAGAAGATTTGTAAATAATTAGCACAACAATTTTGGTTACGCAAAACTTCACTTACCTCATTAATATAATACGAACAAGCTTCTTCAATCAGCGCTAGCTTTTCTAGCTTTTTACCAAAAGATTTGGCGGTTCCAATCGCTTTTTTAGGTTTGGGAGCTCGCTCTAAAGGCAAACAATTTTCGCCTTGTAACTCTCGCCACGTACGTTCACCAACTACTGTCATATGTTTTCGCACCCAACTTAAAGGCAATTGCGTAAAATCGAAAGCAGAGTTTCTTCCGGTTTCTTGTATGCGCTGCGCGTGCTTTTTACCGATACCCCAAACATCTTTAATTTTTGCCCAATGCAAAGTATCGAGGCGTTTTTCTTCAGAATCAATTACAAATACGTGATCGTTTCCGACCTCTTTTTTAGCACGTCGATTGGCTAATTTTGCCAAAACTTTTGTAGGTGCAATACCAACACCAACCGGTAGACCGGTATAACGTTTAATACGTTCTTTAATCGCAATCCCATAAGCTCGCAAATCTTGATGTTGCATTCCTGTAAGATCGATAAACGACTCATCGATACTGTAAATTTCTACTAGAGGTGAAAATTCTTCCAAGATCCGCATCACCCGATCAGACATTTCTCCGTAAAGGGTATAGTTCGAAGAAAAAAAAGTAACTCCGTTTTTAATCAACTGATCTTTAATTTTAAAGACCGGCTCAAACATCGGGATATGGCTTAAAGCTTTCGCTTCACTATTAGCGGCGATCACACAACCATCATTATTACTCAGCACCACCACAGGCTTTCCTTGCAGATCTGGACGAAAAACCTGTTCGCAAGAAGCATAAAAACTATTACAATCGATCAACGCAATCATAACGAATGTATCACATAAGTAATTACGCCCCAAAGTTCAAAAGCATCAGAATTCATTTTTTCTTTCTCTTGAGGAGTTGGGAATTTCATCACTTCAAAAGCACCATATTTCACCACCAAAGCAATTTTTCCTCGTATAAATTCTAGCGAACGGTCAATAATCAACACATCATTTTTTAAAATTCCTAAATCTTCCCAAGCGCTTCCGCCAATACGTACAAAAAATGTCGCTTCTTTGTTCTTTACCAATACTTCAGACAAATCGATCGTTCGCTCTAAATAATGCGTTGCCGGACTCGGGAAACCGGTCTGCATCGATACTTCTGCCCGATGTTTGGGTTTCGCTCGTTTTATCTTTCCAAATTCTGTCACTTCCATAATTCAAAATTAGGAAATATTCCGTTTGGAAGGAAAATATCCAATGTTAAAGTTTCAATTTTATTTTTATCTTTGTCATAATGAAAGTCTTCCATCAAATAACAGCCATCCTTATGGCATTTTTAGTGCTGTTCTCTACTTCGGCCTTTGCCGTAAGTATGCACTATTGCGGTAAAACTTTGGTCGACTATTCATTTGCACAAAAGGCAAAATCTTGCGGAATGGCGATGGAAGCCACGCAAACTCCAAAAGAAACGCCTGGTACGTGTACCATTCAGAAAAAAGGTTGCTGCACCAACAAAAAGATCACAAAGCAACAAGACGACGTTAAAAACAATTCGCAATTGCAATTAGACCAACAGGTTTTTGTAGCCAGTTTGGTGTATACTTATATTCAACTTTTTGAGGTAAAGAAAACGCAACACATTCCTCACAGAAACTATTCTCCTCCGCTGCTCGTCTACGATCTACTCGTGTTAGACGAAACTTTTTTAATTTAAAATTTTAATCTGGGCGCAACCCTATCGGGTCGGGCTATCTGTTATATCTTTTTCAACTTCCTGCGCAGGCAGGAATCTAAAAAAGGATGCCACTACTATCCCTTGCGCAAACCAAATCCTTCTTTCAAAATACTGTTAAGCTATAAGATTCTCCACTTTTAAAGGGAGATGCTAACAACAGAGGGATTTTTCAACTTCAGTTTCAATTTCATCATTTAAATTACTAAAAATTATGCTGAACAAAGGCATTAAATTTTTAATCGAAAATAAAATCGTCGCCGGTCTCCTACTTGTACTTCTTGTAGGTTGGGGACTCACCAATGCTCCATTTAATTGGGATCTGGGTGTTTTACCCAACAATCCCGTAGCGGTCGATGCTATCCCGAATATTGGCGAAAATCAACAAATCGTTTTCACCAAATGGGAAGGTCGCTCTCCGCAAGATATCGAAGATCAAATCACCTATCCGCTTACCACTTCTTTACTAGGTATTCCTGGAGTAAAAACCATTCGAAGTTCTTCGATGTTTGGATTCTCTAGCATTTATATCATTTTTGAAGAAGACATCGAGTTCTATTGGAGCCGTAGCCGAATTCTCGAAAAACTCAACTCATTACCGGCAAATTTGCTTCCGCAGGGCGTCAATCCTAGTTTGGGACCCGATGCTACGGGACTCGGACAAATATTTTGGTACACGCTCGAAGGTCGCGACAAAAACGGAAATGTAACCGGCGGTTGGGATTTACAGGAGCTGCGAAGCATTCAAGATTATTACGTAAAATATGCACTTTCCGGAGCAAGCGGTGTTTCAGAAGTTGCTTCTATTGGTGGTTACGTTCAAGAATATCAGATCGATGTAAATCCTGAAAAAATGCGCCAATACAATATTGGTTTACAACAGATCGTAAAAGCGGTAAAAGAAAGTAACCGTGATATTGGCGCACAAACCCTAGAAATAAACCAAGCTGAATATTTAGTACGTGGGTTGGGTTATGTAAAGTCGATCGAAGACCTACAAAATACGGTGGTAAGTGCTAAAGATTACACTTCGCTTCGCATTAAAGATATTGCCAACGTACACTTAGGTCCTGAAACCCGCCGTGGAATTCTCGATAAAGAAGGCGCAGAAGTGGTTGGTGGCGTTGTGGTTGCCCGACACGGAGCTAACCCGATGGAAGTAATTACCAACGTAAAAGCTCAAATTGAAAAAATAAAAGGAGGTTTACCTTCTAAAGAATTAAAAGATGGTAGAACCTCGCAACTTACCGTGGTTCCATTTTACGATCGCACACAATTGATACAGGAAACTTTAGGAACGCTCAACGAAGCTTTATTGATGGAAATTCTAATTACCGTTTTGGTCATTATCATTATGGTTTATAATCTGCGTGCTTCCTTATTAATTTCTGGTTTGCTACCTGTTGCGGTGTTAATGGTTTTTATTGCGATGAAGTTTTTCAACGTGACGGCAAACATCGTTGCCCTTTCCGGAATTGCCATTGCCATCGGTACGATGGTCGATATGGGGGTAATTCTCTCTGAAAATATTATTCAACATCTTGAAAAAGCCAAAGAAAAATTCAACACTAACACTATTGTTTACCAAGCGACTTCAGAAGTTTCCGGGGCTATATTAACGGCAGTCTTAACAACGATCATCAGTTTTATTCCCGTGTTTACAATGACGGGAGCTGAAGGAAAGCTCTTTCGACCGTTGGCATTTACCAAAACGATGGCTTTGGTGGCTTCACTAATCGTAGCGCTATTTCTTATTCCGCCATTTGCTGCCATATTATTTAAGAAAAGAAATCGCCGAAAAAATGTAGGTTTCATCATCAATATAGCGATCATTATTTTAGGGATTGCAGCGATGATTTTCGGCTATCTATTAGGAATTATTTTAATTGCTTTTGGGATCGTTCAATTACTTCAACAGAAAAATATTCTTTCCGTAGCCAGAGCGAATTTGATCAATATTATTATTTCAGCTTTAGTGATTGTTTATTTTCTGGCAACCTATTGGCGACCCTTGGGAATCACGCAAAATATTGCACTCAACTTTATTTTTGTAGCGCTAATTGTCTTCGGGATTTTAGGCGGTTTTACCCTTTTCAGAAACTATTATACGAGAATATTACGGTGGACGCTTCAACATAAATTACTCTTTTTAAGTATTCCGACAGCGATCGTGATTTTTGGTTTTTTCATTATGAAAAATACCGGTAAAGAATTTATGCCGTCACTTAATGAAGGTTCATTTTTATTGATGCCTACTTCGCTCCCACACGCCGGCGTTGAAGAAAACAAGCGTATTTTACAACAACTCGATATGGCGGTGGCCAGCATTCCTGAAATTGAAACGGTCGTTGGAAAAGCAGGAAGAACCGAGTCAGCTCTCGACCCTGCACCACTTTCGATGTACGAAAATATCATTCAGTATAAACCGGAATACGCTTTAAATACAGAAGGCGAAAAACAGCGATTCAAAGTAAATGAAGACGGCTATTTTATGTTGAAAGATGGAAGTTTAGCTGAAAATCCCAACAATGTCAATTCATATAAAGATGAGAATTCTTCTCAAAACAGCTCGACTCCGTTCGATGTGACAACTTCACAACTTATTCCTGATGAAGACGGAGACTATTATCGAAATTGGCGACCAGAAATTAATTCTCCCGACGATATTTGGAACGAGATTGTGCGCGTCACCAAACTACCGGGAATCACCTCAGCACCAAAACTTCAACCTATCGAAACACGCTTAGTGATGCTACAAACAGGAATGCGCGCGCCGATGGGAATTAAAGTGCAAGGCCAAGACCTAGAAGAAATCGAAGCATTTGGACTCAAGCTTGAAAACAGTTTAAAACAAGTAAGCGGAGTTAAAGATGAAGCGGTTTTTGCCGACAGAATTGTAGGAAAACCTTATTTGCTGATCGATATTAAACGTGACCAATTGGTTCGCTACGGAATTAACATTAACGATGTGCAACAAGTTTTAGAAGTTGCTGTTGGCGGAATGCAACTTTCACAAACCGTCGAAGGTCGTGAGCGTTACGGGATTCGTGTTCGCTATCCGAGAGAATTACGTGACAGTCCGGAAGATTTAAAAAACATTTACATTCCGGTGGCCGATGGGAAACCGATTCCGTTGAGTGAAGTGGCAGAAATTAAGTATGAAAAAGGTCCGCAAACCATTAAAAGTGAAGATACATTTTTAGTAGGTTATGTGCTTTTTGATAAACAAGATGGTTTTGCTGAAGTCGATGTGGTTGAAAATGCACAAAAAATGATTCAGCAACAAATAAGAGAAGGGAGTTTAAAAGTACCGAGCGGAATTAATTTTGAATTCACCGGAAATTACGAAAATCAACTTCGAGCCGAGAAAACTTTATCGATCGTGGTTCCGCTTTCGTTATTTATCATTTTTATGATTTTGTACTTTCAGTTTAAATCGGCCACCACATCGTTTATGGTCTTTAGCGGAATTGCAGTAGCTTTCGCCGGCGGATTTATCATGATGTGGCTATACGGTCAAGATTGGTTTTTGAATTTTAATTTCTTTGGTGAAAATCTGCGCGATCTATTCAACATTAAAACCGTGAATTTAAGTGTTGCGGTTTGGGTTGGTTTTATTGCACTTTTTGGTATTGCAACCGACGATGGCGTGGTAATGGCCACTTATCTAACGCAAACCTTCAGAAAAAATAAACCTGGAAGTAAAGAACAAGTACGTAAATCGGTGATCGAAGCAGGCGAAAAAAGAATTCGACCTTGTTTAATGACCACGGCAACGACACTTTTAGCTTTATTACCTATTTTTAACTTCTTCAGGTAGAGGAAGCGATATTATGATCCCGATGGCGATCCCAAGCTTCGGCGGAATGCTCGTCGCATTAATTACTTTATTTGTGGTTCCCGTTTTGTTTAGCTGGCGAGAAGAGAGAAAAGTTAGAAGTTAGAAAATTATAGAAACGATAATGAAAAATAGAATTCAACATAAAATTTTCACTTTAAATAGTTATATGCTGAACGCGTTTCACAACGTTAAACCTACGAAAATTCAGCATTTTCAAAGAGTGAGTTGCATTTTTGCCCTACTCCTTTTTGGGTGGAATGCCAATGCGCAGTTGTTAGAAAATTATATTCAGCAAGCCACGGAAAATAGTCCGCAGGTGGAAGCCATCGAATTGCAATACGAAGTCGCTAAAGAAAAAGTCAATGCCGCCAATACTTTACCCAATACAGAAATTGGTGCCGGTTACTTTGTAAGCGAACCCGAAACGCGAACCGGAGCACAAAAAGCAAAAATTTCTGTTCGGCAAATGATGCCTTGGTTTGGTACCATCACGGCGCGAGAAAATTACAGTTCTTCACTCGCAGATGCGGCTTATACAGATATCGTGATCGCTAAACGCCAACTCGCCATGCAAGTGACGCAAACCTATTATCAACTTTATGCGCTAAAAACCAAGCAGGAAATTCTTCAGCAAAATTTAGAAATTCTCAACACTTATGAAGATTTAGCTTTAAATGCGGTAGAAGTTGATAAAGCTTCATCGGTCGATGTTTTGAAATTGCAAATTCGACAGAATGAAATTAGTGAACAACGTGAACTATTAATGGGTGCCGAATTAGCGATGGAAAGTAAATTCAATAACCTGCTTCATCAAGAAGAGCAACCGATTATGATAGAAGATTCGATCACGATTCCGGCAGAAGAACCTATGCTCACACTCGAAGACCTAGAATTGCATCCGGAGTTAGAGAAATACGATCAACTATTTCTTTCGATCAAAAAATCTACCGTACTCAATCAAGCAGAAGCTTTACCAAGCGTAGGGATCGGACTAGATTATATCGCGGTAGAAGAACGCCCAAATATGAATTTTAACGATAACGGTAAAGATATTTTTATGCCGATGCTTTCGGTTTCCATCCCAATTTTCAACAATAAATATAAATCGGTCGAGCGTCAATTAGACATTCAGCAAAACGAACTCAAAGTACAAAAAGAAAATCGAAAAAACGAGTTAGATTCTCGTTTAAAAGAGGCACTTCAGCAACGAATTTCAGCCCGAATAAGTTATCAAACTCAACAAAAAAACATAGAACAAGCCAAAGATGCCGAAGAGATTTTATTAAAACAATACGAAACCGATCAATTAGATTTTCAGGACGTATTAGACATTCAAGAATTACAACTTAAGTTTCAACTTAAACAAGTTGAAGCCATTAAAAATTATTATTTACAAACTGCAATTATTAATTATTTAAGTAACTAAATTATGAAACGTACAATTTTATGTATAAGCCTTTTAGCATTAAGCTTAACGGCTTGTAAAAACGATGCAAAATCTAACGAAGAAGCAACTTCCAAAGAAAAAACTGAACAGACAAAAGAAGAAAATACAGAAGATTTACCATTAGCATTTAATTCTGAGAGAGAATACCAAACCGCTCGTTTATACCTAGACCTAAAAGACAAATTAGTTAAAGGAGACAGCTACGGAGCAAAGAAAATCGCTGAAATTATGGTGGAGAAATTCAACGATAGTGATATGAAAAGTTTAGCTCAAGAAATTGCTAAAAATGAAGAAAATATCGAAGATCAACGTAGCTCATTTTTTAAACTTTCTGAAGTTTTAGGTGAAACATTTACCGCAAATATTACCGGAGGAAAACTATATAAACAATATTGCCCGATGGCCTTTAATGGTGATGGCGCGTTTTGGTTTTCTACAGAAGAAGAAATTATGAATCCTTATTTTGGAGATCGAATGCTTCACTGCGGAAAAGTTGAAGAAATTATAAAGTAAGTTAAAACTTTTCGTTGATCTATTTGCTTGCGTAAATTGAATATAAAACCAAAAAAATTATCATGAATAAATTTTTAGAACAATGGGGCGAAGCTGCCAATACTACGCTCGGTTTCTTTTGGATGGCTGTTTGGGCGTTTGCATTGGGTTACCTAATTAGCAGTATGATTCAGGTGTTTATGACCGAAGAAAAAATGCAAAATGCGATGGGCAAAGATCAACGAAAAGGAGTTTTATTAGGGACTTTTTTTGGGTTTATTAGTAGCTCGTGTAGTTTTGCTGCATTGGCAACCACCAAATCCTTATTTAAAAAGGGAGCAAGTTTTGTAGCTTCGATTGCATTTTTGCTGGCATCGACCAATTTGGTGATCGAACTTGGGATCATCATCTCTATCTTTTTAGGTTGGCAATTTGTGGTAGGTGAATATATTGGAGGTATTCTGCTAATTCTAATTTCGTGGTTACTAATTCGACTCATTAATCCGAAAAAACTCATTCAAAAAGCCCGAAAAAATCTTTCTGAACAAAACGAAGATAACGACGATTCTTCAAAATCTTGGAAAAAGAAAATTAAATCTGAAGAAAGCTGGGCAAAAGTTGCCAAACAATACGGGATGGAATGGAAAATGGTCTGGAAAGATGTGACCGTTGGTTTTACAATCGCCGGTATTGTTGCTGCTTTTGTCCCCGATTCTTTCTTCGAAACACTATTTATCAATACCGGTAACGGAAATACTGACTTTGACTTTTTCACGATTTTAGAACACGTGATCGTGGGTCCGGTTACGGCTTTTCTCACATTTATCGGTTCGATGGGCAATATTCCGCTAGCCGCGTTGCTTTTTGGCAAAGGCGTAAGTTTTGCCGGCGTAATGGCGTTTATCTTTAGCGATTTAGTGGTTTTTCCCGTGTTGAGAATCAACGCCAAATATTACGGTTGGAAAATGTCACTTTTTATCTTGTTCTTATTATTTACTGCCTTGGTTGGTACTTCGCTGGCTTTACATTATGGTTTTGAGTTATTTAATATTATTCCCGATGCTTCGCAAGTAAATATTCAGGAGCAAGAATTTTTTAAAATCGATTATACATTTTTCCTCAATTTAGCGTTTATCGCCGCTTCGGGTTACCTTATTTATCTAGGTTTTTTCAAAAAGAAAGATCTAATGTATATGAAAGAAATGGCGCCTAAAAGCAAACTTTTAGAAAGCGTCTTAAAATACGCTGCCTTGGTTTGCTATGTTTGGTTAGCTGGCGGAATTGTAGTGAAGTATTTTTTAAATTAAAATGAAACCAAATAGAAACTTTTTCGACCAAAATAATTCAATAAAATTATAAAAATGAAACATACTTATCATATAAGCGGTATGACCTGTAACGGTTGTAGATCTTCTGTGGAAGAAAAACTTAATGCTGTAGAAGGGGTTAAAACTGCTGAAGTAAATCTAGAGAAAGAAGAAGCAAATATTGAAATGAAAAGACATATCACTGTAAAAGAATTTCAAAAAGCTTTGCCCGATAAATACAAAATCACTGCAGAAGAAAAACTAGGAACCACAGATTTCTTAACCGAAACCCAATCAACCTCTAAGTGGCAGCAATTAAAACCCTTGTTTCTTATATTTTTCTACATTTTTACCGCTTCAATTCTTTTAAATATTAAGCCTTGGAGCACCTCATCATTTATGCTAGATTTTATGGGGTTGTTTTATATCGTATTCAGTTTTTTCAAGATGCTCGATCTAAAAGGTTTCCCAGACAGCTTTCAAATGTATGATCCGCTTGCTAAAAAAATAAGAGCCTATGCCTGGATATATCCGTTTATCGAACTCGCTTTGGGATTAATGTTTTTATTTCGATTCGAAATTTTTATTGCACTTATAATAACTCTTATAATTTTAGGCTTAACCACCATTGGCGTAACCCAAAGTCTATTCAGTAAAAAGAAAATTAAATGTGCTTGCTTAGGGACAGCCTTAAATTTACCAATGACTGAAGCTACTTTTATCGAAAATGCAATCATGATCGTGATGGCAATTTTTATGCTTCTTCAATATATTTAAAATGAAAAAATACCTGATTTACTTGCTTTTATTGATAGGCGGAATTTTTCTAGGCTATCTGTTTTTTAATTCTTCTTCTGAAGAAAAACATCAGCACACACAAACGGAAGAAAACCAAATTTGGACGTGCTCGATGCATCCGCAAGTTGAACGTCAAGAACCCGGCGATTGCCCCATTTGTGGGATGGAACTTATCCCAAAGGAAACTGCCGGAAGTAATTTAGCTGAAAATGAATTTACGATGACGACCAACGCAATGGCACTTGCTAATATTGAAACGACCATCGTGGGTGAATCTCAAAACGATAACGGTAGTTTACAACTTTCTGGAGAAATCACCGCGAATGAAGATGAAACCGCTACGCAACCGGCGCATTTTAATGGCAGAATTGAAAAACTCTACGTAAAATCTTTAGGAGAAAAAGTACAGATGGGGCAAGCGATCGCAAGTATTTATTCGCCCGATCTAGTCGCTGCCCAGCAAGAATTGATTAGTGCTTATCAAAAAAGAAAATCGCAACCAAGATTGTACCAAGCGGTACGCAATAAATTTAAGAATTGGCGAATTACTGAAAGTCAGTTGCAGCAAATTGAAGAAAGTCAAACACCGCTCACTAACATTACCATTTACGCGCACGTTTCTGGAATTATAACTTCTATTGAAGTAAACGAAGGCGCGCATATTATGGATGGTAAACCTATTTTTAAAATAGCCAATCTCTCTACGGTTTGGGCAGCATTTAATGCGTACGAAAATGAAATTAAAAGTTTAAAGGAAGGTCAAAAAATTAACATCAATACCGAGGCTTATCCTGATGAGAATTTTGAGGCTGAAATTAATTTTATCGATCCGGTTCTAAATTCTTCTACACGAACAGTAACGGTTCGCGCGGAATTAACTAATAAAAACAATCTTTTAAAACCGGGAATGTTCGTGACGGCAAAGGTGAAAAGTGATAACGAAAATTCGAAAAGTATTAGTATTCCAAAATCGGCAGTGATGTGGACGGGAGAACGTTCTTTGGTGTATTTAAAAACCAATGATAATCCGCCTACTTTTGAGATGCGCGAAGTAAAACTCGGTGCAGAAAACGGAAATAAATATTCCATTTTAAGCGGTTTACAAAAGGGCGACGAAATCGTAACGAACGGAACTTTTACGGTTGATGCCGCAGCGCAATTACAAGGAAAAAAGTCGATGATGACTTCAGAAAATAATTTGCTTCAGCTTTCAAAAGAAATACAAGAACAGTTTAGAGAAGTTATAAAAAATTACCTTCAGCTAAAAAATGATTTGGTGAATGATCGTGCAGAAGCTTCAAAAAATTCAGCTCAAAAAGCTTTAACGCAATTGCAAGCTATAAATACTTCCGAAGAAGAAACTTCAGCAAAAATCAATTCTTTAAAAGAAGGATTTTCAAACATTAATAAAGCTGATCAAATTAAAGTGCAACGTGAGTATTTCATTTCACTTTCAGAAGAAATGATTAGCATTTCTAAACAAATTGAAACTTCAAAAAAATTGTTTGTTCAAAAATGTCCGATGGCCAATAACAATCAAGGAGCCAAATGGTTAAGTTTGGAAGAAGAAATTAAAAATCCGTATTACGGAGCATCAATGTTAGGTTGTGGCAGCGTTATTGAAGTCATTAATTAGAATTCAATTAACAACTGAAACAATATTTTTTTATTAATTTAGTTATTCTAAAAAATCAATTATATGATATAAAGTTACTTGTAAACGACGTAACTCTATGAACGCTTTATTAGAACAAACAAAAAATCACTGTCAGCAACTACTTGCTCAAAGTAGATGTAATGAGTTGGCTTTTCATAATTCTCAGCATACAAAAGAGGTTTTTAACAGCGCCAAAAAAATTGGGGTTTATGTTAATTTACCGAAAGATGATCTAGAAATTGTACTTCTGGCTGCACTATTTCATGACACCGGGAATATGGATTGTTTTAAAGGCCACGAAAATATAAGTGCCCAAAAAGCTTCAGAATATTTATCTAAAATTGATTTCGACACTAACAAAATAGAGAAAGTCGTCAAATGCATTTTAGCGACAAAAATGCCACAAACGCCCACAAATTTGTTAGAAGAAGTAATTTGTGATGCAGATTTAGCCCATTTGGGAAAAGAAAACTTTATATCGAAAAACAGATTATTACGAGAAGAATGGAGCGAGCATTTAAAAATGTGCTTTAGTAATAAGGAATGGGTAAAATTAAATGTTGAATTTTTAGAATGTCATCGTTATTTTACAACTTACGGTAAAAAAATGCTGCAACCGGTAAAAGAGAAAAACCTTAGATCTTTAAAGCAACAACTCTCCGAATTCTACAAAGCGAGTTAACATTCTAATATTTTTATTACTTTTGAAGTGATGAAAATCATTACCTCCATATTAGCGATCTTTATTTTTGGGCTTAACTTTATGCCCTGCAACGATAATGTGGCAGATCTAGAAGAGCAAAGTGGTATTCATCTAACTTCTCCAGAAGACGGACATCAAGATCACGAACATTCATCAGATCTATGTTCTCCGTTTTGCCAATGCCATTGCTGCCATATTCACGTGATCGACGTGCAGCTTTCTGAATTTAAAATGATCACACCAGAAATTTCTACTGCAACTTTTCTACTTTTTGAAAATACCGGTAAAGAAATTCAGAACCGTATTTTACAACCTCCGCGCTACGCATAATTTTCAGTAATTCACTGAAAAACCTCTTTAAAAGAAGCATATTTTTTATTATGAAATTGATGTGATGCTGAATCAAGTTCAGCATGACGACTAATACTCAATTCATCTAGTTTAGATAAAAAGAATCATTGCTTCCCTCCTATTTAATGTAAAAAATTAAAAACATCACATTTTCATGATTAACAAAATCATTGATTTTTCGATACGTAATAAAATGATCATTGGCTTGCTTATGATCGCGTGGATCGGTTTCGGTATTTGGAGTATGCGCCAAGTTCCTGTCGATGCCAACCCAGATATTACCAACAATCAAGTACAAGTAATTACCCAAGCGCCCAATTTAGGCACCGAAGATATTGAGCAATTTGTCACCTATCCGGTTGAGGTCGCGATGAGTAACCTTCCGCAGGTAAAAGAAATTCGATCGGTTTCGCGTTTCGGCCTATCGGTCGTCACCATTGTTTTTGAAGATAATGCCGGCACGTATCTTCCGCGACAATTGGTAGCCGAAAAACTAATCGAAGTTCAAGAAGAAATTCCCGAAGGTTTTGGTAAACCTACGATGGGACCAATTTCTACTGGTCTTGGCGAAATTTATCAATATACTTTAGAAGTTGAAGACGAGTATAAAAATGAATATTCGAGTACCGATTTACGTAGTTTTCAAGATTGGATCATTCGTCGGCAAATGTCCTTAGTTCCCGGCGTGGTTGAAGTAAATGCTTTCGGCGGAAAGATCAAACAATACGAAGTCGCCGTACAACCTGAAGAACTAAAAGCGATCGGTATGAGCATTGCTTAAGTCTTTTCTGCGCTACAGCAAAACAACCAAAATACCGGCGGCGCTTATATTGAAAAAAATCATCAAGCTAATTTTATTCGTGGTGAAGGTTTGGCTAGAAACCTCGACGATATTCGGCAAATGGTGATTAAAAATGAAAATGGAATTCCCATTAAAATTAAAGATGTTGCTGAAGTAAAAATCGGCAATGCCGTACGCTACGGAGCCTTAACCAAAGACGGAAAAGGCGAAGCCGTTGGCGGAATGATCTTAATGCTGAAAGGCGCAAATTCTAACGAGGTAATTACTCGCGTAAAAGAGCGTATACAGCAAATCGAAAAATCGCTGCCCGAAGGAGTTCACATTCAACCTTTTTTAGACCGAAGTGATCTTATTGCTGAAACCACCGGAACGATTAAAAATAACCTCATCGAAGGCGGACTTATCGTTATTTTCATACTCGTACTTTTATTAGGGAATTGGCGCGGCGGATTGATTGTTGCTTCTACGATTCCGCTAGCGTTATTGTTTGCTTTTATTTTGATGAATGTCTTTGATGTTTGGGCAAATTTAATGAGTTTAGGCGCGATTGACTTCGGAATTATCGTTGACGGCGCGGTGATTATTGTAGAAAGTACAGTTTTCTTCCTTTATGCTTATGTGAAGAAAAAACAAGTAGAAATCACTTCTGAAAACCGAAATGAAATCACCGCGAAAGCTTCTAAAAAAATGATGAATTCAGCCTTTTTTGGGCAACTCATTATTATGATCGTTTTTATTCCGATTCTGGCTTTAGAAGGTGTTGAAGGGAAAATGTTTAGACCGATGGCGCTTACCTTTATTTTTGCGATGATCGGTGCGATGATTCTTTGCTTGACTTACGTTCCTATGATTTCGGCTTTATTTATTAAAGTTCCGAAGAAATCGAAACCTTTCTGGGGAGATAAATTTGTGTTCTGGGTAGAACGCAATTACGAAGAAGCTTTACAAAAAAGTCTTTCCAAAGGAAAATGGATCATTGGAAGTTCCATCCTCGTTTTGGCTTTAGCCATTTTTATCTTTACCAAAATGGGCGGTGAATTTATTCCGCAGCTCGATGAAGGTGATATTGCATTTCACGTGATTTTAAAACCGGGGAGTTCGCTTTCAGAAATGATGGAAACCACGACCAAAGTTGAAAAAATTATCAAAGCAAATTATCCAGAAGCAAAATCGGTGATTAGTCGTATTGGCGTCGCCGATGTTCCTACCGACCCAATGCCGATGGATATTTCTGATACATTTATCATCTTGAAACCGAAATCAGAATGGACATCCGCTTCAACTAAAGAAGAACTAATTGCTGGTATTAAAGAAGACATTAGCGTGATTCCAGGAGTTTCCTATGAATTTACACAACCTATCGAAATGCGTTTTAACGAACTGCTTTCGGGTGTTCGCGAAGATGTTGCCATTAAACTTTTCGGGGAAGATTTACAGATTTTGGCAGATAAAGCCAAAGAAATGGGCAAAATTATAGCGAGTGTAGATGGCGTTGCCGATATGAAAGTGGAAGCTACCACCGGTTTACCACAAATCACTGTGAATTATAATCGTAACAAACTAGCGCAATACGGGTTACAAATTAGTAAACTGAATACACTTATTCAAACGGCTTTTGCCGGCGGTAAAGCCGGAGTTATTTTTGAAGGTGAAAAACGCTACGATCTGGTCGTTCGTCTGGCTGAAAGTGAACGAAAAAATATCCAGAATGTAGAAAATCTATATGTAGATTTACCTAACGGAAATCAAATCCCGCTGCGGGAAATCGCCACTATTAGTTACCAACCGGGACCTATGCAAATTAGTCGCGACAACACCAATCGTCGCACCTATGTGGGGATTAATATTCGAAATCGCGATGTACAATCGGTGGTCGAAGATATTCAGCAAAAACTAGACGAAGAATTTAAATTACCAGCCGGTTATTACATTCGCTATGGCGGTGCTTTTGAAAATTTTGAACGTGCCAGCAATCGACTACAAACCGTTGTACCGATTGCTTTGGTGCTAATTTTCATTTTAATTTATTTCGCCTTAAAATCTTTTGCTGAAACCTTAATGATTTACCTCGCCATCCCGATGGCAACTATCGGCGGTATTTTTGCGCTTTGGTTACGCGATATGCCGTTTAGTATTTCTGCCGGAGTTGGCTTTATTGTCCTTTTCGGGGTTGCCGTTTTAAACGGATTGGTGATGATCAATGGTTTAAATGAATTGAAAGAAGAAGGTGAAAAAAATCTAACTAACCGAATTTTAAAAGGGACCAAACGTCGTGTTCGTCCTATTATGCTTACCGCATTAACAGACGTGTTAGGTTTTTTACCAATGGCTATTTCTGCATCCTCGGGAGCTGAAGTGCAACGCCCTTTAGCCACGGTGGTTATCGGCGGTTTAATTACTTCAACTTTGCTGACGCTTTTTATACTTCCTATTCTTTATCAATGGATCGAGAAGAGAAAAGAACGTCAATCAAAATCCTTTAAAAATGTGACTATTGCTGGAATTGTAATTTTCTTTTCTATTCCATTCTACGGAAATGCGCAAGAACAACCAATCACAGAAATTGGAATGGATGAAGCCATTCAATTGGCGCAAAAAAATTATCCATTATTAAAAAACAAGCAGCTAGAAATTAATCGACAACAAGCACAAAAAGCCAATGTCTTAGATTTAGGAAAAACGCAAATTTACACCAGCGGAGAAGAAATTAACGATAATCAAGGCGTTTATACTTGGGTAAATATTGGTCAACAAAATATTGATTTGTTAGGTATTTCAGCGAAGAAAAAATTAATGAATGCTGAAGTAAAATTAGCCGAAGAAGCCTTATCGCTTTCTCAACTCGAAGTCGAACGAGAAGTAAAAAAAGCATGGACATCGGCTTATAGCGCGAAACAAAAACTTCAGTTATACCAACGATTAGATTCTATTTACAGCAAGTTTAAAACGGCGGTCGAGTTAAATTATGAAGTGGAAGCCATTTCGAAACTTGAATTTTCTGCGGCGAAAAATCAAGCTTTGCAGATTGCCATAAAAAAAGAACAAGCTTACGATGATTATTTGATTGAACTACAAAAACTAAATTTATGGCTGAATAGTGAACATACCTTTGGCGTTAAAGACGAACTCATCTTGGCAGATGACGAATTGATCCTCGAGCAATCTTTAGAAAATCACCCCGTGTTACAAGTTGCCGAGCAAAAACTAGAAACTTCTGAAGCTAATTATCGCGCTGCTAAAGCCGATCTATTACCCAAGTTTAATGTGCAATACGGGATTCAAGAAGTGCAAAACCAAAGCGGTTTTTATACGTATCAAGCCGGAGTTTCAATTCCGTTATTTTCGGGAAGTGAAAAAACACGCGTGAAGACAGCTCAAATTCAGCAGCAAATCGCTCAGAATGAAGCCGACTTTATTCAGCAACAATTAAAAACCAATTACCGGCAAAGCTTGCAAGGTTTTATCAAATGGAAAAAATCTAAAGATTTCTACTTACAAGAAGCTTTGCCATTAGCCCAAGAACAGCAAAACGGCGCTCTATTGGCGTATCAAGAAGGCGCGATCGATTATACGGCTTTTACTCAAATGCTTCGAAATTCGATCGAAACAGAACTCGCCGCTATTGAAGCGATTAACAATTACCTCAATGCAAAATTCGAACTAACTTATTTTGAAAATGAATAATATAATTTCAAACTCAACCTATTATCGTCATCCCGAACTTGATGAGATGCTGATAAAAACTCAGCAAAACAAACCACCTTTTTCAACTTCAACGCCTATGAAAATTCTATCTTTTATATTTTTCAGTTTACTCTTGATTTCCTGCGGAAATAATTCAGCAGAAACTAACGATAAAAATTCTTCCGAAGAAACAGAAGAACATCACGAAAAAGAAGGCATTCATCTTTCAATAGCACAAGCTGAAGCGCTAGATTTAAAAGTAGATACCCTCACGCACAGAAATATGAGCGGTTTCGTGGAAGCCAACGGAACCTTAGAAGTTCCGCCTCAAAATGAAGCTACGGTAACGACCATCGTTGGCGCAAATGTGGTTAAAATTGAAGTGATCGAAGGTGATGAAGTAAAACAAGGTGAAGTGGTTGCTTATCTATCGCATCCTAATATTATTCAGTTGCAAACCGATTATTTAGAGGCTTTTCACAATCAGCAATACTTAGAAAAAGAATATGAGCGTCAGAAAAAATTGTATGAAGGCGGCGTAGGTTCGGGAATGAATTTTCAAAAAGCTGAAGCCGATTACCAAGCAAAAAAAGGTTTGGTGAGCGGACTCAAATCTAAGCTAAAACTCCTAAATATTAATCTTAATAATCTGGAGAAAGGGAACATTCAGGAACGTGTTGCTTTACGCAGCCCAATTGAAGGTGCAGTGCAAAAAGTGGAAGTAAAAACCGGACAATATGTGCAACCACAAACCGACTTATTTGAAATTATCAACACGCATCACGTACACGCAGATTTGATGGTTTACGAGAAAGATGTTCATAAAATCGCCGTAGATCAAAAAATAAAGTTTACCGTGCAATCGCTACCCGAAACTGAACTTTCTGCAAGTATTTATTCGATTAGTAAGACTTTTGAAGAAAGTCCGAAAGCGGTTCACGTACACGCAGAAATTGAAAACAAAAAAGGAAATTTGATTCCCGGAATGTATATTCAAGGAAGAATTTTAACGGAAAATTCTTCCACGCTTGCCATCCCGGAAAGTTCTGTGGTAAAAAACGGAGATCGTTTTTACATTTATAAAGCTGAAAAAAACGAGACCGAATGGAGTTTTTCTCCATTAGAAGTAAAAACCGGAAAAACCAATGGCGGCTGGACGGCCATTCAGTTACTCGAAAAACAACCTCAAGAAACCCAATTTGCTTTTAACAACGCTTATTATTTACAAGCCGAAGCCGAAAAAGGCGAAGGTGGCGGGCATCATCACTAAGTTAGGTTTTAGGTTTTGGGTAGTAGGTTTTAGGAGTTTGTGAATTTAAGCTAAACTTCAATTTCAACTTCAATTTCAACTTCGATTTTAGAATATATAAAAGTTCCTTCCCTTATCAAGGGAAGGTGCTTTTTCAACCTTAGCTGAAAAAGTAAGAAGGGTTAATATTACTTTACTTATTTTTGAAACCAAATTCAATTTTCGATGCAAATTTTTGTTTTAGGGACGGGACGTTGCGGTTCTTTCAGCTTTATTGAAGCCTGTAAATATATCTCCAATTTTACTTGTGGTCACGAAACTCGATCGCAAAAATTAGGTCCAGCTCGTTTTGATTATCCTAAAAATCATATTGAAGCAGATAATCGCTTGAGCTGGCATTTGGGAGAATTGGCGCAAAAATTTCCTGAGCAAGTTTTCTATGTGCATTTAAAAAGAGATCGTGATAAAACGGCAAAGAGTTTTGGCAAACGATTTTTTAAAAAGAAAAGCATGGTCGATGCTTATGCAGGCGGAATTAAAATGAATCCGCCAGAAATGCTTTCTAAAGAAGAACAATTGCAACTTTGTTACGATTATGTCGATACGGTTACAGCAAACATCGATGAGTTTCTGAAGCATCAACCGCAACACATTACTATTCAACTAGAGAATATTAAAAAAGATTTTGAAAAATTCTGGCACGCGATTCAAGCTGAAGGAGACTTACAAGCTGCTTTAAATAGCTTCAACCAACGTCACAACACGGCTAAAGAACACGAAAAATCTCATTTTCTTTATCATTTAAAATTGTTTTTGCTTCGACAGAAAAAGAGATTTTTAGATTGATAAAAATGTCATTCCGGACTTGATCCGGAATCGCATCTTATGATTTGGTCTATTATCTAATTTTCAAAAGATCTTGACTAGTTCGACCTGAGAAAATTCAACAACAGAAATTCGTTAATAACAATACTGCATTGCTATTTCATAATTTTAATAATTCGTTAATTTTGCTGAAAAATTTAGAATTATGCTCATTATCGGGATTGCCGGCGGAACCGGAAGCGGAAAAACAACCGTAGTAAATACTATCATTGATGAATTACAACACGAAGAAGTTGCCGTAATTTCACAAGATTCGTACTACCGAGACACCAGTAACCTTTCTTACGATGAGCGTACAAAAATCAATTTTGATCACCCGCAATCGATCGATTTTGATTTACTTACCAAACACTTAATTCAACTTAGAGCCGGAGAGTCGATACCACAACCGGTGTATTCGTTTAAAGAACACAATCGCACGGGAGAAACGATAGAAACTGCTCCTAAAAAAGTAATGTTGGTAGAAGGTATTCTTATTCTCACGCATCCAGAATTGCGAGAGCTTTTCGATATTATGATCTACGTTCACGCCGATAGTGACGAGCGTTTAATTAGACGTTTAAAACGAGATATGAAAGAGCGTGGGCGCGATTTAGACGAAGTTTTAAATCGTTACCAAACCACGCTTAAACCCATGCACCAACAATTTATAGAACCCACTAAAGAGTTTGCCGATATCATTATCCCGAATAACCGTTACAACACGGTTGCTGTAGATATTGTGCAGACAATTATTAGAGAACGCTTAGACTAATTTCGTATATTCGTTACTATGGGTTTTAAAGAGCTTCGCGAGAAACGTTGGTTTAAAATTATAAGCAATAAATATGTGCTTATTCTTTTGGTATTTGGCATCTGGATGCTATTTTTAGATAGCAACAGTTGGCTGGTACATAACGAACTTGACGAAGAACTCGACGAGCTTAACAACAATAAAGCTTACTACCAAAAAGAAATTAACAAAGACAAAGCTATCATTGAGGGATTAAACGATTCTTCTGAATTAGAAAAATTTGCCCGAGAAGAATATTTTATGAAGCGTGAAGGTGAAGAGATTTTTATTATTGAATATGAAGATAGCCTGAAAAAGAACGAGGAAAATGAGTAAAAAATTATTTGAAGATTTTAAAGAAGTTTCCGCTAAAGAATGGAAACAAAAAATTCAGGTAGATTTAAAAGGAGCCGATTATGAAAGTTTACTATTTCATAGCAATGAAGGCATCGATGTAAAACCATTTTACCATCAAGATAATTTTGAACCGAGCCACGCTCCTACTTCACTTCAACCTTGGAAAATTACAGAACGTTTTATTATTTCTGAAAATACCACAGCAGCTTCGCTATTAGAAAGTTTAGAAAAAGGTGCTGAAGCTTTGTGGTTAGTAATTCCTTCTGCTGAAATTAATTTTTCAAAGTTATTAACCGAAATCGATATCGAAAATACTTCGATATTTCTCGACTTTCAGTTTTTGTCGAAAAAAACACCTCAACAATTAAAAGAAATTGTTCAGGGTAAAAAACATCAAATTTCGGTGAGTGTAGATATTGTTGGTCATCTTTCTGCTACCGGAAATTGGTATAGCAATCAAAAAGAGGATCATGAAACCTTAGCAGAATTTATTCAGCTGAATAAAGGAATTCCGACTCAAATAAGCGTCGATACTGCGATTTATCAAAATGCCGGTGCTAATATTGTGCAGCAACTAGCCTATGCAATGGCACACGTAAATGAATATTTAAATCATTTAAACGAACATTTTCCGCAGCAATTAAAAGAATTTCAACCAACATTTAAAATAGCTACAGGTTCTAATTACTTTTTTGAAATTGCTAAATTAAAAGCTTTACGTCTCCTTTATAAAAGTTTGGCGAATGCTTTCGAAACTCCGGAAACTATTCAAATTTTAGCTTTCCCCACCCGACGAAACAAAACTATTTACGATTACAATGTAAATATGTTACGTACCACTACCGAAAGTATGAGTGCAATTTTAGGCGGTGCCAATTGGGTTTGCAACCTTCCTTACGATGAAATTTATCACCACGATAATGACTTCGGAAGAAGAATTGCCCGCAACCAACTTTTAATCTTAAAAGAAGAAAGTTATTTCGATAAAGTGGCGAATGCCAGTGACGGCAGTTATTATGTAGAAGAAATCACTTCTCAATTGGCAGAAAAAGCTTTAGAAATTTTCAAATCTATTGAAAAAGCCGGCGGTTGGATCACTTCATTAAAAGAAGGTACCATTCAGCGAAAAATTAGAGAAAGCGCCGATAAAGAACTGGCGCAATTTAATGATGCTGAAAAAACTTTGGTGGGTACCAACAAGTACCAAAACCCGGAAGATAAAATGAAAGCAGATTTGGAGAAATCACCATTTCTGCAAAAAAATGAACGAAAAACGCTTTTAAAGCCGATTATTCAGAAAAGACTCGCAGAGAAAAGTGAGCAACAACGCTTAAAAACGGAGTAATTTTTAAAATATGATTGACGTCATACTGAAACAAGTTCAGGTTGACGTAAAATTTTAAACTCAATTAAAATGGCTCGAAAAGACCTTCAACATATAAAAATTCAAACTTCAGAATTAAATCATAAAAATTCTGAACGTGAAGAATTTACTACTGCAGAGAAAATCAAGATTAAAAAAGTCTACACGAAAGAAGATGTTGAAAATTTAGAGCATCTCAATTTTGTGGCCGGCATCTCTCCGTTCTTACGCGGACCATATTCTACGATGTACGTGCGCAGACCTTGGACGATTAGGCAATACGCCGGATTTTCTACGGCAGAAGAAAGTAATGCTTTTTATAGAAGAAACCTGGCTGCCGGACAAAAAGGACTTTCAGTTGCGTTCGATCTAGCGACGCATCGCGGTTACGATAGTGATCACGAACGTGTGGTTGGCGATGTTGGGAAAGCCGGTGTTGCAATAGATTCGGTAGAAGATATGAAGATTCTATTCGATCAAATTCCGCTCGATAAAATGTCGGTTTCGATGACAATGAACGGTGCCGTTTTACCAATTATGGCGTTTTATATTGTGGCTGCAGAAGAGCAAGGTGTACAACCTGAACAGCTTTCAGGAACCATTCAAAATGATATTCTGAAGGAATTTATGGTGCGTAATACATATATTTATCCGCCTACTCCTTCGATGAAAATTATCTCAGATATTTTTGAATATACGTCGAAAAATATGCCTCGTTTCAACAGCATTAGTATCTCAGGTTACCATATGCAAGAAGCCGGAGCCACTTGTGATATTGAATTGGCGTATACATTAGCCGACGGCTTGGAATACATCAGAAAAGGACTCGAAGCCGGGATGGATATTGATAGTTTTGCTCCGCGTCTTTCCTTTTTCTGGGCCATCGGAATGAATCACTTTATGGAAATTGCCAAGATGCGCGCCGGAAGAATGTTGTGGGCAAAATTGGTAAAGCAATTCAACCCGAAAAATTCAAAATCACTTTCGTTACGAACGCATTGTCAAACCAGTGGTTGGAGTTTAACCGAACAAGATCCTTTTAATAATGTGGCGCGAACTTGTATTGAAGCAGCTGCAGCAGCTTTTGGTGGCACGCAAAGTTTGCACACCAATGCTTTAGATGAAGCAATTGCCTTGCCTACCGATTTTTCAGCAAGAATCGCTAGAAATACGCAATTGTATTTACAAGATGAAACCGAGATCACCAAAACAGTAGATCCTTGGGCGGGAAGTTATTATGTTGAAAAACTCACCGATGAAATCGCTCAAAAAGCTTGGAAACTGATTGAAGAAGTTGAAGAATTAGGCGGAATGACCAAAGCCATTGAAAAAGGTATTCCAAAACTTCGTATTGAAGAAGCTGCTGCCAGAAAGCAAGCGCGAATCGATAGTGGTCAAGATATTATTGTAGGTGTTAATAAATTTCGCAGAGAAAAGGAAGATCCGATCGTAACGTTGGAAGTTGACAATCAAACCGTTCGAAAACAACAAATTGCACGATTAGCAGAAATGAAGGCAAATCGTGATGAAGAAAAAGTTCAGCAAGCCTTAGCAAAATTAACCGAAGCTGCAGAAAAACAAGAAGGAAATCTTTTAGCTTTAGCCGTGAATGCAGCTCGTGAACGCGCAAGTATCGGAGAAATTAGTATGGCTTTAGAGAAAATTTACGGCAGACATAAAGCACAAACCAAATCTTTTAGTGGCGTGTACAGTAAAGAAATAAAAGACGATCAATCGTTTAAAAAAGCAAAAGAATTAGCGAACCAATTTGCAGAGTTAGAAGGTCGTCGACCACGAATTATGATCGCAAAAATGGGTCAAGATGGTCACGATCGAGGTGCCAAAGTTGTAGCGACCGGTTACGCCGATGTAGGTTTTGATGTAGATATTGGTCCGTTGTTTCAAACTCCGCAAGAAGCTGCTAAGCAAGCGGTAGAAAACGATGTTCATATTTTAGGAGTTTCATCTTTAGCAGCAGGGCATAAAACCTTGGTTCCGCAGGTGATCGAAGAATTAAAGAAACACGATCGCGAAGATATTATGGTAATTGTTGGCGGGGTGATTCCTTCCGCAGATTATCAATATTTATTTGATGTCGGAGCGGTAGCAGTTTTTGGTCCCGGTACTAAAATTAGTGATGCGGCGATTCAGATTTTAGAAATTTTAATAGATTCTGTGGAATAAATTATTGAATGTACTTTAATTAAACCTAGGCTTAAAAACTTTCAGAATTTTCGATGAATTTTTCTTTTCATTTTAACAATATAAATAATCATACTAGGTATAAATACAAAAAGTAGTAAAGAAAAACCGGTGTTTTGTATTATCACACCATAAGGCCAATGCATTAATTGCAGAACAGCACCGGTAACAGTTGCTAGAACATATAAAATACCGCTTGTAATGGCGAGTGTTTTCATATCTATTTATAATTCGTCTCTACTAGGGCGATCATAAATATACTTCGTCATCGTAGGTACAAAGAATAAAGCAAAAATCACTATTCCCATCACGATTAATATGTTACCATAATTCCAATGAAGAAATTTAAGGACGATACCAATAGAGATTATCGAAGTAGAAAGTGCACCTAATGTGAAAGCTATTTTTTTCATCTCAATAATTTAAAAATCTAAAATAACCGGTAATAACTTATAATAAAATCCCCAGTACAGGGGATTTTTATTTTTCACGAGAATTAGCAATTCTATAAAAAAATAGCTTAATTTATAGAAAAATCTATTCGAATGAACTTTCAACAGAAAATGTTGCGTGAAGACGCTTTAAAAAATAAAAATATCGTAGTGACCGGCGGTGGTAGCGGTTTAGGAAAATCGATGACCAAATACTTTTTAGAGTTAGAAGCTCAAGTAGCGATCACCTCTAGAAACATAGAAAAACTTCAAAATACTGCCAAAGAATTAGAAGATGAAACCGGCGGTAAATGTTTTGCGATACAATGTGACGTACGAAATTATGATGAAGTTGAACAAATGAAGAATGAAGCCATCGAAAAAATGGGCAGCGTTGACATTTTACTGAATAATGCCGCAGGAAACTTTATCTCTCCTACAGAGCGTCTTTCGGCTAATGCATTCGACACAATTATCGATATTGTTTTAAAAGGAAGTATAAATTGTACGCTTGCATTTGGTAAACATTGGATCGATAAAGGTGAAAAAGATAAAACTGTTTTGAATATTGTAACTACTTATGCTTGGACGGGTTCTGCTTATGTGGTTCCTTCAGCAACAGCAAAAGCAGGCGTTTTAGCAATGACGCGTTCGCTGGCTGTAGAATGGGCAAAATACGGAATTCGATTTAATGCTATTGCTCCGGGACCTTTCCCAACCAAAGGCGCTTGGGATCGACTCTTACCGGGTGACCTAAAAGATAAATTCGACTTGGCACAAAAAGTACCGCTTAAACGTGTGGGTGAACATCAGGAATTAGCTAATCTTGCGGCTTACTTAGTTTCAGACTTTGCAGCGTATATGAATGGCGAAGTAATTACCATTGATGGTGGTGAATGGCTTAAAGGCGCAGGGCAATTTAACTTATTAGAAGATATCCCAAAAGAAATGTGGGATATGTTGGAAGAAATGATTAGAAAGAAGAAAGACAAATAATTAACTCTAATTGTTAAAAAACATCTACAAGTTATTGTTTAAGCGTTTTCAATTGGTATAATTAATTGTATTTTTACCGTCTAAATCTTAAATAATTAATGGGTAAAATCATTGCTATTGCTAACCAAAAAGGCGGAGTAGGTAAAACCACTACTTCTGTTAACCTAGCAGCCGCTTTAGGGGTATTAGAGAAAAAAGTTTTGTTAATAGATGCCGATCCGCAGGCAAATGCAAGTTCAGGATTAGGGCTTGATGTAGAAAATGTTGAAGCCGGCACGTATCAATTACTAGAGCATACGCTTAAAGCTGACGATGCCATTGTACCGACAGAATCACCAAATTTAGATATTATTCCTGCGCATATCGATTTAGTAGCGATAGAAATTGAATTGGTCGATCAAGACCAACGAGAATCGATGTTAAGAAACGCTATTGTTTCACTTAAAGAAAAGTATGATTACATTCTTATAGATTGTGCTCCTTCGTTAGGTTTATTAACGTTAAATGCTTTAACGGCAGCAGATTCTGTAATTATCCCAATTCAATGTGAATATTTTGCATTAGAAGGTTTAGGTAAACTTTTAAATACGATTAAAAGCGTTCAAAAAATACATAATGTTAATTTAGATATTGAAGGCTTACTGCTAACGATGTACGATTCTAGACTTCGATTATCTAATCAAGTAGTAGATGAAGTTAAAAAGCATTTTGAAGAGATGGTTTTTGAAACTATTATTCAGCGTAACGTACGTTTAAGTGAAGCTCCTAGTTATGGCGAAAGTATTATTAATTATGATGCTGGTAGTAAAGGAGCTAATAATTATTTAAGTTTAGCTGAAGAAATTATCAAGAAAAACAGTTAGTGATTTATGGCGAAGGCAACAAAAAAGCAAGCATTAGGTAGAGGTCTTTCTGCATTATTAAAAGATCCCGATAATGATATTAAAACTGTTAAAGACAAAAATGCCGATAAAGTTGTTGGTAATATTGTTGAATTAGAATTGGAAGCGATAGAGGTAAACCCTTTTCAGCCTCGTACCAGTTTTAATGAAGATGCTTTGCAAGAATTAGCAACCTCTATCAAAGAGCTAGGCGTAATTCAACCCATAACAGTTAGAAAAACTGATTTTAATAAATACCAATTAGTATCGGGTGAGCGTCGTTTTCGAGCTTCAAAATTAGTAGGGCTAAAAACGGTACCTGCATATATTAGAATTGCTAACGACCAAGAATCTTTAGAAATGGCGTTGGTAGAAAATATTCAGCGTCAAGATTTAGATCCTATAGAAATTGCACTTTCGTACCAACGTTTGATCGATGAGATCGATCTTACACAAGAGCAAATGAGTGATCGCATTGGTAAAAACAGATCGACCATTGCCAATTACCTTCGTTTATTAAAATTAGATCCAATTATTCAAACCGGGATGCGCGATGGCTTTTTATCGATGGGCCACGGCCGTGCTTTAATTAATGTTGAAGACACAGAAGTTCAACTTAAAATTTACGAGAAAATTATTTCTGATGCACTATCGGTAAGAGATACCGAGCAATTGGTTAGATCGTATCAAAAAAACGGAAAAGATTTTTCTTCAAAAAAATCGGCTTCACCTAGCGTTCCTAAAGAAATTCAATCTTCAGTAAAAAACTTTTCAGAATATTTTGGTGCAAAAGTTGATGTAAAAGTGAATAAGAAAGGCAATGGAAAGTTAATCATTCCGTTCTCTTCCGAAGAAGACTTTAAACGTCTGCAAAAACTTATACAAGGTGAAGATTAAGATCTTATTAATTGTTTTCGCTATTTTTTCAACATTTCAGCTTAAGGCTCAAAAAGATTCTTTAGCCTTACGTACCGAAAGAATTGCTGAAGTAAATGACCAAGAAGGAAAATTTAAAGAATACAATCCGCTTGCTCCGGCAAAAGCAGCATTTTATTCAGCGATTTTTCCGGGTCTAGGTCAGATTTACAATGGCCGCTATTGGAAACTACCAATTGTTTATGGAGCATTAGGAACCAGCGTTGCCATTTACATACATAACGACGAACAATACAATCGCTATCGAGACGCCTATAAACGTAGATTAGCCGGTTATAATGATGATGAATTTCAGGGAGTACTCGAAAACGATCGATTAATAGATGCACAAAAGCAATTCAGAAGAAATAAAGAGCTTACACTTTTAGTTACCGCAGCAATTTATATTCTAAATATTGTCGATGCCAATGTAGATGCGCACTTGCAACAATTTAACGTAAGTAACGACTTAACATTAAATCCGGCGATCGATGTCGACCATATTAACAGAAACATCAACTACGGTTTATCACTCAACATAAAATTTTGATTATGAAGATTGCCATTTTAGGCTACGGAAAAATGGGTAAAACCATCGAAAAAATCGCTTTAAGTAGAAATCACGAGATCGTTTATAAAACTTCTTCTCCTATTGAAGTTGAAGAATTAAAAAAAGCCGATGTTGCGATCGATTTTAGTATTCCCGATGCGGCATTTAATAATATTACGACTTGTTTTAAGCATAACATTCCAGTGGCTTGTGGTACTACCGGTTGGTTAAACCGTTATGAGGAAGCTGTAAAAATTTGTAAAGAAGAGAACGGAGCTTTTATCTATGGTTCTAATTTTAGTTTAGGAGTGAATTTATTCTTTCAGTTGAATGAAAATTTAGCAGAACTGATGAGTAAATTTGATGAATATAAAGTAGATGTTGAAGAAATTCATCATACTCAAAAGCTCGATAAACCTAGTGGAACTGCTATTACTCTCACTGAAAGCATTCTTCAGCATACCGATAACAAAAGCTGGAAATTGATTGAAAATAAAGAAGAAGTAAACGATAAAGAAATACCGATAGTTGCCAAGCGTGAAGATGATGTAAAAGGAACGCACACCATTAAATATGCTTCTGCCATCGATGATATCGAAATTAAACACACCGCACATTCGCGTGAAGGTTTTGCTTTAGGAGCAGTGATCGCTGCAGAATGGTTGCACGATAAAACCGGTGTTTTCACCATGAAAGACGTGTTAGGTTTATAAAATGCGATGTAACAATCGTGAGTTTAAGCCTACTTATATAAAAAATAAAAGAAAATGACTTTAGTACAGTGGTTCATATTTTTTCTAGTTGTTCAACTAATTCATGGGTTTGGGACTTGGAAACTCTATAAAATTGCAGGTAGAAAAGCTTGGGAAGCCTTTATTCCTGTTTACAATGCAGTAGTTTTAATGAAAATGATCAACCGACCTTGGTGGTGGACGATCCTTCTCTTTATTCCTATTGTTAACCTTATTATGTTTCCGGTAGTTTGGGTAGAAACCGCTAGAAGTTTTGGCAAACATACTAAACAAGATACCTGGTTAACAATACTTACGCTAGGCTTTTATTTATATTATATTAACTACACGCAAGACGTTCAACATATTTCTGAACGAAGTTTAAAACCAAGAACAGAAGTTGGTGAGTGGGTAAGCTCAATTTTATTTGCTGTTGTTGCTGCAACAATTGTACATACGTATTTTATTCAACCTTTTACCATTCCCACGTCTTCGTTAGAAAAAACTTTATTAGTTGGTGACTTTCTTTTTGTGAGTAAGTTTCATTATGGTGCGCGTGCTCCACAAACCACGGTTTCTTTTCCGATGGTCCACGATACCATTCCGCTTTTAGGAATTAAATCATACACCAACAAACCGCAACTCCCCTACTTTAGATTTCCGGGATTTGAAGATATCGAGCGTAACGATATTGTGGTCTTTAACTGGCCGGTAGATACGGTTAGAAAATTTTTCGATCGTTCTGGTAAACATTATCAAAAACCGATCGACAAAAAATCTAATTATGTAAAAAGAGCTGTTGGTATCCCCGGAGATTCTTTAAAAATAGTAGATGGTAAAGTTTATATTAACGATGAAGCTTTAGTTTTACCAGATCGCGCAAAGCCTCAATATTCTTATATTGTACAAGGTAAAGGTCAAGGTTTTGATCTTAGAAATTTAGCGCAACGCTATAATATTACAGATCCTGTAGGTTGGTATAATCAATCTAAAAGACAGTTTAGATTTGTATCACTTTCTGAAGAATCAATTCAGAAATTTAAAAATCATCATAATGTTGCCTCAATTACTCGAATTATCGATTCGGTTGGTAAAACAGATCCTCGTATTTTCCCTTCAGCTAAAATGAATTGGAATCACGATCAAATGGGACCAATTTATATTCCTGAAGCCGGAAAAACTGTCGCGATCACTCCGCAATCTCTTCCTTTCTATAAAAGAATCATAGAAGTTTACGAAGGAAGCGAAATGGGACTTGACCGTAAAATTTCTGTCAACGGAAAACAAGTGCTTTTAAATAACGAGCCACTTAAGGAATATACTTTTCAGCAAAACTATTATTTTATGATGGGTGATAACCGTCATAACAGTGAAGACAGTCGTTTTTGGGGTTACGTACCTGAAAATCACGTGGTAGGTAAACCCATTTTTATTTGGATGAGTTACGATGGTAACGCCGACGGGTTCTTTAATAAAATTAGATGGGAACGTTTATTTACAACCGTTGGTGGTGATGGCAAACCGGTTTCTTACTTGTATTATTTTCTAATTGGATTGGTCATTCTTATCGGGTTTAATTTCTTTAGAAAACGTAAGAAAAAAGCTTAACTTAAATGAGTGCTATTGTTTTACATCCGGCATATTTCGGGTCTATTTTACAGTTTGCCCATTTAGCCCAGGCAGAAAAAGTTATTTTTGAAAATGAAGATAACTACCAAAAGCAAACCTATCGAAATCGCCAATACATTTATGGCGCTAACGGCTCTTTGTTGCTGAATATTCCTATAAAACATACCGGCAAGAAAAACATTCGACAAAAATATAAGGAGGTGAAAATCGAGCAAGATTTTAACTGGCAAACCATACATTGGCGATCCTTAGAAGCTGCTTACAGAACTTCTCCTTTCTTTGAATTTTATGAAGATGAATTAATTCATCTTTTTGAAAAAGAATACAAGTTTTTACTCGATTTTAATTACGATTGCTATCAAGCGGTTTGCGATTGTTTACAGTTAGAACAACCGCTTCAAAAAACGGAAGAATATATTCACGAGATCGAGCAACCAAATATCGTAGACAAGCGCTATTTGATCAATGCAAAATTAAAACCTACCGTAAAATTTGAACACTACACTCAGGTTTTCCAAGATAAATATGGCTTTATCCCTAACTTATCGATATTAGATTTACTGTTTAATGAAGGCCCGAATAGTTTAAATTATCTAGAAAATCAAGAGCTTTAAATAAAAGAAATGATGACCACAACAAGAAAAAGTTTAATGATCTTAAAATTGCTTCTTCTTGTTGCTATTTTAAAGAGTTGCGATAGCAATCAAACGAAAAATTCTTCAACACAGCTTCAAGAAAAATCAGCAGAAAATTCTCAGAATGCTGTTTTTCAACCCAACACTTTATTTGAACAACCCCATTCTAATTTAGATGGAATGGTTACCGAATTCGTAAGAAAGATCTATCAAGATCAAAGCGGAAATATTTGGTTTGGCACCAATGCAAACGGAATCATCGCCTATCGGAACAATTCTCTCGAAAGTTTTTACATTAATGAAAACTTCAATAAAAATAAAGGAGCTGTAAGAGCGATTACAGAAGATCATAAAGGTCAGATTTGGTTTGCTACTTCCAGTGGACTTATAAAATTTGACGGGGAAAATTTCACAGTTTACAGCGAGCAAGATGGTTTACCTGCCAATGAGCTTTGGAGCGTATTTATAGATAAAAAAGGATTAATTTGGTTAGGCACTACTGAAGGGATTTATCAATTTAACGGAAACAAATTCACCAAATTCAATTTACCAAAATCTGAAGTTAAAAAGCCTTTACCAATGCTAGCCAATAATTTAGTGTTTAAATTCTTGCAAGATCGAAACGGTACTCTATGGTTAGTGGTTGATGGTAATGGGATATATAAATATGAAAATGAAAATTTCACACAACTAACAAAAGAAACCGGTCTTACAGATAACAACATTGCAGATATTTTTGAAGATCAAAAAGGAAATATTTGGATTGGAAGCTTTAACGGTGGAGTAAGCAAATACGACGGAAAAACTTTTACCAATTTCACAAAAGAAAGAATTATTGATGGCAACGAAGTGTATAATTTCTTTAAAGATCACCAAGAAAATATCTGGTTCTCTGCTGAAAATTATGGAGTTTATCGATATGACGGGAAAAATTTTAAGCAATTTACTGCCAAAGATGGTTTAGCAACTAATACGATTCAGAGCATTTTTGAAGATAACAAAAAACAAATTTGGTTCGGTACTTGGCAAGGTCTAAGCCTTTATGACGGAAATGAAATTACAGATGCCAAAGCAAAAGAAACTTGGGTAAAATAGGCTAATCCTTGCCCTCCAAAGAAAATACACAAGAAATAGGATAATGATCTGAATATTTCACCTTCGGAAAGCTGTTAAACTGTCTCACCTTAAAAGCTTCATCAACTAAAATAGCATCAATACGCATCGGGATAAAATCGAAATCGAAAGTCTTTCCAAACGATTTTCCTTTTTCTTTAAAAGCATCTAAATGACCTTCAGAAAGCTTTCTATAGATATAAGAAAAAGCACTATTATTCATATCGCCACTAATCACAGATCTATATGGGCAAGCTTCCAAATTTTTTAAAATCTTTTTTACTTGTGCTTCCTGTTTTCTGAAAGAATTATCGATTCGACCGATGAGTTTTTCTCTTGTTTCTTCTTGAAATTCGCTTACTTTCGGTTTAATTTTTAAACTTTCTAGATGAATATTAATAAAGCGAATGGTGTCGTTCCCTACAGCAAGATCTACATAAATCGCATTATTATTAGAAGTTCCAAATCCGATCGAACCTTTATTTACGATAGGATAATTGGTATAGATAGCTTGCCCGAAACGCGTTTTTTTATCGGTTAACACTTCATATTTATACTGAAACTCATCAAAATCAACATCTGACCGTTGCTGATATTCTTGTAAACAAACCACATCGGGTTTTTCAGCTTCAATAAAATTGATAATTTGATTTGTTACCGAATCACCTTCGATCCAATTAAAGCGATTAAACTGTCGTACGTTATAGCTTAACAACTTTACGTCTTGAGGTTGCTTGGTATATTTTTCTGCACCAAATTTATACAAGGATAAAATATGATTAAAGCCCAATAAGAGTATAAGAAATGAGAGCAGAAAATGCTTCCGCAGTTTAACCACCCAATAAATTAAAAAAGCAATATTAATGACCAGAAGTACTGGCATCGTTAAACTTAACACAGAAAGGTAAGGAAACGAACTCGGCGGAATATACGGTAATAAATAGGCTAATAAAAGTGCCGTCGCAAAAAGCGAATTCACAAAAAAGATAACTTTATCAAAAAATTTTAAAGGCTTCATAGCACTTCAAAGTTAATCTTTGCCGGCGTTAAACAAAAAATCTTTTTCGGCTTTACTCAAACTTTCATAACCACTTTTACTGATCTTATCTAAAATTGCATCGATCTTTTGTTGCTTTTCTTTAGCTCCGGCAGTATGATGAGTGGTTTTTGAACTTTTACTTTTTGAAGAAGAATAGTTTTTGTTTTTGTAAACTTTCTTAAACGGAGTTTTCTCTTTTTTTGAGAATAGAGAAACTACACCATCTACTAATTTTTCAAACCAAGCGCCAATATCTCTCCCCTTTTGTAATTGAGTTGTATAAACATAACCTAACAAAGCACCACCAATATGCGCTAAATGCCCACCGGGATTATTAAATGGCATTTGTACAATATCTGAGATCACAAAAAAAGCAGCGATCCACCAAAGTTTTATACTTCCAATAATCATTAAACGAACACTCATATTTGGAGCCTGAGTGGTAACGCCTAATAAAACTGCCATAACTGCTGCTGAAGCTCCTAATAAATAAGAATTTCCGGCTCCGGCAAACGCAGGAAAAATATTGTAGCTTAACATAAACAATAATGCTCCGGCAATAGCTCCCAAAAAATAATAATTAAGTAAACGCTTCGGCGAGAAAAATGTAAGAAACATTCGACCTGAAAAATATAGAATAAGCATATTCGAAAGTATATGCCATATTCCGCTATGCATAAAAGCGTAAGTGATTAGCGTCCAAGGTTTATAGATAAATTCTCCAAGTTGCTTCGGAAAAACCAGCCATTCACTTAAATAATCCGGAATATTAAAGAGATAAAAGATCGCTTTGAGAAGAAAAACCACTACAAACACAAGCACATTTACCGCGATCAGCTTCTCCACCACGCCGGCCATATTGTAACGATATTGTAATTGGTCTCTAAAGTTCATCTTAATTCCAGCGATTAAATTGATTTTTCTTCCAGTAATACATGGTAATAAACCCGATTACTGCTCCGCCAATATGTGCCCAATAGGCCGTATTTGACGGACCTAAAAGTGTAGCTCCCGTCACTGCTGAATATACGTTTATTAAAAAATAACCTCCAATTAAATATTTCGCTTTAATCGGTATTGGGATAAACATAATGTATAATGGAAGATTAGGGTAAACTACTGCAAATGCCGCAAGTACTCCAAAAATAGCTCCTGAAGCTCCTACCATTGGCGTTACGTAAGCATCGGTAAGTTGCATTACAGTTTCTTGAGAAACGCCTTGGAAAAATTGATAGGAATTAGTTTGTACGGCTCTATCTAAACTCTCATAAATTTGACTTGGTTGTATTCCTGCATCGAGCAAAGCTTGATAAGCAGGATTAAATTCTAGGTAAGTAAATAAAATTTGAAGTCCTGCTGCTGCTAAACCGGAAGAGAAATAAAGAAATAAAAATCGTTGTTGCCCAACAGCTTGCTCTAAAACACTACCAAACATATATAAAGCAAACATATTAAAAAAGATATGCGATACATCACCGTGCATAAACATATGCGTCACCACTTGCCAAATACCAAAATTTTCATTCTCCGGAAACCAAAGTGCTAACATTTTAATCGCGTAATCGCCTAAAAACTGGCTTCCTACAAAAAAAAGAATATTCGCAATTAAAAGTACTTTTACCGTTTCTGTTATTCTACCCATTTACATGAATTTTTTTTCGAGCTCATCTACTGCTAACGTGACGAACACCTTTCGGTTAGACGGTGTTACATCGGGTTCTTTACAAGCAAATAAACCGTTTACAATTGCAATTTGTTCTACCGTATCTAAAACCGCGCCTGTTTTAATTGCCATACTTTTTGCCAAAGATTTTGCCAATAAGTCAGTTTGTTTAAAACCGCTTTCGGGTATTTCATTCTCAAAATCTGACAATAATTGGTCCAGTAAAATAGAAACTTCACTTTCAGAAATTAAATTCGGGATTCCTTTAATCTCTACTTCGTGATTTTCGATTCTGGCAAAAACAAAACCGGTTTGCTCTAACGAGTCTTTTAATTCTCGCAACATCGCCGTTTCTTGTTTTGAATATTGAAGAATTAACGGAAATAATAATTGCTGACTTATCGCTGCTTTTACCGTAATGCTTTTTAAAAGATCCTCATATAAAATTCGAGTATGCGCACGATGTTGATCGATCACTAACAAACCGGATTTTAAAGAACTGATGATATATTTTTTCTGAAGCTGAAACGTATTTCCCGATTCAGATTTCTTTTCATCTTCAAATAAACTTCCCGTTACTTCTTCACTTTCAAACTCTACATTGCTAAAATCTGCTTCTGGCTTAGAAGAATCAAATTCGGTATATAAAGCTTCCCAAGCACCTTCATTTTTCTTTGAGAAATTAGGCTGAAAATTACTTTTACCACTTGAAGTTTTTGCGGAAGTAGAGGAAGAAGATGAAAACTTCATCTCACTCTCAAACGGATTAAAATTTCGATCTACTTCTACGATCGGATGTTCCGCTTGTTTCTCTTTATAACTATATGGCGTGTCCAAATTGGCATCACGCTCAAAATCTAATACAGGAGCTACATTAAATTGCCCTAAACTATGCTTGATCGCACTTCTTAAAATAGCATAAAGCGCGTGCTCATCGTCAAACTTAATCTCCGTTTTTGTAGGATGTATATTGATATCGATTCTTTTAGGATCGATGTTTAAGTATAAAAAGTAAGAAGGGTAAGTTTTCTCTTTTAGCAAACCTTCAAAAGCTGCCGTTACCGCGTGATTTAGATACGGACTTTTAATAAAGCGATCGTTCACAAAAAAGAATTGCTCGCCTTTGGTACGCTTGGCAAATTCAGGTTTACCTACAAAACCTTGTACGTTTAAAATTTCAGTTTCTTCTTCAACAGGAACTAATTTTTCATTGGTTTTAGCTCCGAAAATATTCACAATACGCTGACGATGATTGGTACTTGGTAATTGAAAGATTTCACTCCCATTGTGATGTAACGAAAAAGCTAATTGCGGATGCGCTAAAGCCACACGCTGAAATTCATCAATAATGTGGCGCGTTTCTACCGCATTCGACTTTAAAAAGTTTCTTCTCGCAGGGATATTGAAAAACAAGTTTTTTACGCTAACTACCGTTCCTTTTGGCGTTACGCAAGGTTCTTGAGATTCTACTTTGGTACCGTTAATTTTAATTTCGGTACCTACTTCCTGCTCTTCTTGTTTGGATTTTAGATCGACGTGTGCAATCGCAGCAATAGAAGCTAAAGCTTCACCACGAAATCCTTTTGTTTTAAGTTGAAAAAGATCTTCTGCCATTTTAATTTTTGAAGTCGCGTGACGTTCAAAACACAAACGGGCATCGGTTTCACTCATTCCTTTTCCGTCATCAGAAACTTGAATTAAGGTTTTACCGGCATCTTTAATAAGTAGTTGAATATGGGTCGCTTCCGCATCGATCGCATTCTCGAGTAACTCTTTTACCACAGAAGCCGGGCGTTGCACCACTTCTCCCGCAGCAATTTGGTTAGCTACATGATCTGGAAGTAATTGAATAATGTCTGCCATTAATTTGCAAAGAAAATTGATAGATCAAAGTCAATTAAAAACAAGAAAAGAAATACTAGAATCGCAACGATCATCATAATTCTCTTGCTTGATTCTCGATCTGACTTTTCTTGAAATTCTGACCACGCAGATTTAAAACGGTTAACGATCCCGCCGGGACTTTCTACCGTTTTTCTGTACTGGTCGTACTTTGATTGTATTTTATAGGGATTCCCCTCGCCTTTATCGTCGTAATAGCGAGGACTGTAATTAAACTGCTTGTTCTTTCTTGTTTTTAAAATTCCCATAACTTTAGCTTATTTCAAAGTTACTAAAATCAAAAACAATGCCGCTCTAAAGCGGCAAATTTTGTTAACAGTAAGTAAGCTATGTGTTATTCTTTATAAAACTTAGCGTCTTTACGTAACTGCGCCATTTTAATGGCAGCTACTGCAGCTTCTGCTCCTTTATTACCGTGTTTACCGCCGCTTCTGTCGATAGATTGTTGCTTCTCATTATCGGTAAGTACGCAAAAGATCACCGGAATGTCTGATTGGATATTTAAATCTTTAATGCCTTGAGTTACGCCTTCACAAACAAAATCGAAATGCTTGGTTTCTCCTTGAATCACATTACCAACGGCTACGATTGCATCTAACATCTCAAAAGATTCTTGCATTTTCTTACAACCGTAAATTAATTCAAAACTGCCGGGAACATTCCAACGAACAATGTTTTCTTTTAAAACTCCGTTCTCGATCCAAACATCAAATGCTCCTTGAAAAAGGTTTTCTGTAATATCGTCATTCCACTCAGAAACAACAATCCCAAACCGAAAGTCTTTCGCGTTTGGGATTGTATTTTTGTCGTAAGCGGATAAATTTTTACCTGCTGTTGCCATATGTTATTTTAATGCTTTTGCCTGCCCTAAGTAAACTGCTGTTTTTTCAGCTTCAGGAGCATCGGCATATTCATCGTCGATTTTTGTTAAAAATTCTTCTGCTTTTGCACCTTCTCCTACTTCGATCGCTGTAATAGCAGCTTTTAATAAAAATTTAGGTGTTGTAAAATCGTTTGTACGCATATTAGCAGCTTTCTCATAATAACCTAAAGCTTCTTTAGGTTGCTCTAACTGGATAAATGCATCACCAATCGCTCCGGTTGCTAATGGCGCTAAAATTTCGTCTTCGCTAGAAAAACTCTCTAAATAATCTACAGCTTTATCATATTTACCGGTATTTAAGTAAGCCATACCCGCATAATAATTTGCTAAGTTCGCTGCTTTTGTGCTTCCGTAGTTATCGATAATATCTAAGAAACCAAATTTACCGCCACCACCGTTTAGTGCTAAATTATATAAAGAATCTTGAGCTTTACCAGAAGCATCTAAAGCATTTTCAAAATAAATTTGAGATTGAGAAATTTCGTTTGCAGCTTCTTCTTCTTTTGGTTGCTCGATAAACTTCTGATAACCTAAATAACCTAAGACTGCTACAATAACAACCCCAATAAAAATAAAGATAGGTTTTTGGTTACTTTCTAACCATTCTTCAGTTTTATTAGCACCTTCGTCAAGGTTATCAAAAACTTCTTGCGTAGTAGATTCTCCTTCTACATATACATTTTCATCTTCATTGATCTCTTCTTGCTCTTTTTCCGGTTTCGGCTTGTAGCCTCTTTTCTTATATGTTGCCATAAAATTATCTTAAATGATGCGCAAAAATATAATTTTTATTTATATATAAAAGAGATTTTTTTTGTTATTTTTCAATACTTTGCAGACTATAATGATTAGATTCTCGACCTGATAATTTCAACAAAAAACTACTGTTCTTCAAGTATTTATGCATTTAAAAAAACTTTCTTTACTGAATTATAAAAATTTTGAAACTGCAAATTTTGATTTTGACGAGAAAATAAATTGCCTTGTGGGTCATAATGGCGTGGGTAAAACGAATGTGCTCGACAGCATTTATCATTTGGCTTACGGAAAGAGTTATTTTAACCCCATCGCTTCACAAAATATAAATCATGAAGCCGATTTTTTTGTGATCGATGGTGAGTTTGAAAAATTAGAACGTTCAGAAAAAATAGTGGTTAGTGTAAAAAAAGGTCAGAAAAAGGTAATTAAACGAAATGCAAAAGCTTACGAAAAATTTAGTGAACATATTGGTTTAATTCCGGTAGTGATCATTTCTCCGGCAGATCGAGACCTTATTATTGAAGGTAGCGAAACGCGAAGAAAATTTATCGATAGTATTATCTCGCAAAACGATAAGGAATATTTAGAACTATTAATGAAATACAACAAAACCTTATCACAACGAAATTCTCTGTTGAAGTATTTTGCGGCGAATCATACCTTCGACAGTTCTACGCTCGATATTTACAATTTACAAATGAGTGAAATGGGTGAAATCATCCACCAAAAAAGAATTGATTTTTTAAACACCTTCACTCCTATTTTTAAAGAACGCTACCAAAGTATTAGTAATGCCAAAGAAGAAGTGAGCATTAAATATAAAAGCCAGCTTAGCGACGAAAAATTAAATGTTCTGTTTGAAAAGAATTTACGAAAAGATATGGCTTTGCAATATACCGGCGTCGGAACGCATAAAGATGATCTTAGCTTTAAAATTAAAGGGCATCCGGTAAAAAAGTTTGGATCGCAAGGACAACAAAAATCGTTTTTAATCGCTTTAAAATTGGCGCAATACGATTTTATGAAAGCCCAAAGCAAGGTAAACCCGATCTTATTGCTCGATGATGTTTTTGATAAATTAGATGAAAATCGCGTCGCACAAATTGTAGATTTGGTCACAAAAGACGATTTAGGTCAGCTTTTTATAAGCGACACGCACTCCGACCGAACCGAAAATGTGGTAAAAGCAAATGCCAATCAATATAAAATGATTCAACTATAAAAGATGAAATTGAAAAAATTAGCATACCTCTTACTAAGCATCATTTTTTGCTTGAGTTGCCAAGAAACTAAAAAAGAAGATTTAAACCAATTGAATGGTTATTGGGAGATTAAAAAAGTGAAACAAAAAAATGGAAAAGAAACTGTTTTTAAATTTAACGAAACGGTAGATTTTATTGAATTTAAAAACAACAAAGGCATTCGAACCAAAGTAAAGCCAAGCTTGCAAGGCGATTTTAAAGCCACAAAAGATGCTGAAAGTTTTACGATCACCAAAGAAAACGATCAATGGATCTTCCATTACAAAACAGCAATGGACGGATGGCAAGAAACTTTGCTTCGTTTAGATGAAAATGAATTTCAAGTACAAAACGACCGAGAAATAATTTATACTTACCAACGCTTTAACGGATATTTAGATGGCACGAAATGATGAACACCAATCGATAAGTGATGTTTTAAAAAACTTTGTCGATAAAAACAAATTACAAAAAGGCCTGGATCGCGTAAATGTGAAAGAAGTTTGGCAAGCGCAAATGGGTCCGGCGATAAATAAATACACCACTTCAATTAAGTTGAATAACGACACATTGTATATCGAGTTAAGCTCTTCGGTTTTACGAGAAGAACTGAGTTACGGTAAAGAAAAAATCATCAAGATGATGAATGAAGAATTAGGAAAAGATCTGGTGAAGAAATTAGTTTTACGGTAAAAAATTTCTTTGAACGATTGCCTGTAATCTGTCATTAAGTGTATCGTCAACCTGAACTTGATTCAGGTTCTCATCCTCAAATGTTTGAATTTTAAAATCTTAATGAGATTCCGGAACAAGTCCGGAATGACGCAAATCTCAATGATAAAAAATATTCAACTCTATAAAAAAAAGCTCGTTAGAAATCTAACGAGCTTTCTTTGTATTGCGTTTTGAGGTTTAGAATTGCTCTCTACCTGCAAAATGAAAATCTCCTTCGATTTTTGCATTTTCGTCGCTATCACTACCGTGAACTGCGTTTTCACCAATAGAAGTTGCGAATTTTTTTCTAATCGTTCCTTCAGCAGCTTCTTCAGGATTAGTAGCACCAATTAAGGTTCTAAAATCTTCAACTGCATTGTCTTTTTCAAGAATAGCCGCGACAATAGGTCCGCGAGTCATAAATTCTACTAATTCACCAAAAAACGGACGCTCTTTGTGTACTGAGTAAAATTCTTCAGCATCTCTAGTAGTCATTTGCGTTAACTTCATTGCTACAATTCTAAAGCCTGAAGCTGTAATTTGTTCTAAAATTGCTCCGATGTGACCGTTTTCAACCGCATCTGGCTTTATCATTGTGAAAGTTCTATTTCCTGCCATGATTGTATTTTTAAATTTTGTGCAAAAGTAATGATTTCCTTCGCAATACCTAAATTTCTAACATTTTAATAAACAAACTTCAGAAAATAAATTCAGAAATATTATAAATTGTATATTCGTGAGCTATGAATTCAACAGAAATTAAAGACCTAAAATCACTATTAGCAAGTCCTAAAAAAATAGTGATCGTACCGCATAAAAACCCCGATGGAGATGCGATTGGTTCTACCGTTGCGCTTTGTAATTTTCTAAAAAGTAAGCACCACGACGCCGTTGTGATTGCCCCTAACGATTATCCTGAATTTTTAAAATGGGTTCCCGGTCAAGAAAATGTACTTATTTTCGAAAAGAGCACCGAGAAAGCAACACAATTAATTAGTGATGCTGAAGTGATTTTTACCTTAGATTTTAATCATTTTTCACGCACCGGAATGATGGAAGAAGTTTTAGCAAAAACTGAAACCACTTATGTGATGATCGATCATCACCAACAACCAGATGATTATGCAAAATTCACTTATAGTGATGTAAGCTGTTCTTCTACGTGTGAAATGGTTTACAATTTCATTGAAATGCTCGATGAAACCGATAAGATTTCTCCTGAAATTGCAAGCGCTTTGTATTTAGGGATTATGACAGATACCGGCTCGTTTAGGTTTTCTTCAACCACCAGCAAAACGCACCGTGTTATTTCAAATTTGATCGATAAAGGTGCTAAAAACGCTAACATTCATCAAGATACTTTCGACAACAGTTCTTACGAGCGTATGCAACTTTTAGGTGTGGCGTTAAATAATATGAAAGTTTTTTCTGAATTTAAAACGGCTTATATTACACTTTCTCAAGAAGAGCTCGATAAACATAATTTTAAAAAAGGTGATACCGAAGGTTTTGTAAATTACAGCCTCGGAATTAAAGGAATAATTTTTGCCGCTATTTTTATTGAAAATAAAGCAGATAAAATTATTAAAATTTCATTGCGTTCTAAAGGAGATTTTGATGTTAACCAATTTGCAAGAAAGCATTTTGAAGGTGGAGGTCACATTAATGCTGCCGGCGGAAAAAGCGACCTTAACCTCAAAGAAACCACTCAAAAATTTGAGCAACTTCTTGCAGATTATGAAAATGAATTAAAAAATGAAGCTTAAAATTTTTACCGGTATACTTGCAGTTTTAGCTTTCGTAGGTTGTAAAACACCCGAAGCACGAGAGCCGGTTTCTCAAAACTCCGGTTCTTTTATACGAGAATCTGTAAAGAGAAATCAAAAATTAGTCGCAAAAGAAGAAGAGCGTATTCAAGAGATTATTCAAAAAGATACGGCACATAATTATATTTCTTCCAGCGATGGGTTTTGGTATTATTATAACTCTAAGGTTACTCAAGACACCATTTTTCCTGAGTATGGTGATCTAGTGAATTTCAATTACGATATTTCTACCTTAGAAGGGACCGCGATTTATTCAACAGAAGAAATTGGAACTCGAGAGTATAAAATAGATCAAGAAAATGTCTTTAACGGCTTACGCCAAGGTTTAAAATTAATGAAAGAAGGAGAAACGATTACTTTTTTATTTCCTTCTCATAAAGCTTTTGGGTATTATGGCGATCAAGAAAAAATTGGCAGAAA
>JYMV01050610.1_pt1 | contig 60961 bp, 60 predicted proteins | sample 338911 | NCBI WGS metagenome assembly JYMV01 (sample SAMN03354496, study PRJNA234377) | hydrothermal vent metagenome | biome: Deep sea; feature: Hydrothermal plumes at the Eastern Lau Spreading Center, Western Pacific Ocean; material: Seawater | place: Tonga | collected 2009 | depth 2000 m m | reverse complement strand
CTGTTTTTTTAAGCCGAGGGAATTCGTCTTTGATTATCTCCCATTCCTTATCACTCATATCACTGGGGTATTTTTTATCCATACCATGATTGTAGCCCAATATTCTTATTTCTGTTTAGTTTTTAGACACCCTCTAAGTCTCAATGAGCAAAGTTCGACTCAATGGAATCAGCAAACTTTGGAGACTTTTTTCGAAAGTCGGTTTAACAAATCTGGCAGATATCAGTTTCAAGTCCAGACTATCGATAGAGATCTTAATTATTCAATCCCAGCAACTATAACACTAAATGTTGTAACTCCTTGGTATTTGAATGGGTGGATCGTAATTCCAAGTTCTAGTGGGATACTGATTTTGATTGCGTTCTCAATCATTAGCGTCTATCGTTATCAACTCAAACGTCGTGAAGCTCAACAGTTGCGTGACCAAATGTTGGTACAGGAACGCCAAAATCGGGAAGTCCTCGAAGGTAAAAATGAAGCATTAACGGAATCCTATGAAAATCTAAAGCAAGCCCAAGAACAACTGATTCAAACGGAGAAAATGGCTTCTCTGGGGTCGCTGACAGCCGGTATCGCTCACGAAATCCGTAATCCCCTCAACTTTGTCAACAATTTCGCTGAACTTTCATCTGAGCTGACGCAGGAACTGTTGGAAGAGCTACAAGACCAAAAGGAGAAAATCGATTCTGATTCTCTGGAAGAAATTGAAGATATCTTGGATAACTTGGAGCAAAACCTGTCCAGAATCGATCAACACGGCAAACGGGCAGATAGCATCGTCAACGGCATGCTACTGCATTCCCGAGGTGTCAGCGGCGAACATGCCTTAACCGATTTGAATGCCTTGCTAGAAGAATATGTCAATCTGGCTTATCACGGTTTACGGGCACAAGACACCAACTTTAATATTACTATCGAAAGGGACTATGATGAATCCTTGGAAATGGTGGACGTGGTGCCTCAGGATATTAGTCGTGTCTTTTTGAATATGCTGAACAATGCCTGCTATGCTGCTCATCAGAGAGTACAAGAAGCTGAAGAAGGATTTACACCCACCCTCTGGGTAAGCACCAAAGATGTTTCTGACCAGGTACAAATCGGTATCAAGGATAACGGTGCTGGGATTCCTGAGGAAATCCTAAACAAAATTTTTGAACCGTTTATGACTACTAAACCAAGCGGTTCGGGTACCGGATTAGGTCTTTCTATCAGCTATGAAATCATTGTTGACGAACATCAAGGCCAAATCGAAAAAAGCAGTGAGCCAGATTCTGATTAGACCCTATTTCTTTTCTTCCGGAAATGGTTTACGGATATCGTAACGACCTTCCTTAGTCACCACGAGTGTTCCGTCTTCTATCATCAGGTCAAGTGGTGATTCACGAGTTTCAAGCGGCATATTAACCACGTTATTGATGCGCAACGACTCGTAGATAGCCATCATAATTTCTATGGTATAACGGGCTTGTCGCCCACTGCTGCGATGTTCATCAACTTTACCTTCCATCCAGTCAATCAGTTCCTGCACCTGGTTGGTTTCCACCGGAGCAGGTTCAATTTCTTGCCAATCGCTCTCTTTCTGATTCAATAGAAGTATGGTACCGGCTTGGATCACTCCACCGGAACTGACTTTGATCTGCCCTTCAGTTCCATAAATGCTTGGCATTGGAATCTTGGGTTCAGGCAAATCGCCTTCGTACACAGCTCGCGTACCACCTTCAAAACAGACCAATCCCATACACAGATCTTCACAGGCACTGCGGCGTTCCCATCGGTCACTAAAACGAGAGGTTTGACCAATCACCCACAGCGTTTCGGGATCTGATAACATGTATCGCCACCCATCAATAGCGTGCGTACCGGTATTCAGTAACCCTGCGTTAGTTTTGGCACGATGATAAAGCATTGTCGGCTGACCGATAGCACCGTCTGCCACCAGTCTTCGAATCTCGTTAGTGGTAGGACTGAAACGTCCCTGATGACCAATGGCCAACTTGGTTCCATTCTTTTCACAGGCTTCGACCATGTCGTTGGCTTGGCCCAAAGATGCCGACATCGGTTTCTCGCCTAGGATGCCTTTGATACCGTTGGAACACTCAGGATATCCAGATCTTCCTTCTCAAACATTTGATTGTAATCGGTGTAAATAGCCGAAACCGAATGTTCCGAAGCCAGTTTTTCAGCTGATTCTTGATATACATCTGCAACAGCCACAACTTCAGTCGCCGGATTGTTGTCATAAGCCTTAGCGTGAGAACGGCCCATGCCGCCACACCCGACGATACCGACGCGATATTTTTTCGACATCTGTTTCATCCTTTTGAAATTGTAATAAATTGATTACTTTGATTTACTGATTGACAATTTAGACACACAACACATCTTTTCGAATCCGGTTCCATCAGCCAACTAACCAAATATACCGACCGATAAATAAAACAGCAAAGAAATATATCAGCCAATGCACTTGACGGCCTTTTCCTTTAACAAGTTTTATAGCGCATAAGAGATAAAACCGAAGGCGATACCTTCAGTGATACTAAAGCGGCACCATCAACATCGTCAGGAAGGCAGGGAGAGACTCAGTAACATCATCCCAATCGATATAGATGACATTTCTGAGCATCATACTGCCGACGATAATCAAGGCAGGCGCGATAACCGGGTACAGGAACATATTTTCACCAATTGGATACCCCGCACCCACCGTCTTGATCAACGGGTGAAAGAATAGTGCTAGCAACATGAGTAACGCAGTGACAATGTTAGTTAGTCCGGTACGTCCGCCAGCGGAGATTCCAGAGGCACTTTCGATATAAGTGGTGACGGTAGATATTCCCAGTAAAGCACCTGTACTTGTGGCCACAGCATCAGACAAAAGTGCCTGCCGTGCTTTGGGGTAATTTGCCGTTGACCATCAATCCCGACTGTTGACCAACACCAACCAATGTTCCAACAGTATCGAATAAATCGAGAAAGAAAAATACAGCCACTGCCATAAGCAGTTTTGGTTCAGCAAAAATATTCAGTTGAAGTTTCAGAAAAGTTGGGGCCACGGATGGAGGAGCACTGACTATTCCCTGATATTTTATCATGCCGGTTAGTAGACCGATGGCAGTCGATACCAGAATACCTATCAGGATGGCACCATTGGTGTTCAATACCAGTAGAACAGAGATTAGACCAAGGCCAAACAGGGAGAGTAAAGCAGGCGCCGACTTCAGATCGCCAAGCGTAACGTAGGTAGCTGGACTGGCTTTGACAATCCCCGCCCATTCCAAACCAACCAGAGCGATCAACAATCCAATTCCGACTGGAATAGCGTTCCGGAGGGAAACCGGCAGGATATCCATGACTGTCTGGCGCAGACCGACAAATGAGAGCAGAATAAATAACACACCGGCTATAAAAACGGCGCCAAGCGCTTGCTGCCATGAGTAACCAAATCCTCCCATGGTGGCTAGGCCGCAAACTGTAAAAGCGAAATAGACATTGTGTCCCACGGCTGGTGCCAGTGCGAATGGGTAATTAGCCAGAAACGCCATCAGAACCATGGCCAATGCACTTGAGATGCAGGTTGCGGTCATGACCGCTCCGCTATCCATTCCGGTGACTTAGAGGATGGCCGGCTGAACAAAAATAATGTATGAAAGCGTCATAAACGTTGTGCAACCAGCGACGATCTCACGTCTGACCGTGGTTCCTGACGCTTGTAGATAAAATAGTTTATCAATCATAATTTAACCTCAATGCAACTTCATGGGTGTCGAAAGGCAAAGCTACCAGAAACATCAACTCAATTGAAGGATAAATTTGGCCCTATTGAAACGCAACGGCTGAATCAACAAGAGTTTTAAAACTGGACAAATCGATGTTTGAACCGCAGACAATTAGACCAATTCTTTTGTTAAATAACCTGCTTCTTAGCGGTGCCAGGACAGCAGCTAAAGATGCCGCACCAGCAGGTTCAACCACCAGTTTGACTTCACTCAGTAGCAATGCCATCGCATTTACCATCTCCTGATCACTAATCAGAACCAAGTCATCAATGTATTTCCTGCAGAGTGAAAAACTGTAATCAGATGCATAAGGTGCCCCCAGACTATCAGCAATCGTGTTGACTTGATCAACCGATTCCGGTTTGCCGGTTTGAAAACTACGACGCATAGTATCCGCACCTTCCGGTTCAACCCCGTATACCTGACACTTGGCTTTCAATTCTTTAACAGCCATCGATACGCCGGAAGCCAATCCTCCACCACCAATAGCCACCACCACCGCATCCAGATTGTCCACCTGTTCAGAAAACTCCAAACCTAATGTCGCTGTACCGAGAGAAACGTTTCTTCCTTCAAAAGGATGAAGGAAGGCGTATCCTTCTTCCCTTTGAATCTCTTCTACCAAATCGAAGGCGGAATGCGCGTTATCAGCAAACACAATTTCACCTCCATACTCCCGACATTTGGCCACACGCAACTGATTGGCGGTTTTAATCATGACAACTTTGGATGTTGTTTCCAAGGTCTCGGCTGTGAATGCGGTGGCAATTGCATGGTTTCCAGCGCTTACTGCAGTAAAACCGTTTTGAACTTTTTCCGGCGGCAGATTCAGCGCGGAATTAATGGCTCCTCGGACTTTAAACGTTCCAGTATGCTGCAAAAGTTCCAGCTTTAAATAAACCTGAGATTGACTTCCCAGAAGTCGGCTGATGACAGGACTGTGCAGTTGATGTACCGGAGTTTGGATCACATAATCTGACAGTAAATTCCGGGTGTTTCGAACATCACTGAGATTGAATTTCTGATCCATTGATGCCTTTCGGTGACGATTACAGCGACTTAAGATCTCCCCATTTAGTGGCTAGTTTACCAGCTGAATGGACAGCCAGTGTTTTCACTTTGGCTTTCTTATAGTCGTCATCGGTCGGTTTGTATTCCAGGTCAGATGACCACAAAAAGACATCGTTCTGTACTTGAAGACTGCTCTGTCGCGTCCATATCATCATGACATTCTCGCCTTTTTGTAGCTCATTAACAGTCCCACCATCTCCACCAAAATCACCTGTGGTTATCCATTTCCAGGGAGGAGGCGCGTTTTCCTCAAAAATGATATGGTTAGGCCTGACAAAGGCAGGCGCCTTTTCGGGAATCTTATCCCCATCATCACCTAGCACCCACAACCAATCAGAATGATTGCTGGGATTAATCACACGTCCAATAAATCGCCATTTCCCCTTTTTGCCTCCAGCACGGCTGATATCAAACCTATAAAGTAACCAGCCTTGTCCACCCGCATTGGTGACAATGTCCCCAAAGGCATCTTCGTGCGGCTTGACAGCTTTTTCAGCTTTACCAAGTTTATAATTTTCGTTGGGACTTCTTTCATCAAAAGCTTCGGCTTCAAACCATATCTGTTCACCTTTACCATATTTCGACACTCGAAATTCCTCTACAGCCAAGGCTATACCACTTGTAAACAGAACAAACATTACTAAAACTAATAATCGATTAAACCTAAACATAGACTTATACTCCTAACATATTTAGTTGGAAATTCAAATATTTAGTATATCTCAACTGCTGACAGAAAGCGTCAAAGTTTTTTCACGCTGACATTGAATTTTTTGAAACAAAAATCACCCCCCCATCCCAAATAATTACTTCTATAACCTGATTGTATAATTAAAGAATTGCTCACCTTTGGATTCAACTTGGCATACCCATTCTCCCTGTGGATTAATAACTCCAGAAGGTGAGGAACAACGAATCTCGACAGGATAACAATTATCTACCGTTACAATCCACGTTTTTCCAGCTCTAGCCCGCATCCTCAGATTCGAGCTATGATACTGCCATGCCACATCAGACCACTCGTTGTCGCTACGTCCGCCATTAACGGCATGGAAGATGATTTTGGCACCCATATCCGAGAGTTGTTGCGTCAAGTGGGAATCGTCTATGGGCGTGCATCCCGGATTCGCCCACAGATCATTGCAGATTAAGCCACCCACCTGGACATTGTCATAATCAAATATCTTTAAAGGGCTAACGGTATAATGATTGATCTCACCTTCCGGTGGATTAGTTAAACTGCCGCAGGTTAATGTTTTACTATGAAAGCCAAGATACTCGCCATCAGTTTTGTAAAAGCGAATCTGATTGTAGCATTTTTGATCTGCCTGTTCGACGAAACAAGTTCCCAAAGCTAAACCCAGCCCTGCCTCTTTCGCCTTGTGAGTTACAGAAGCCAAGGCTTCTTCAGTTGTTTGGGTGTCAAATTCATGAGTGTACCCGCTAAGAGACCCTTCCGGCGTCAGAAGGATCTCCGATTTTTGGCTGATAGCATAATCGATTGCCCGATCAATTGCTCTGATGTTGGATTCGATATCTCGAGTTACCGAGATCTGCGCCCCGGAGACACGGATTTCCATTTTACCCCTTGTCCTCCATTTTATGTTATCTGTGTTTAAAAATTAAATTAATCTTTACCAACTTACTTTTGAGTGTCAAACTAAACTACTACTGGTTTTTGAATAATCTAATGATTTTTTCATTAGATTATTCATTTCTGCATCATAAAGCTGAACAGCCCTCCGTTACGAATGCGGAATCGAAGATAGATCGGTTGACCGCCAAGAAAGCCAATATCATCATTACCATGCCAGGTAACAACCTGGTTTGGACAATTTGATCGTATCAGATCACAATCGTCAAAAGCGTATCCTGGCACAACTTCGCCCATTCGCCCAGCAGGATCGGTGTCATCAGGTCGTTTGACGATTTCAACCCGCAAATCGCCGTAAGTTCGGAAATCGCTATGATCCATGCAACAGTTCAGTACCAATCGTTTTCCATGCCAGATGAATTCCTTAGTTAATAAATATCCGTTATCTTCAACCGTCCCATGGGTTGGCAGAGGAGCTTCGAGTGAAAGGAAACGGTCAACCATCATCTTCATCAGGCCAATTCCGCTTTCTTGTTCAAACACCCGTTGCGGTTGTGGAAAGCCCATGGTGTAAAACCACAATTCCCATTCCTTATAAACAGGATGACTACCGATCGAAACGCATCCGGCACCGAAATCACCATCTTTGCCGCGAGTCACCCAGATTTTCTGGGGTAAGGGGCGTTGCCAGCAGACTCCGTCTTGGCTGGTAGCCAACATCACTTTATTGCTACCTCCATCCTCTTGGTTCAAGAGCGTAACCATCCCGATGTACTAATCCCGATATGGAAAAACATGTGTCCCGTCAAAATCGGCAGATCAAGTTCATCGGGATAAAGCACTGTCCGTGGTACGGTCCAATTCAATAAATCAGCGCTCAAACTGGCAGCTGTCCGGCGCCGATAGTGGCGTATGCCTGGTCCTTCGTGAACTCCGGCACTAAATATCGGTGGACGCATATAAAGCATCCACATACCGAGTTGCTGGTTCCATACAATATGATTATGCGTGTCACTATGATAATTGAATAACGCTTCTTCGCTGGCGGGTGTCCTGATGATACCATCAGGTGAATAGGCCAGACGTAAGCCAACAGAATTGTAGATCATGGCATACGTTCTGGCTGAATCATCGGTTGTTAGGTTACGAAACACAGTGCTTGAATGCGAGTACCACGTGCATCATTGATTCGAATAACATTGGTTGCTGGATAGTTTCCAAAAGACGAATCGACCAACTCAGGTTTTTGCCAATTTAGGCCATCTTGGCTTTCCGCGTAGCAAGTGTAGTAGGATGGGCCTTGTTTGGACCAGTAGTTTGTCCCACTAAAACACTGATAATACATTCGGTAACGACCTATGTCTTGATCAAAAAATACCTGTGGCCGATAAGGTCTTTCTTCCCAAGCCCGATCCGCAACGATAATCGGATTCCCCATGTGTCGATAGGGTGGGTTTATTGTTTTCGTTAAAGCCCATCGATCTTCAATCAGGGTGTCATCAAGAAACAATTGGGCAGAAAAACTGATTTCTAGCGGGTTACCCTTAACATAATTGGACAAAAATCCCATTTATTGTGTCTTTTCTAAAGCTGATTGAATGCCGTAATTGGTGCCGTTAAAATATCTTCAAAATGACTTGCTTTCAACTATAACACTTATTCTGGTTAGAAGTAAAACCAATTAGTTTTTAATCAACTGCATTCCACAAGAGATTGAGAAACTTTGCTAATTGTGTTATATTGCCGTACTTGGCACAAACTGGCAAAAAGTCGATGACTCACTGAGGGAAGAACAACACTTAATAAAGGAAGGAAAGGATATATATGAGCACTAAATCCGGTTTTAGATCTATGTTTAATGGGACAGATTTAGCAGGTTGGGCTGGCGATCCTGATCTCTGGAAAGTTGAAGATGAAATTTTGGTTGGACGTACAACCGAAGATCTTAGCTACAACGATTTTCTTCGAACAGAAAAGGAGTATGCTAACTTCATTTTCTATTGTGAAACGCGGTTACGTGGTTACAATAGCGGTATTCAGTTCCGCAGTCTGGTTGAGGAAAATGGTCGTATGGCTGGTTATCAAGCCGATATGGGAAATGGATGCTGGGGAGCGCTTTACGAAGAAGGTTTGAGAGGGCATTTAGTACGTTATCAAACGGAACTGATTGAATCAATCCTCCTCGTTGAAGATTGGAATGAGTACCAAATTGTGGCTGTGGATGATTACATTCTACAGATTTTGAACGGTGTTGTGACCGCTGAACTCACCGATCCTGATGGTGCCCGATCTGGATTATTTGGTCTGCAACTTCACTCTGGTCCGCCACAGGAAGTGGCATTCCGCAACCTGTGCATTAAGGAATTAGAAAACTGAGATCTATTCTTGGGTTGCCCTGTGCTAGATATCTACGCATAACTTAGGAAATCTGCCATCCATAGTTGATTATTTCATTTGGAGAATCTAGTGGCAAAAACTTACCGAGCAGCAATCGTTGGTGGCCGACGTGGTGTCCACCATGCGCGTGCCTATCAAGATTTGGAGAACATGGAAGTGGTGGCCATCTGTGAGATTGATGATCAACGCAGAGCAAGTGCCGAGGCCGAATTAAACGTCACTGGTTACGCAGATTATGAAGAAATGCTGAGAAAGGAAGAACCGGATATTGTCCATGCTGTCACCATGCCAACTGTGCCACGTCATATCTGGGTCGAGCCAGCAGCCCGGGCAGGTGTAGGCGCACTGGTGATTGAAAAGCCGATCGCGCTTAGGCCCAGAGAAGCGGAACGTTTGGATGCAGCTCAAGAAGGAACAAATCTAAAAATTATTGTTAATCATCAGCGCCGGTATCTGCCATTTGCAGACAAGATACGTGAATTTCAAGCCGAGGATAAATTGGGAGAGGTGCATTTTGTCCGTGCCAGTACGCAAGGCGAAATCACGGACATGGATACCCACTTGATGGATCTGGTGTTACTGACAGTTGGAGACGTTCCGCCCACAGATGTCTGGGCCACAATTGAAGGCGGCGAGACATACCAGACGGATTTGTTGAACTGCCCGGAGAATCTGATAGCTGTTTATACGTTCCCCAGTGGAATTCGCGTCTTTTTTGAGTCGACCAGACAGGCTTTAGGCACCGCAGATTTTCCTGGCAGTAATCCCAGATGTAACATTGATATTTGGGCAACCAAAGGACGGATGTGGTGGCGTGAAAATGGGTCCTGGGGATATCTGCTGGATGGGGTATCTCAACAATTTATTGAACCGACTAATTTTGGTCATGACGACATATCCGCACAACGGCGTTTGACACAAGCAATAGCAACATGGTTAATTGATGAAAGCCAATCTCACCATTGTCGTTACCAATTTGCCAAGCTCGGGTTCGATGCCATAATGGCTGCATATCGGTCAGCCCTAAAAGGCCGGCGCCTGACTTTCCCGCCACATCTTCAGGAGGCGGAATGGGAACAGTTGCGGGCAAAGCTGACGGTGTGACGCCGGTGACACGCAAATAATAAAGATTAACGTGCAATTCAAAAGCTTAGATTAAATTAGTTAACATGTCATATAGAGGAAAAGATGGCGAGCAAAAATTACCTTTTGTCTGACGAGAACATGCGGCATTTTATCACTCGGGGTTACGTTCAGGTACAGACCGACTTTGAAGATAATCTGCATCAGCAAATATATGATCAGATCGAACACGTACTTGAAACAGAAGGTAACCCGGGAAACAATATTTTACCCCGAATTCCCAACATTCAAAAAGTATTCGACCACCCCAAAGTAGTGGGTGCATTGACCAGTTTGCTGGGTGAAAACTATGTTATCCACCCACACCGTTATTGCCATTTGAGAGATCCAGGCAGTGAGGACCAGGGGTGGCACAAAGATGACTACATCTTCGATCAGAACGTACGCCACCATCGGTTCCGTTGGGTAATGGCCTTTTACTATCCCCAGGATGTAACTGCCGATATGGGAGCAACAGCAACTCTGCCGGGTCGACAATATTACAACACAATCTCCAGTACCAGTCCCGGCGAAACCACAGAGGACGAGACTAAACTTTGCGGTAAAGCAGGAACTATCTCAATTGTCAACTTTGACGTCTGGCATCGGGGATCAACCAACAATACCGATAAGAAACGGTATATGCTTAAGTTCCAATTCACTCGCATGGAAGAACCGACAAAACCAACATGGCACGTAGGGAACCTCAAGTGGAAACCAGTTGAAGATGACAATCACAACGCATTATCCGAAAATGTATGGAATTGGCTTTGTGGAAAAAAAACAGCAGTCCACAATAATGCCTCCGCCGATCAAAAGAAGGTTTCAAAACTGGTGCAGGATTTGTCTGATCCAAACGAGACAATTCGCATTAACTCCGCTTATACCCTTGGTAGTATGGGAGAGTCTGCGGTGACAACTCTGATAGAAGCCTTGAAGTCAGAGTCACTGTTATTGTATCAGGACATGACCAAATCTAACGCGACCAACCCTCAAGGAGGAAACCCTTCAGATCTATACTCGAGTCACGCGCTGACAGCTTTGGGAGAAATCGCTGTTCCACAACTGATCCAAACACTAAATGACCCTGACTGGTTTGTGCGGGCTGCCGCAGCTGACATCATCGGAAATATCGTTCCAGTCATGCACCAAGAAGATGCTGTTTCTGAGCTTGTAAACAGGTTACAGGACTCGGAATGGTGGGTGCGCCGAAATGCTACTGAAGCCCTAGGGAATATTGGCTCGACGAACCGAAACGTCCTAGATCAATTGAAGTTGCTGCTAGATGATGACAACGAACTTGTTCGTCGGAATGTGCTGATTGCGCTAAGTAAACTGGTACAAACAGAGGATGAAATGTTACCGCTACTAGTGGAGAAATTGATGAACGACGATGATCGTTATGTCCGTTTCTATGCAGCTACAGCCTTAAAGCGGATCAACAATAAAAAGGCTGAAGACGCGTTATTTTATGCATTGCTATCATCCCGGTGGTGTCCGCATACAACTGCCGATACGCCTTTTTAGATCTCGTTTTTGAATAAACCTATTCGGATTCGAAAAGCAGTTCTTTCTGAATCCAACGGACAACCTGCTCAGTTCCCACACCAAGTCGAAGATTAGTAAAAACAAACGGATTTTCCCTGATTGCGTTTGCACGCATCCGTTTGGCGTCCTGCTCCATTCGATCCAGATCAGCCCCAACATATTCCGCCAGATCGATTTTGTTGATTATTAAAAGGTCTGACCGCGTAATTCCCGGTCCACCTTTGCTGGGAATCTTATCGCCACCAGCAACATCAATAACACATATGGTTGCGTCAACTAATTCCGGACTAAAAAAAGCAGCCAAATTGTCACCGCCACTTTCCAAAAAGAGAATATCAAGGTCAGGGAATCGGTTAACCATTAAATCTATCGCTTCCAAGTTGACTGAAATATCTTCTCGAATAGCCGTGTGTGGGCAACCACCAGTCTCAACGCCAAGAATCCGGTCAGCAGGTAGAGCTCCAGCACGAAACAGAATCTCCGCATCCTCCCGTGTGTAGATGTCGTTGGTGACAGCCGCTAGTTGGTAATCCCGGTGCATCATTTTGCACAGGCACTCGATCAGAGCCGTTTTTCCCGATCCAACCGGGCCACCTACGCCAATTTTTAGAGGATTCGTCATTTGAACTCCAGTAACATTTTATCCGTCTATGAGATAAATAGTCGGTGAAACAATTGCTCATGCTGCATACTTCGAATATCAAGTGCCGGGGTAAAACCACCAAGATCTTCCATCTTGGCGCCTTTGACCAATTCGGCAATTTTCAGCAGGTCAGGTTGAAGAGAGCGAATCGTTTGTTGGCCATCGGTTGCTCCCAGTGGAATCAAGCGGACGGCGGCTGAAACCTGGCTCACCACATAACTGTGTAAATAGCTGAGCAAAACCAAAGATAACTCAATTCCAGCGGTTACCACCCCATATGCAACTGAATGGTGTCCAGAACATTTCCCTGATTGAATTGCTCTATGGTAATCTTTTGCCAGTCTCCTCTCAATGATTTTGTTGGCGTTTCGAAGAAATTGCTTGCCAAGTTGCGCACTTCCTTTCCTCATTTCAATAGGTTGCTTGATGGCAGAAAGGTGTTGATCAAGCTGAATTATTTGATCTATAGTATCGGACCGATGTGCAAGAGTCACAGCAATCGCATCGCAGTTTCGGATACCAAAGTGGAGGATAGCGCGAAGGAACGATTCGAAACGCTCTTGATCAGTAATAATCCCTTTCTGGATGTAGGTTTCAAGACCGAAAGAATGTGCGAAGGATCCAGTGGGAAAGAAACTATCAGTCAGTTGAAACAACAGAAGTACAGATTGGTCAATGGACATGTGAGTGAAGTTGACTGGCAGAATGCGTAAATATTCGATCCTCAACCGTATAAGCCAAGCCAAAACGATTAAACTGGTTCTCAAGAACAGGTTCATAGGGTGTTAATACATCAGTACCGTCAAACCCGATTGGACGATGAAGATTACCAATTTGGTAACATAAAAGACCAAATTGAACTTCAGGTTCCGCTCGCAGAACGAAAACCTTTTCCGGTATACTGACCACGACAATCTCCATTGGAAATTTTTGGTAAAGTAGATCTCCCGATGCTAGGACGGTTCCAGTTGGCAAGGCCAAGGCAATTTCGCGGCCAGCCTGTGTTATCAAGCGTTGTCGCGCTTTTTGACGCCCTTCCCAATCCAGCTGAACGGTATCCCGTTCAAGGTCTGATTGATCTCCCACTCGACCAAGAATTTTGTCTACGATAATCATCTTGACTTGTCTAAAACAGGAAGTAACGTTGTGCCATAGGAAGCAATTCGGCAGGTTCGCATGTCAGCAGGTTACCGTCCGCCAGAACTTCGTAAGTTTCGGAATCCACTTCAATTGCAGGCAAATAGGTGTTATGTACCATGTCTGCCTTCGAAAGAGACCGGCAACTTCTGACTGCGACTAGAGGCTTTTGCAGTTTTAATTGATTACCAACTTCGGAGTCCAGACCGGCTTGTGAAACAAATGTGCAAGAAGTAGTGTAGGGAACACGACCGAAAGCGGCAAACATTGGTCGTTGCAAAATTGGTTGTGGCGTTGGAATTGAAGCATTGGCATCCCCCATGGCAGCTTGTACGATGAATCCACCTTTAACAATCAATTGCGGCTTAATGCCGAAAAAAGCAGGATGCCAGATAACCAAATCCGCCATCTTCCCAACTTCTATTGATCCAACTTGATCAGAGATACCATGGGCAATTGCCGGATTAATCGTATATTTGGCAACGTATCGTTTGGCCCGAAAATTGTCATTTCCCCCCGTTTCTTCAGGCAACTGCCCACGTTGAACCTTCATTTTGTGTGCTGTCTGCCATGTGCGGATAACGACTTCACCCACACGTCCCATGGCTTGAGAATCGGATGCCATGAGGCTAAAGGCCCCCAAGTCATGCAGAATATCCTCAGCCGCAATCGTTTCCGGTCGGATTCGGGATTCAGCAAAAGCAAGATCCTCAGGAATCGAGGCATCAAGATGATGGCAAACCATCAACATGTCCAGATGTTCATCAATAGTATTGACAGTAAAAGGACGTGTGGGATTTGTTGACGAAGGTAAAACATTACTTTCACCGCACACTTTAATGATGTCGGGAGCGTGTCCTCCTCCAGCACCTTCTGTGTGGTAGGTGTGAATGGTTCGGCCTTTGAATGCGGCAATTGAATCCTCCACAAAACCTGATTCATTAAGTGTATCCGTGTGAATAGCAACTTGAACATCATATTCTTCTGCTACTGAAAGGCAATTGTCAATAGCTGCTGGAGTTGTCCCCCAATCTTCGTGCAATTTTAAGCCAATAGCCCCTGCCTCAACCTGCTCACGTAGTGGGTCTGGAAATGAGCTGTTTCCTTTTCCAAGAAATCCAAAGTTAATTGGGAACCCTTCAACAGTTTCTAGCATCCGACCAATATTCCAAACACCGGGTGTACAGGTAGTCGCATTGGTACCGGTAGCAGGCCCAGTACCACCACCTATCATTGTTGTGATTCCAGACGCTAAGGCTTCATTGATTTGTTGAGGGCAGATAAAATGAATGTGGGCGTCAATCCCACCAGCGGTAACAATCATTCCCTCACCAGCAATAACCTCTGTTCCAGCACCCACAATCATCTCTGCACCGACACCGTCCATCAGATTTGGATTTCCCGATTTTCCTATGCCGATAATCCTGCCATCACGGACACCAATATCAGCTTTAACAATCCCCCAATGATCCAGAATCAGGGCATTGGTAATTACCAGATCCAACGCACCGTCAGACCGAGTGGCATTTGGCGATTGTCCCATGCCATCACGCAATGTCTTACCACCACCAAACTTTGATTCATCACCGTAAACGGTGCAGTCTTTTTCAACCTCAATAAAAAGCTCTGTATCAGCTAACCGAACTTTGTCGCCCACTGTTGGGCCATAAATATCCGCATAAGTTTCCCGCGTAATTTTCATCTTACACTCTCTCCTTGCTTTTGAATGGCGGCGGATTTCACCTCTGGTTCGTCAAGCCCTCCATTAGTCAAATTGTTCAGCCCGAAGACAATTCGCTTACCAACCAACGTGGTTAAGGTCACCGTTTTTTCATCGCCCGGTTCAAATCGAACCGCCACGCCCGAGGGAATATTGAGCCGCATACCAAAAGCCTCATCACGCTCAAATTTCAGGGCACGGTTAACCTCAAAAAAATGGAAATGGGATCCAACTTGAACAGGTCGATCTCCTTGGTTAATGACGTTTAATTCAACTGTTTGGCGATCGACATTGGCATCAATTGGATCTTTAGCAAGAATGTATTCACCTGGAATCATGATTTTTCCTTTCGTTGGCTAGCGAATTGGATTGTGGACAGTAACTAATTTTGTCCCGTCTGGAAATGTTCCTTCCACTTGAACCTCATCAATCATATTCGGGACGCCTTCCATGACATCTTCCTCCGTCAAGATTGTGGCTCCATAACTCATTAGCTCAGCTACCGGCTTGCCTTCACGAATTCCTTCTAAAACTTCTGCTGTGATCAAGGCGATAGCTTCCGGATAATTCAACTTGAGCCCACGCGCTTTACGATCCTTGGCTAGTTGGGCTGCCACGTAAATCAACAGCTTTTCTTGCTCACGTGGTGTTAAGTTCATAATGTTCTCCCTTATATATTGATGATATCCGCATTCTCAGTACTTTCGTAAATCAATCTTTTTGAGTGCTAGAACCTCTGTTTTAATCCAATCCCAAATGTGTCGAAAAGTGAACTGAATTGTTTGCGCGTTTCGTGCCAGCATTCTGATTGCCATACCATTCCGATGCAATTGGGTAATTCCGCCAGTTGATTTCCCATCTTGATTCAGCAAGGGATCGCTAACATCGCAAATATGCTGCCACTCAGGGAAAATCAAACTGCAATCACCAAGCAAATACCACGCCCCCCAACAGGGATAGTTATCCAACACACCAATGGTACTCATCAAGTTATCTAGAGGATTCTGTTCTGGTTCAAGGCAAAAGGAATCATACAACATGATACCATCCTCGTCATATCCTCGTAATTGTGAACGATAGCGTTTGAAAGCCATTACCTCTCCACGTGCTAGTCGACCCGGCATGATAATTTCTTGGAAAATGACTTTTCCTCCCTCTTGATTAACATGAAGATTAACCTGCTGCTCAAAATCGGCTGCTTGAAAAAGAATTGTTGGATCCGGTAGATATTCAAGTACTGAATTTTTGCCGACATAAAAATCAATTTGCTGTTTAGCCAAACCTTTCGGCATGGCATAGACTTTGGTAGCAGCTTGTGTTGTTAGCACAGCATAAGCACTATTTGATAAATCAACCCGAATCCGATAGTTGTCTCCTTGTACAACACCTCCAGTTGGGCTAAGCAAGTAAAAACAGACTGCGCCGCTTTGGCGGTCACGGATTGGTTTCATTACTTGAAGCGGGACACGACAATAACTATCCGTTACAATTGTTTGATTATTCCGGTTTGAGAGTGAGAGCCTGAGTTCGCCGTGCCGCCCGGCTGAGGATTTTAAGTTGGACATATTGCAAACAGCAAATGAATCAATAATTCTGAATCTAAACTAATCAAACACTAAGATACTCTCTAACGATTTCCTGCGTCAAGCCTTCCGTCTCAGCGTTAGCCACAATCTCACCACGATTCATTATGTAAAAATGCTGACAGAATTCTCTGACAAAATCCAGATATTGCTCAACAATCAAGATCGTCATTTGCCGTTGCTCAACCAGTTGTGTTAATACCTGTCCAATCTGCTGGATAATGTTAGGTTGAATCCCTTCTGTTGGTTCATCTAAAATTAGGATTTTCGGATCGGTAACCAAAGCACGGGCAATAGCTAACTGTTGCTGTTGACCACCTGAAAGGTCTCCCCCCATCCGATTGCGCATTTCCTGTAGAATCGGAAACAGATCAAGGATCTCATCTGGAATAATCTTACCATTCTGCCGCGCGACCAGACCAACCCTCAGGTTTTCAGTGACGGTCAGTTTGGGAAAAATCATTCTCCCTTGAGGTACATAACCAATACCTACCCGAATTCGCTTATGTGCTGGAAGTTTCTCAATCCCTTGATTTTCAAACATAATTGTTCCAGCCGACGGTTTGAGCAAACCTACGATATTCTTCATCAGGGTGGTTTTCCCGACCCCGTTCCGTCCCATAATACTTACTATCTGCCCTTGCGGGACATCAACGCTGATGTTGCGGAGAGCTTGAACTTCGCCGTAGGAAAACGAAAGATTGTTGACCGTTAACATCATCTTCCCAAATATGCCTCAATCACCTCTTCGTTTTGCTGAAGTTCTTCCAGTGTGCCTTCAGCCATAATCCGTCCCTCATGTAACATGGTGACGAAAGAATCAAGGCGACGAACAAAATCCATGTCATGTTCAATAATAATCAGTGTATGATCGCCCTTTAGTTCCAAAAGCAGTTCTGCTGTCAGTTCCGTCTCCGCATCGGTTAAACCAGCTGCAGGTTCATCAACCAACAATAATTTTGGGCTGGATAGAATTAGGGTACTGATTGCTAACCACTGCCGCTGACCGTGACTGAGATACCGGGCTTCAACATCTAATTCATCTTTAAGTCCAACTCGTTCAAGAATTTTAAGTATCTGATCATCTTCTTCGGCAGAAACTTGGCTATAGAGATTAGGAAATAACTTCTGATGCCCTGGTAGCGCAAGTTCCATATTTTGATAGGTGGTTAAACTGTCGAACACTGTTGGCGTTTGAAATTTTCGTCCGACACCCATCAGGGCAATCTCGGTCTCAGATGTATCCGTAATGTTTTTCCCTTCAAAATGAACCGTTCCAGTAGCAGGTTGCGTTTTCCCGCTGACAATATCACACATGGTCGTCTTTCCTGCACCGTTTGGACCGATCACCACGCGCAATTCATTATGCTCTATGCCTAAAGCTTCAACATCCAGTGCTTTGAACCCATCAAAGACAGCCGTAACCCCCTCTAGAAAAAGGATAAATTTTTCCTCTGAAAATCTGCTGATGGTTGGGCTATCTAGCAAATATTCGTCAAGTCGGGTTTGCGATGCTTGTGCCATATTCGTTTTGTCCCCTTGAAACCTACTGTCTTAAGACGTAGCCGAGTCCTCCAACGGACCTCCGGTAGTTGACCTTTTGAACTTGTTGAACAATTTTTGTGGTAGTTTGACCAAACCGTCCGGATATCCCAAGACAACTGCAATGAATAACGAACCAAGTACAAAAGGCCAAGCCCATGGAATAGCAGAAGTCAGATAATCATACATCAAACTTACACTAAGCGCACCTAATATGGCGCCAGAAAGCGTGCTACGACCGCCAACAGCAACATAGACTACGATTAAGATAGATCTTTCCGCTCCCAAATTATGAGGGGTGATGATCTTCATTTGCGGAACATACAGCATACCTGCCAAGCCCGCGGTTGCTGCAGCCAAAACAAATGCGAATAGTTTATAGACGTAGGGTTTATAACCGGAAAAACGCAGTGTATTCTCATCATCTCGAACAGCAATTAAGACCCTACCTAACCGGGAATTAATGATATACCGATATGAAACATATACTAGAAACAACATCACAACAGTTAAAAGGTACAAGCTAAACTGAACTTTACTGTTAGCCAATTCAAAACCGGCAATCTTCTCGAACCGGGTCAGTCCATTGGTACCACAGAATTTCATGTTGTTCATACTAAAGAAGTTCTGGGCAGCAACAGTAATGGCTTGAGTTAAAATAGCGAAATAAACGCCACGAACACGACTACGAAATCCGAAGTAGCCAATAATGAAAGCGACAATTCCCGGAATCAAAAGCCCAAGAACAACGGTGGTCGGTAATGACCAAAACGGCTTCCAGAACCATGGTACCAGAGCATCCTGCGGGGCTTCACCTACTTTGTAAGGATACACTACATATAAACAAGCTGGAAGTTTCCAACCTGTCTTATCAATAATGCCTTCAGGACCACCGTGATGCGCTAAGTACATTCCCATGGCATACCCGCCAAGACAGAAGAACAAAGCTTGACACAATCCCAAGATACCAGCATACCCCCAAATCAAATCCAGCCCCACAGCCACCAGTGCATAGGTCATGTACCGCCCCAATTTGTTGACTGTCTCAATTGAGATTACACCAGTAACATACAGCAGAGGAATAATAACCAAACCAAGCGCTAACCATAGGAGCGAGATAAAACTGCGCTTAAGCCCGTTAGCTTTCTGGTTCGCACCAAATTCGTACCCTCTATTAATCATCTGCCAGCCTCCCTTTTGGAGCAAACAGACCTGACGGTTTAAATTGAATGAAAACGACAACCGCAACCAACAAAAGAATCTTGGCCCAAATAGTACCTATAGTTGGTTCAATCGCCTTTGTAATGCCTCCGATACCCAGCCCGGAGCAAACGACACCGATAATTTCTCCAACGCCACCGGTGACAACCACCAGAAAAGAGTCAACGATGAAGTTAGTTTGTCCCATATCAGGCGTCACTCCACCAACAAGTGTCCAAGCATAGCCAGCAATTCCAGCGATTCCAGAACCAAAGGCAAATGTATATCGGTCAACAAAATTAGTATTCACACCTAAACTACTTGCCATATCGCGGTTCTGCATGGTGGCACGCATCTTTAAACCAAGTTCCGTGTAACGCATAAGGTAATAGATAGAAAGAACACTTAAAGTACATAGAACAATAATGAAACAGCGGCCATAAGGTAAGACAAAGTCCTGAATCACCTCAATACCACCTCGCCCCCAAGTTGGCGCGTTGACACCAATATTATCACCGTATCTCAGGCGAACGGCTTGAATCAGGATCAAGCCAATTCCCCAAGTAGCAAGTAAGGATTCCAGCGGACGTTTATACAGATGACGAACTACTAAAATCTCGATTAAAAAACCGACGAATGCCGCCACTAGAAAGGATGCAGGAAGTGCAAAGACATAATACCAGTTGTTAGAATCTTCTATTGTGTGATTGAATAATTTTTGCATTTCAAAGGTTGTATAAGCACCAATCATCATTAACTCACCATGAGCCATATTAATAACGCCCATCAATCCGAAAGTAACCGCTAACCCTAAAGCCATCAAGATCAATACTGAACTGAGAGATATTCCTTGAAAAAGATTGGATAGGAATGCAATACGACCTTGATATGTTTCGATTTTCCTAATTGCCTTCCCGTATGTTTTTTGAGCCTGTGGGTCGGTATCTTTTTCTTTTTCAATGGTTTTTAGCGTTCTTTCTAGATATTTCTGTACCCTCATGCTCTTTGTTAAACCCAATTGCTGTACGATGGCAAGATGTCTTCCTAGATCCATTTTCAAGGGAGTTTGATGGATTTGAATCAGCAACGCACTCTCCTGAGCAACACGCCGGATTTTTTTGTCGGCATCTTCTTTTGATAGACTCTCCAACTTTCTGAGAGCTAAATCATTTAACTGACCCAAAGCTTTAATGGTTCTGGTTTCACCACACTTTTTGACGCCTGAAAAACGGGCGTCAAAATTTGAGGAAAAGAGTTTCAGTAAAGACTTAACATTTTCGGCTAAGTTTCGCTCCGGCCTAGCAGGGCGAATCGCCTTTAAATCCGTTATCGGAACCTGATACTGCCGATTATTTGACAGATCTTGTAACTTTTTACCTGTTAACGGATCTTGCAAATATGCAACGCCGTCTTGAACCTCTTTGCACAGAACAATCTGTTCGTTATTCCACATGAAGAGTTGACGCAATTTATATGCATCTAATAAAGATACCAGACGTTCGTCTTCGTATTCTGCTAAGCCAATTAAAGCCGACTTTCTCACTGAAGATTTTTTGTCGCCAAATTGAATGAGAAGATCTCTGATTTCAGCTTCGTTTGCCTCAGAACGTGAGGGTACAAAAAACACAGTCAAAGTCACAAAAATTAGCCAAAGAAAAAAACGGCATCTAGGTATAACAAAGGCAAAATAGCCGGTCAATATGCTCATAGGAAAGTATCGAAGATCCTAACTTCTAACTGAGGAAAAACTTAAACGGAAAATGCCCGTCCTCAGGATCTTCAAGGAACAGGCATTTGTATAGAGACCTCTCTAATATGAGGGGTTATCAAAAATAAGTAACCGTTGTCAACAACCTATTTTTTCCAGCGATCTGACTTGGCTGACAGTTCTTTAAATTTTGCGGTAGGTGTAGGAGCAGGATAATCTCCATCAGGATGCAGATAGCTACTATACGAATCAGGACTGACTAATCCTTCCGACTGCCAAACAATCTCAAACTGGCCATCTGCTAGTATCTCACCAACATAAACAGGCTTGAGCGTGTGTTGATTATTTTCATGCATCTTCTTCTTGCCGCCTGGTGCGTCGAAATCAAGACCATAAACCGCTTCACGTACCTTGTCAACCTCAAAAGAGCCTGCCTTCTCAACTGCCGCTTTCCAAACATAGACACCAAAGTACGCAGCTTCAATTGGATCGTCAGTTACACGATCAGAACCGCCAGGCAACCCTGTTTTTTGACAAAAAGCTTTGAAGGCTTTGACAAAACCATTGTTCGCCGGCGTATCGATACTCTGGTAATAGTTCCAGCAAGCCAAATGCCCGACCAAAGGAGGAACGTCCATAGCACGCAATTCATCTTCTGCTACAGAGAAAGCCATAATTGGACAATCCGACGAGGTAAGCTCTTGATTGGCAAATTCTTTGTAGAAAGGAACATTACTATCTCCATTGATGGTGGACAAAACACAGGCGTTACCTTCAGCAGCAAATTCTTTGATCTGGGAAACGATAGTTTGGTAATCTTGATGATGGAATGGCGTATATACTTCTTCTACATTCTCGTCCGGCACACCTTTGGATTTCAAGAAAGCTTTCAGCACTTTGTTGGCAGTCCGAGGAAAAACATAATCCGTACCGAGAAGATAGAATTTTTCCATTTCATACTCTTCCATCATGTATTCGGCGGCTGGGACTAACTGCTGGTTGGGAGATGCTGCAGTATAGAAAACGTTTAACGACTGCTCCTCACCCTCATATTGAACGGGATAGAAAAGCAGACCATTGTATTCCTCAAATACCGGCAAGCAGGATTTACGACTGACAGAGGTCCAACATCCAAAAGTAACGGCAACTTTATCTCGGGTTAACAATTGTTTTGCTTTGTCGGCGAACAGTGGCCAGTCAGAGGCTGGATCAACCACCACAGTCGCTATCTGTTTCCCCAGCACACCGCCAGAGGAATTAATCTCTTCTACCGCCATTAAAACCACATCCCTGAGAGAGGTCTCAGAAATTGCCATTGTTCCACTTAGAGAGTGCAAGATACCAATTTTGACTTGATGACTATCTGCATTAGCAGATAGTGGGAGAATGCTAATGATACTTAGAATTAATAATGAGAGACTTGCTATTTTGACAAACTGACGAAGTTTTGTTTCTGACTGCGAATTCGGTACTGACATTTGGTGTTCCTCCATTAAAATTGGAAAAGGTGAAATTTTGTATATTAGACTAGCTAAATATTTTCGCAACAGGCGTGCCACTCTATGACCGGCGATGTCGTATCTTTATTGTCCAAGGTCAGAAAGATACGACATCGCCGGTCATAGAGTGGATTATTACACTATGAAACTAGAAGGTCACTTTAAAAATATAGTAGAATACATCATAATGATTTATTAAGTACTCCTATCGAACCGCTTAATCTTTCATCAAATACCTGCTACAAAAACTCGCAAAACGCCGGTGAACAAGATAGATCAACGCAAAAAAGAAATTTTAATCCTATCTGCAGTCACCCTCTTTGGTGGAATACTGAGGTTTGCCTACCTAGAAAGGTGGAGTTTCTGGGTGGACGAAGTTCTTACTGTATTAAACGCACAGGATTTTTCACTTAAACAGTTCCAAATTAACCCTATACCGTATGCCGCGGTTCGCCTGTCAATCTCCTTTTTTGGCTTAAGTGAGTTTGGTACGCGAGTTATTCCAGCTTTAGTGGGAATAGCATCAATTTTATTAATTTACTCAATGGGTAAATCCTTGATCAATAAACATGTTGGAATTCTATCGGCACTCTTTCTAGCAACTTTAAACTGGCACGTTTACTGGTCACAGAACGCTCGAGCTTACGTATTCACGCTTTTTTTCGCTCTCCTGGCAACCTGGTTTTTCTATCTAGCTATCGAGCAGAACCGATCGAGATTGATGTTTATTGCATTAGCATCATCAATTCTGCTAATAGCCTCTCATACGTTGTCCGCCATGCTGATCCCGTCTTTAGCCGTATATTCCGTTGGTCTCTGGCTTAGCGGAAAAACATCTTTCAACCGTCGTTATTGCCTACTTTTACTAATTTTCTTTGTACCATTAGGGTTACCACTAGTTTTGCTGGCTCTCCCCAGATTTCAAACTTACCTGTTTTCTGGATGGGGCTTAAACGAATGGAAACGGAGTCCACTGTATATCATCTCTACATTGGTCTACGGCTTGAGCATCCCTGTAACAATTGCGGCGCTATCGGAAACAGTTATTAGACCAATTAGGCGCCCCCAAGCATTCTTGCTTTGCTATGCCGGCGTTCCATTGATCCTATTCTTAGGTTTTTCCCAACTGCTAAATGTAGCCGGTTATTATCTTTTTTTCACAGTGCCAGCCTATTTGCTACTTGCGGCCTCGATCTGTGAGCGAATATGGTCTTTACGTCAAATTTCACTTCCAATTCGGTGCATACTGCCAGCAGTGATTGTTACGGTAATGCTTTCGCAGAATTATATCTATTTTCGGTTGGAAAATGGAGGCCGGTCAAAATGGAAAGAAGCATTTGAAACGATTGAATCCAAGTTTCAGGAAAACGATAGAATTGTCTTGTCGGTTCCACAGATGGGAGAATACTATGTGCCGAAAGCAAGATCCACTTATATCAAGGAGATGATGAATGATTTGGAAGGATTTGAGCGAGAAATCAGATTAAACAGTAGACGAACCTGGTTTTTAGTGGATGTTGAAGATTTTAACATTTTCGATTCTGATCAGCGGTTACGACAGTGGATACGAAAAAATGCTACATATATTAAGTCGCACCCAGCGTTCTCACGATACCGTGATCGCACTATTCACATTTATTTACTGGACACCAATTGAAGATTTCGCATCAATTCTATCACTTTGTACCGATCCCGTTTTCCCTTTTTAGATTCCACACCCGAACATAGATCTATCCCATCTGGTCGAACTTTTTCAATGGCCACCTTTACATTCCCTGGCCGAATTCCTCCCGACAAGAACGTTGGAACCGTACACGCTTGAATTAGTTTTCCAGCAATATCCCAGTTACTCACCTTACCGGTGCCACCGAATCTTACTTTGTCACCACTGGACTCTACTGAATCGAATAATATGGCATCTGCACCAGCAGTGATATAGTTTTCAAGATCGACTATCATATCCTCCAAATCAATCTCTTGACCACTATTAACTGGCAGAAACATTGAATTCCATACTTGGCATTGTAACGAATCCTTCAGCATCTTCAACTGATCAGTAGGCTCATGCCCGAGTAACTGAATCGCAAATGGACTGATGCTGCTAACAGCTCCAATAATCCAATCAGTCGACCGATTAAAAAACAGTAAAACTGTAGGGATTGGCGTCTGTCGAGTTATCTCCGCCGCCTGTTCGATTGAAACAGACCGCTCAGAAAATGGAACCTCCACTACAATGCCAGAGAAGTCAGCCCCCAGCTCAGCAGCGATCATAGCGCCTGCGGTGCTAGTTGTCCCACAGATTTTGACTCGACACTCTATTCGTTTCTTCATTTGACGTTAGCTCTCAGTCAATCTCAAGACATCTTCAACAACTCGATAATAATAAAGTATACTCTGGAAAATCGGAATGCCAATGCAATCTGCGGACCAAGAGACTTCATTTTGATGTAGAAGTCAACTTCCGATAAAATGAAAAACTGCTAAATTCCAAAACAACCCATTACCATACTAACATAATATGTCAAACCCAGAAACCCATTCCCGCTGGTCGGTTCTTTGGTCCTGTAGTCATCACCATGCGTTTGATGGCACCGAAACAATCCATCATAGCATGCCAACTGACCAGACGTTTCGTCTACAATCACGGGGCACCACTGCATTAAGAAAATCCGGAAGCCATTGGCATCAAGCTAAAAGATCCGATTGTTGGCCCACCTCTTGATGACATCCCCAATGGAATGGTACCCGTTTTTGGGGATGTAGAGTAACATCTCAAGGAGGGCGTGTTAAACAGTGGCAAACACAGATTTGGTATTATTCGACAAACTGATATCATCAGGATTAATTACCTCGGCGAATCCCACAAAACAGAGCATAGTGGATCCATTACAGAAATAAGAGCGTTTGGCCCTTCTGAAAAAAACTAGTATCAAAAAAAACAAGAGCCGTTTGAGAAAGACAATTTAGGTGAGATTTTAGAACCAGATCGAATTTCAGAAACACAGATGGTGCTAATCCCAGCAGAAAATTTCCGAACAAAAAACCTGATAGAAGAGCAAGTTCATACGGTATACGCTGACGCCTTCTATATGGACATCTATGAATCAAGCTGGCAGAGTTTACCGATGGGATTTAGCCCATCCCCAGCTAGTCAGCATCTTGCCTTGAGGATAAACGGCCACTTCATCATTGGCTATCCCCAGATTGAGTCGATCTACACCCATCAGTTTACCGTAGATCTTACCGTTTACTGCCTCGGTAGCCCAATCGACAGACAACCATATCGGTTTGATAATCGTGTCGCCGTCAGTTAGCTGGATGTTATCCACCAGCATGCTGAACAGACCTTTTGGCGCTGACTCCACCTTGGTACCTACCGTGATAGCCACAATTTTCTTGCGGGCGATCGGATCAAGTCCAATTTGCTGATGTGACCACCCGCTTGTAGTTGCTTCTTGATGACGCATACCTTGTACCACAGCAGTCGGCCCCAGAACAGCACCATCAGCAGTATGAACGTAAACACCACCAGACTTCAAAACGCTCAACCGAGAAAATTTAACCTGATACTCGATTAAAGTTCCTGCTTCAGCGATGATTCCGGCTTGATCCTGGTAGATAGATGTCAGTGCGGTCACCGGTTCGCCATCAGCTGTGATGGTAGCATTGATATTTAGCGATTTTCCCCCATCGGCTCGCCGGGTAATCACCGGTTTTCTGGGCGCAACTTTACCAGTAATTTGACTACCCTGAGTAGTAACCGCAATTTGTTGTGCATTGCCATCGGACAAAAGAACGTCTGATAGCCTGATGGCCGAATCTTTTCTGGATAGAACTTTGAAAGTCGCCGTAGCCAGCGTCCCGTCCGCAACTTTAGCTACATTGCCAATAGCAGCAACACCGTAGAGTACCGATCCAGGAGAAACTACCGGTTCTACTTCAAAAACCTTAGCAAAATCTTCTGGTAGATAGTCACCATTCTTGATGTCAATATATTCTAGAACAGTTTTGTCATACGCCAGCATCAATTGGTATCCAGCCACCTCCCTACCGCCAGCGATCTTAATCCGAATCCGCACCTGTTGACCAACTTCCGGCAGACCAATTTCGGCAGGTTCAACTGAGACAATCGCGGCATTGGTCAAATCCAATGGCTCGTCCAAAGACTCCAAATCCGCGTTGCCTAAATTGTCAGTATTCAAAGGATCTTTTGTAGCTTCCAAATCTAAGGGATCGGCCAACAAACCTCCATTCCTTAACACACTTCCGTTTTGGGTGGTAGCAGGAATCTCCTGTGCCTCACGGTTGGACAGTCTGACTTCCGATAGTTGAATAGTTGAATCTTTTTTAGCTAATACTTTGAAAGTTGCTAGAGCCAAGGTGCCATCTGTCTTCCTGGCTACACCACTAATAGCTACGGCACCAACCATTACTGAACCAGGAGAGGATACTGGAGGAACCAAAAATGCGTCCGGTGGCAGGTAGTCACCAATCTTGATATTGACATATGTTAGTACAGTCTGGTCATAAATTAACGTTAATTGGTAGCCGGCTATACTTCTACCACCAGAGATTTTAACCTGTATCTCCAGTTGCTGACCAACCTCCGGCAACGCTACTGTAACTGGATCTATCAAAACTGTCGTCAATGCGGATGCTGTTAACGTAATTGCTAAAACAACAAGTGCGACGAGGCTAAACAAAAGTTTCGGCACAATTTCCCCCTTAAACTGTTTAAGCTAATAGATTTTGCCGAAAAGCCAACCTTCAGACGGTTAGAAATCAACAATTATCATTTCAGTATAACCATTTTCCTAATAGAGGAAAAACGACCAGCCGAAATCCAACAGAAGTAAACACCACTCGATGCGCACTGGCCCAAGTCTGAACGGCCATTCCAATAAGCGGCACGCCTTCTTGACGCGTATGAACCGGCATTAAGATATCCAAGACCAATTTGTCTGACAACTTGCCCTGAAGCATCGAAGATCTTTATCAAGACCTCGGCATCCTCAGCTAACTCAAAAGGTATCCACGTTTCAGGATTGAAGGGATTGGGATAATTGGGCAGCAATTGCGTTTCAGTTGGCAATCTCTCGGGTAGAACAGCTCTCAGGACATTTAATGCGACCTCTTCTGCTTTAGATCTGACTGACATGTGTTCCAATCCAACTATAGCTGATTGGATACTCCGTCTCTGTTGGGCAGTGAAATTTAGTTCCCCAGACAACAGTTTTGGCGCGGCAGTAATTTGACCAAAGTCAATGGCGACCATCACCAGGTCAAGGATATCTATCCAGCCGTCCTGATTCACATCCTGAGGCAGGCTCTCTCCCACCAAACCAAAACTACCCGCTACCAGTACGAGATCGAGAATATCAACCTGATGATCTCCGTTAGCATCACCTGCCAATTCGACTTCCGCTTCCACGTACAATACCAACTCAACTGTTTTGGAATCACTGGCACTTTCCAAGACGACACTGATTTTGTATTGCCCCACCGGTGTTGAATTTTTCGTCATCAGGGTCAGGATCACCGTCTGGGATGAGCTACCGGGACTTACACTTTGCCTTTCGGGTACCACCTTGATATCAACCGGCAGCGTGGACAAGTCAATCGAAAGATCAACTGTTTCTTGAAAACCTTTTTCACCTCGAACCAACAAGTCAAAACTGATTGCTCCACCCACTTTCACCGTCCGTGTATCTTGCCGCATATCCACCCAAAAAGCAATCAACGGAATCTGTTTCTCCACCACCAGAGTTACAGTCGCGATCTGACTGTGACTAGCTCCGTCATTGACTTTAAAAGTAAAGGTGTCTATACCATCAAAGTCCAAATTAGGTATGTAGGTTACATTAGCATCATCAACAGCAAACACTCTGCCGTGGCTTGGCTGTTTGACAATCTGGTATGTTAGCTCATCATGATCACTATCGTAAGCGAATAAAGTAATCTTTTGCGATCTGTTCTCATTTATGGCAACAATTTGATCAACAGCAACCGGGCTATCATTAATCGAATCAACAGTGATAGTCACAGTGGCAACCTGGCTATCATTGGTTCCGTCATTGACTTTGAAAGTAAAGGTGTCTGTACCATCAAAGTTGGGATCCGAAATATATGTTGGGTTCGGCATCTGTCCTGACAAATGGCCGTTCTCAGGTGGTGAGACAATCGAATAGGCAAAAGCCCCCCCTTCCAAATCAGTTACTGCCAGATGAATGGTTACAGGAGTATCTTCAGTAGTGGTAACTGATTGACCTATGGCAACTGGCGCATCGTTAATAGCATTGACCGTCAGGGTAACTGTCACTGCCCTACTATCCGCTACACCGTCGCTGGCATTAAAAACAAAAGAATCTGGGCCATGATAATCTTGATTGGGTGTATAAGCAAAATCAGCCTGACTAACCGGCGAAAGGTTACCATGTTTGGGCGGACGAACTATTCGGTAAGTCAGTTGCCCTTCCTCACGACTCTCGGCAATTAAGGTAATCAATTTGGTTGTGTCCTCATCCATGATAACCGTTTGCTGCACGGCCACTGGTGGGGTAGGAATTCTAACGTCAATCATTGCGTGTTTCGAATTTATTTCCTTCTCAGTCACAATGTGACTCTGACGGGCTACCACCACGTTATTTTTATCGATAATTGCCACCAGAAATTCATCACCGTTGCTAGCCACTTTTAGCTGGTTTTCCATCTTCATCAGCAGGACTTGATACCTGCCGTTGCTATCTGTTACCGTATGCGTCCACTTGGGTGTGGCCGTACCGGTTTTGGTCTTATTTACAACATAAACCTTGATCTGATTTGCCCCTGAATTATCCTGATCAATCACCACCCCGGTAATAATAAAAATGGACGTGTCGGCAGTCGCCTGTAAGCAGATCAATAGCAGAACTAAACTTAAAGGTTTCAATCTCATAACTGTGTTCAATATATCGATTCGATAGGGGTTAACCATTTGGGAAACCGGATCTTAGTTATCGATGGCTAAAGATGGAATGTTCATTGCAAGTATCCACTGACCGCTGAGATCTTTCCCACCAATCGTTTTGACAATAGTGTACTGGGTAGGCAGATCTGCCTATCTTAGCTTAATGAAACTGGACAGTTCCTTCTCCCTGCCATCTCTTTGTCACTACCCGGTTTGGTCTCATCCGATACATTTTGTCAAGTTCAAATCAATACGAGATAGAACGTTCCTTATTGTGGAAGAGATTATACTATTATCTTAACCATAGGCCTATATCATGCCATTCAACGACCATCTTTTTGAAAACAAATACTCCGCCTAAATCATTAAGATCTTTCAAATAAAACAGCAATTCCCATACCTCCACCGATACACAGGGATGAAATACCAAGTCTGAGATTTCTGTCTTTCATTAGATGCAGCAAGGTGGTAGTGATTCTGGCGCCGCTGGCACCTAACGGATGCCCCAAAGCGATGGCCCCGCCATTGAGGTTGACCTTACTCCAATCCAAACCCAATTCTTTGATGACAGCTAAAGATTGGGCAGCGAAGGCTTCGTTTAACTCAAATAGATCCATCTTATCCAGTTGTGAACCTACTTTAGTCAACAACTGGCGAATAGCATAAACCGGACCAATACCCATGTATTTCGGATCAACACCAACAGTCGCGTACGCTTTGACAGCAGACATGATTTCCAGTCCCAACTGCTTAGCCTTATCTTCCGTCATCATCAGTACTGCCGAGGCGCCGTCATTGATTCCCGACGAATTTCCGGCGGTAACGGTACCATCATCCTGAAAACTGGGTTTTAACCTAGCTAAGGAATCAATCGAGACACCAGCCCGTGGATGCTCATCCCGATCAAATACGACAGACGCATTCTTCTTCCGAGGTATCTCAATCGGTACAATCTCATTAGTGAACAGACCAGCTCTCAAGGCCTGCTGATATTTTTGCTGGCTGTAGCAAGCAAATTCGTCCTGCTCCTGACGTGACAGTTTATATTGATGGGCTAAGTTTTCGGCCGTAATCCCCATATGGCAATGATGGAAAGGATCCGATAACCCATCTTTGATGATTGAATCCGTCATTTGTAGATGTCCCATTTTGTGTCCCCATCGTTGACCTGACACTAAAAATGGTGTCTGACTCATACTCTCCATCCCGCCGGCAATCACTACCTTAGATTCGTCAGCTAAGATGCTTTCGGTACCCATGATGATCGACTTCAGGCCGGAACCACAGACCTGATTCACCGTGGTAGCCGGTACGCTATACGGTAATCCTGCCTTGATGCTGGCAATCCGAGCTGGATTCAAACCGCACCCAGCTGTATAGACCTGACCCATGATGACTTCGCTGATCAAATCTTTTTCCAGATCGCTGGTCTTAATGATATGATCAATCAGAATCGCGCCCAGTTGACTGGCTTCCAGTTCTTTCAATGAACCGCCAAAACTGCCAATTGCCGTGCGTATCGCTTTTACAATCACCACTTTTGGAACCACAGAACTCATATTTCCTCCAACACTAAGCTAAACATAGTCCTGACGAAGCTGGCGGCGCATGACTTTGTTTGAAGCGGTTCTTGGCAAGAATTCAACCAAGCGTAGATCACTTATCTTAAATAGAGGATTCAGGTTTCGTCGAATCGCTTCCTGCATAACCAGTTGCATTTCGGTTGGCTTTAGTTGACAGCCGTCACGGGCAACTACATAAATGATTAGGTTACTAGGACCACCACCTTTGGGGGCAACGGCTACTGCGGCTGATTCTTTGACAAAATCGAGCCGGTTAAGTACGCCTTCAATCTGGTTGGAACTGACCTTTATTCCACTCAAGTTCATGGAATCATCGAATCTGCCGTGTGCACGAAAATAGTTGCCGGGCAACCGCTCCATTTGATCGCCGTGGCGCCGACAGATTCGGTTCTGATAAGGAGGAATATGACCATAATAAACCTGATGGTGATCTTGATTCAGAAGTTCTGTCGATAATCCCATGGCAGGAGGTAACAGGAAAACTTCACCATTATCAACTGGCTCATGGTTTGCGTCAAGAATGACCAGCTCGCTACCCAAAGCTGGTGTAGAAAAGCAGGCCGGTACAGTAGGCTGAACTACACTGCCAGTAATATAACCTCCTCCAATCTCAGTTCCGCCACAATATTCTATGATCGGTTTGTAATCGACCATCGCCATCAAGTAAAACATATCCTCTGGATTGGAACATTCACCAGTAGAACTCAAAACTTTTATTTTTGACCAGTCATGTTGACGAATACAATCGATAGCCCGCCAATGTGAGACTAGGCTTGGCACTAGTCCCAGCATATTGACTTCCACCTGACCTACAAATTGGGAGAATTCGTTTGTAGTTGGCGTGCCATAATAAAGCGCCATACTTGATTGATTGATCAGAGAAGCAAAAACCAGCCAAGGGCCCATCATCCAACCTAGATTTGTTGGCCAGCACAGGCACTCTCCTTCTTTGACATCATGGTGCAAATAGGCATCACTGGCAGCTTTGATGGCTGTGGTATGTGTCCATGGGATTGCTTTCGGGACACCCGTTGTACCAGACGAGAAAAGGATTGTACAGTAATCTGAGGGGGAACAGGTGACCGACTCAAACTGATCGTTTTCAGATAAAAAAGTTTCCCACACCAAGTCCTGATCTCTTAAGCCAATATCTGCATCACCCGTACGGATCACAATTACACAACCAAGGTAGGCTTCTTTAACTCGAGCATAAAGGGGTAATCTTTTACCTGCCCACAATAAATAATCCTGAGTCAAAACCAGAGAGACATCGGCGATTTGCAGGCGGACTTTAATCTCTTCGACAGCGAAACTATCAGCAATTGTGACTACCACTGCTCCAACTTTGAGACAAGCTAAATAAATCGCCACTGACTCTAGTGTCATTGGCATATCAATCCCAACATAATCTCCCTTTTTGATATCCTCTTTGATCAAACTGTTAGCAATGCGATTGACCAACAATTCCAGTTCTCTGTAGCTGATTGCGGAAACTTTGTCGCCTTCCGGTTGAAAGACAACAGCCTGCGCGTCATCCGCCGCGCGGAAACAAGAATCAACAATATTCAGTTCAGCGGAACTGAGCCAGTTTGGTGATGTCACACCATCTTTTAAATCCACGATTTCACTATAAGGTTTCTTAAACTGGATATTTAAAAGATCTATCATTTTACGCCAGAAAGAGGGTTTATCAGTTATTGACCAGTTGTATAAACTGTTGTATGAACTGATATTTTTTTCCTGCATCAAGCGGTAGATATTACTGTTTTTGATGTCATTTTTCCCTGGTGTCCAAACGGGTATAGGACTTTCATCGGTATTCCAATCTTGATAGATATAATGATGTAAATACCTATGCACTTTAATTGGATGGTTTTTGTTCAAGACTTTTTTGGAGATATGACGCCAACGCTGATCGCTCGGCAGATCAGTCGGTAACTGGCGTATTTGGGCAAAGATCTTTTCTGATTCTGACTGGTCCAAGCCCAATTTCAGGAGTTCAGGTAAAATAGTTCCTACCAACATTCAATTGCTTCCTCGCTTCAACGAACAGGTATATCAATTACCTCAAAGCTATGACCGGTTACAGCCAGAAACTTTTCCATATTGGCCTTGTCTATTGAAAGTGTATCCGTATTTATCAAAGGACGGCACCTAGTTGATTCCGCTGTATGTACATCTACATCAATAAGCATTTTAACTTCTCTGCTTTTTGCATTAGCAAGATGCTAACAATACCAAGCTAAACATCCAAAAATCATTTCAGTCGATCTGAAGAAGCCGAGCTCAATTCCGGCCAAGGCCGACAGGTCAACCTGCTCATTGACGGAAACAAATAACGGGTAATAATTTCCCCCTTTGTTTCTCAGAAACAGATTTTTTCGTTTCATGTCCAGCTAGTGGCGACATCAATTTGCTCGCCTATTTCACCGGTACATACAGACGGATGGTTCACCTGAAGACCCCCAATTCCTTCTTGATCGGGAAAACTTAGGAAATCCCATTCAGCAGTTGATTGTAGATTAGAGCACGTGGCAAATGGTGTAGCTGCCTAATCATCATTTTCTAGATCTAAATAGTCATTACTTCAATAAAATCCCAAGCACGAAGATGCGTCAAATATTATCAGATATTTTATCAATAATTACAATAACTTACTCCGATTTTTTCGATCGTACCTTTCCATGGCGAACCATCCCTGCCTTGGTTTATGTCATAGGTCTTTATGGATAAAATTGATACATATCTGTATTCAACAGGACACTTAAAAGACTCCAGACACTGCCCATCAGATAGTCACCCAACACCAGCCCCAAAAAGAATGGAACCGCACGTCGATAGCTTCTGATCCCGCCGTGCCGGAGAATCGTCCACTTCAATACTAGACAAATACAAATTGGCGCCCAAAGATCTGACATCTCCTGGTTGCTGGCCATCACGTAACCCAACGGATGCAAAGGCAACCAAAAAAATTTGACACGCAAGTATGTCAACACCATCATGATAGAAAATCCTACTCCCATAAACAAGACGCTGATCCAATCGGTGTTGGTCGGATAAGAAATCCAGTTTGTCAGCCGCCTAAAATATTCCCGTCCATATCCAAGTGCCCAAGGACCATAATACCCAGAGTTGGCACCTTTCTGATAGTACAGATGAAGTTGTACCCAAAAAGCAACAAGAATACCAAGAGCAGTGGAGATCAGAATAGCCCACATCATCCTTCTGTGATTAATACCAGTGGTCTCAGCAATTTTAAAAGCCTCCAATTGATGCGGCATCTGTTGTGGCCGATAGTCTCGGTTGAAAAAGCAAACAGATAAAATGGTTAAGTTTTGCGGACCAAGCCGTCGAGTACCCAGAATCGTCCCTAGTATGTACCGCGGTGCCAACCAGTGATAGGCATGCACAAAGATACCGGACTCAGCACGGATGCGGGTAGTAATGATCGGAGTAATCAAAAAAAGGAAGGTGAAGGTAACGGCTATCCAAAACGTCATTCCCGCTCTATACAGGGCGAAAGCAAACAGAAACAGTCCCCCAAAAAGCCCCCAGACAGCCGTCCGATACCGTATTGGTTGATCCATGTCATCAATTTCTGCCGGTCGTCCCAGGGCACTTGCCAGTACCTGTTTAAAGTGGTGCTTCCCAATCCAGACGAAGAAAACGCACAGCCCCACAAAGGCACCAAAGGCTTGTTGATCCCAATAGGGAAATTTAGGCAGGCCACGCCACCCTATAGCTTCAGCCAATGCAACCTCATTTCGATACAGAAAATAGAACAGTGCCGTAGAAAATAGTACGTCCAAAGGCATCAGAAACATGATCCCAATAGCGAAAGGATAAAAAGCAACGATAGCGCCGCCATAGAGACTCAATGGTGGTTCATTAAAGGTAAAGAAACGCCGCGTAATCGGGAGGGAAGGCAGTGATGGATATATGACACTGAGTCCGTTAAGCAAACTGATACCGCTAGCGATACCTACTCCCAACCACATCCGCTTATTTCCGAAGAAAACGGCGGTGGAGTTGGTCATCTCCAGTGGCAGTTGAATGATAGGAAATGTCAGTCGTTCCCGATCCGCCCACTGACGACGTAGAATCGTATTCAAACAGAGAAAGATTATGGCCAACATAAAAAATAGAAACAGCCAGCCGAGCAAGACAGGAATCCAAACTTTCAGATGATGTGACAAATAGAGACTGGAATCACCGGTATAATACCCGTATAAAACGCTTCTATCAGAAACGGTCAGCCATCTAGGAAGATGATCCCAGAACAGCTCTTTCCACTCGTTCTCTTCGGTGGCGAACCAAAATCCGTGTCCCAAGACCGACAATACCGCTTGCAACATGTCACAACCTGCCATGGTAGTAGTCAAGCTCAACATCACATAGAGCACGATGAGTTCATCGGCACGCAACACGGATCTCGGCCAAATCCAACTCAGGAGGAGATTGATAATTATAATTACCACCAAGATAAAAACGACATTTGAAAGAGGAACAACCCAAGTCGGGAAAGTATAGCGTACCAACTCCATCTGAATTAGGAAATAGCAGTTAACAGGAGCAATCAACACAACAATAAATAAGATCCGCCAAGTTAACCCCAGATGTTGATCTCTACCTTTGCTGATCATGCGGTTAATACGACTCCCAGTTTAAATACTGTATCTATTTCACAAGCTATCAACACACATCATAATGACTAATTTAGATAGCTTCAAGATTATTTTTTAAAGATATCGCTCTATTTAGTGTAAAATAAAGTCCGAAGCAATATAGCAAAGGTAAACCAACGTGTGGGAAAGAGATTTTTGTGTATTTACCTGATGCTGAAAGTAAAGATTTGTCCATTGTTTGCGTTGAACATTCGAATCGATAGGAGAAACAAGTGAAAGCTCTAGTATTAGAAGATTACAATGCACTTGTCTACAAAGACGTTCCGAAACCGAAATATGAGCCAGGCGAAGTTCTGATTCAGGTAAAAGCCTGCGGTATTTGTGGTAGCGATGTTCATGGAATTGATGGCAGTAGTGGCCGTCGTATTCCGCCTCTGATCATGGGGCACGAGGCATCTGGTGTGATTGCGGAGATTGGATGTGAAGTGAAGAATTGGCGTATTGGTGATAGAGTAACTTTCGATTCAACCATCTATAAATTGGAAGACTGGTACACACGAAAAGGTTTATACAACCTGAGTGAGGGCAGGATAGTGCTGGGCGTCTCTCCAGGAGAATACTGCCGCCATGGTGCTTTTGCCGAATACGTTGCCATACCGCAGCATGTTCTGTACAAAATCCCTGACACAGTTTCCTTTACTCAAGCCGCTATGGTCGAACCAGTTGCAGTAGCACTACATGCAGTTGGACTCACCCCAATATCTGTCAACGATTCCGCCGTGGTGGTGGGAGTGGGAATGATTGGTTCATTTATCGTACAGGCGCTTCGAGCCGCTGGCTGTGGAAAGATTATCGTTGTTGACCTGGAACCAGAACGATTAGAGTTAGCTGGCCAACTGGGGGCGGATCTAGGTATCAAAGCTGGTGATGATGTGCCAGAAAAGATTAAAGAACTAACACATGGACGAGGCGCAGATGTCGCCTTTGAAGCTGTCGGTATTGACCCAACGGTTCAAACAGCTATCGATAGCGTACGTCGTGGTGGAACGATCACACTGGTTGGCAACCTGACACCAAACGTTAACCTGCCACTACAAAAGGTTGTCACCCAACAACTTCGGTTGCAAGGAAGCTGTGCCATTTGCGGTGAATATCCGGCCGCTCTTGAGATGATCGAACGAGGTGAGATTAATGTTGATGCAATATTGAGCGCAGAAGTTTCACTGACTGAAGGAGCTAAATGGTTTCAAAGATTGTACGATAAGGAAAAAGGGTTGATGAAGGTGGTTTTGAACCCATAACCTGAAACTACCAATGATTCATATTCTGCACTTGAATTTTGAACTTAAAGACGAGGTAAGACAGTAATGGCAAACAATTTCTTCGATTTATCAGGTAAAGTTGTGATAGTAACCGGTACAAGTCGCGGACTTGGTCAGTACATGGGTCGGGCATTGGCCAAAGCCGGTGCTGATTTGGTCATCACCAGCCGAAATGCGGATTCACTGCACGATTTCAAAAAGGAGCTCGAAGACCTGGGGAGAAAAGTTCTCCCCCTTGAACTCGATGTCAGGGATTACGACAGCATTCAAAATATGGCTCAAGCCGCAGTGAAACACTATAAAAAAATCGATATCCTTGTCAATAACGCCGGTTGTAACATTCGTAAACCATCGATGGAAATTACTTGGGACGACTGGGATACCGTGGTAGACACCAATCTAAAGGGAACGTTTTTCGTATCTCAAGCGGTAGCCAAACATATGATTCTCCGCAACTACGGCCGAATTATCAACATCGGTTCGTTAACATCTGTTTTTGGTTATGCAGGACTAGCTCCATATTGCGCCAGTCGCGGTGGGACGAAACAACTTACCATGAGTTTAGCTGACGATTGGGGACCGTTTGGTATCACAGTCAACTGTATTGCTCCAGGTTGGTTCAAAACCTTCCAAAACCAAGTGCTTTACGAAGACCAAGATTGGGTCGAATACCTAGTTGATCGAATTCCGCTCAAACGTCTAGGAAAACCACAAGATCTGGACGGTGCAGTGGTGTTTCTTGCTTCCGATGCTAGCCAGTATGTGTCAGGTCAAACCCTACTGGTTGACGGAGGTATGTCCACGGGATCAGTCCGTGCATTACCAAAGTCGTAACTGCTAGTTCTATCTAAAAAAAAGAGGATAGTAAAGTATGCCCTATTTCACCACTGAAGATAAGCAATTCTTCGAAAAAAACGGATACATCATTAAATATAATACGGTTCCTGATCAATTGATCCAAAGGGCAATCGATGTGATCTGGGAACATATCGATGCCGACCGTAATGATTCAGAAACGTGGATCAATGCAGGGCCAACAGGAAATCTGCCCTGTACCAATTATCCTGATGTCCAGTCTCTGCTGCATGATGGTCCCCATATCGACATGGCAGAGGAACTGGTTGGTAAAGGAACACTGAAGGTCGCCAATAATCCGTTCTGTAAAATGATCTATCCGACTGGAGAAAACGATTGGTCTCTACCTGAAAAAGGCCATATGGACGGTTATACAGTTAAAGGAGTTGTCAGCACTTTCACCCTTGGAATCACCATGAACCTGAATGATGTCGTCCATCGGTCTGGAGGGTTCACGGTTTGGCCGGGCACACATCTCATGGCGGCGAAATACTTTAAGACACATTCAATTCTTAATGGAATAGAAGCTTATACAAAACCGTTGCCACAACCGGTAGAGATCTTTGGGCCGGCGGGTACAACCTGTTTCTGGCATCATTATATGATGCACAGCGCCAGCAAAAATTGTGGTTCAAAGATTCGCATGGCCACGGTCAGCAGGTTAAGATGGCAAGACACGCATGATATTATGTTTGAAACACCAGATAATATGTGGCAATACTGGAATGGAATTGAGTGAACATAATGTACCTCAGTTTCAGTACCACTCTCTGTCCTGAGGCTTCTTTATCTGAAGCAATTCAACTTGCCCAACAGGCGGGCTTTGATCAGATTGAGCTTTTTCGGACCCGGACGCGAAGTTCGCCGGTTGATCCCAATATCTCCGTACCAATGGTTCGGCGTATGCTGGATTCAGCGGGTATCAGATTGTCTGGACTTAATATCCGGAACATCACTGGAAAAAGAGAATCTGGCCAACACGATCCATCTTATAACCTGAGACAGGTTGAATGGGATATTCATCTTGCACGCGCTCTGAAATTGAATAACGCAAATACTAAAGGAGGTGATCGATCAGAGCAATCCTTGAAAGATCTGATCGAAGGAGTAAATACGCTGCTCAACAGAATTCCTGACATCACACTCAATCTGGGGAATCATCACGGCAATCGGCTTGAAAACCTTTCCGACTATCGCCTAATCATGCCGGATTTAGATTCACGAGCTAGGATTTTACTGGATACAGGGCACCTATTAACTGCAGGCGAAGATATCCTTAAATTTGCTGACACCTTCGCAAACCGAATCGGAGTGGTGCATTTGCGGGATCAGGTTGACGACCACCCCGTCCCTTTTGGCAAAGGAAACTTGCCTTTTGATGACCTGATGAACCTTCTCAAACAAGCGGATTACCGTGGGCCTTTAGTGGTAGAACTGGAAAATGTGGATTGGGCTTCTCCAGTTGAAGCAGCAGAAACAGCCCACAACTTTGTAGAAAGCTTATTAATGGATTGAGTCTGGCTGATCAATTACAATTTTCGGTTACTTCAAACTAAGATCGAAATTCTCAGCCCTCATACTGAGTCACATATAATGACAATCTGGGACGGTCATTTCTGGTATTGCGATTCTGAAAACCAGATTGTTTGCCGATTGCCTTTACCCTAGAATGAATAGGTGTTTTGCGCTTGGCCATCTGAATTCAGTGATCACAATCTAATTTAGATCAATCAACCAGCCACCTTTATGAATAAAGGGAAATTGATGCGACTTCATAACATGCAGATTCATAGTGCCCTCTCTCAATGCGCATCTGATGAAATGACAATGGAACGAATCATCAGAGAGGCAGAAAAAGCTGGGCTTGAAACCATTGGGATTTCCGATCATATCGACTATTTAGATCCGTCTCGGGAGCAAAAATTATTAGAAAACTTTAGTATTCGAGATAAACTTTGTCCGCCCATCAATGTTCAGATAGGTTGTGAAGCGTCACAAATAGATCAATGTACTATTGCCGTTGATATTGCGACCGCGCAGCAACTTGATTTTGTCTTGGTTGCTTCCAATCACTATCACCTCAGTCACGTGGAAAACCCGATTGACAGAAGTCCGTCCGCGTATGCACAGCATCATCTGCAGATGATTGAAGGAGCGATTGACTGGGGATACACGACTATTATTCCACACCCGTTTTTGTTAACCAAGGTCCGTAATGTAAATCATTCGGCTGTGCTAGCTAGCTACGATCGACATCAACTCAAGCGTGTTTTGTCCAAAGCAGCTAAAAATCAAGTAGCCTTTGAACTCAACCCACGTCACCTGAAAAATAGCCCAAATTTCTTTAAAGAACTGATAAACTTGGGCCAACAGGTTGGGCTCAAATTTGCCTTGGGTACCGATGCCCACAAGCCACATGAAATAAAATATGATCAAATAGATCTCCAAACTCTGAACCAAATTGGTGTTCGTCAAGAGCACTTGCTAGCAATATAAAGAAAAAATAAAATCCGATATCAGCTTAAAATTGCATTGGAGAATATCAAGTTAAAAAGTACAGTTATTTACCAAAAAAAGAGGGTAGGTGTAAAGAGATTCCATGAACCAAGAAAACAATATTGTGACTAGATTAGGTCTCTGCCAGAGAATTGAACAGTTGCCGCAAGTAGATATTGGACATTATCCTACCCCATTAGAACCGTGTCCGCGTCTGTCGGAAGCACTAGGTGGGCCAAGAATATATATTAAACGGGAAGATTGTTCAGGAGTAGCCTTCGGTGGAAATAAGATTCGCCAGTTGACTTTTACCATTGGTGAAGCCATACATCAGAATGCCGACACGATCGTACATGGTGCGACCACACAATCGAACCACTGTCGCCAAGCTGCGGCGGTGGCCGCACAACTGGGATTGAAATGCTACCTTCGTCTTTCTCGTGACCACAAGAGTCTGGTGCAAGGGAATTTACTTTTGGATCATCTGGCTGGTGCGGACGTCGAATTGGTCGATGCACCATTCGGCCCTGAACTGGATCTCGTTAAATATGCTTTAGCGGATAAATTACGGTCGGATGGTCTCAGACCTTACGTAATCGCGGCACCCCAGTCCACTGCTCTAGCAGCTGTTGCTTTCTCTTGGTGTATAGCTGAAATCCATAAGCAACAGCAGGAAATGGGAATCGAAGCTGACCTAATCTATGCTGGATCAGCAGGTGGAACACAGGCAGGATTAATCCTCGGATCAAAAGCATTGGGTATGAAGTTACAACCAGTAGGTGTAGCACCAATTTACTGGGAGGATAAAATTGATCGTATTCGGCAGGCAGCTAACAATGCAGCCAAACTCTTGAATCTAGATTTCCAGATAGCTGATGACGAAATCAGTAATACTGATGCTTATATCGGCCAAGCATACGGTGTACTGACCCCGGAATGTATTCAAGCGCTGAAAATTGTTGCGCAAATGGAGGGCATTTTTCTCGATCCAGTTTATACTAGTAAAGCCTTTGCTGGCTTGATTGATCATATTCGAAAAGGCAAGATTTCTTCCGATCAAACGGTGATTTTCTTGCATACCGGTGGGACACCAGCGCTGTTTGCCTATAATCAGGAATTGACAGACGTTCCAATCTAACTGATTTCATAGCCTTTCTATACTTTCATCTAAGTCTATTGGTCAGATAGTTGATTTCAGAGTGCGAGTTGGGAAACGGCTTGCAAAATCCGAAAAACTTCTCGGCGTCACGTTGGACTTCCCTTTTTAACTTGGGATAATAATTCAGAATGCCTCATATCACGACGATGTCAGGGAACTGACGAATACTGGTACATGCACAAGAAGGCTCGCTGTTACGGACAACACCATCAGTACAGGCTTCATAATTTCAAGCAGTGCGTGCTGCTCTCATCAGCAACTACAGCCTCAACAGGCAACACACCATCCAGATCCAGATGCTTAAGGTCTGCATAAAACTGCACTCAGACAATGATACTCAAAACTTTTATTTGAAGCATTATCAGGGGTTAGAGTATCTCAACATGGCTATCGCTCAGGTCACTGATATCCCACTATTGCTGGAGGTCCTTCCATTCATCAACAGGCTAAACAGCAGCTGCATGACTATATCCGCACTTATATCCAACCTCTAATTCGGACCGGTAAACAGATGAATTTGAACGATATACTGCATCATGTTACTATCAGAAGACCTAAGCTGGTTCAACAGCTTGGAAATCAACAGGTACACCATATGCTTTCCAATCTCATTGAAGTCAATCAGTTGCTATCATTTATTTCTTAAAATCGTTCATGTCTAAATGTATTACTAACAATTAGAAAGGGGATAGAAAATGATTCCAAATAATTATCCAATGGCGGCTCTGAATTTAATCTGCTTTGCTCTGATATTTACTTCTCTTACTCAGGCTGAAATTAAGCCCGAAAACATCGTCGGTATCTGGCTTTTTAATCAGGGTGCAGGTAAGGTGGCTCAGGACTCTTCTGACAATGGGATTGATGGCGAACTCAAAGGAGGCGTAAAATGGGTTAATGGGAAATTCGGCAAAGCTCTCCTTTTTCCTGGTATCGATCAGAATTTTGTCGAAGTCCCGCATGACGATTCTCTAAATCTTACCTCCTTCTCCTTCACCCTCTGGATCAAGATTGAAGCTACCGGAAGCTATCAAGCTACTTTTATTAAGACTGCTAATGGACTGTTGGAAAATTACAGCGGGTATATCTATGCGGGTAGAAAGGTCTTCTGGACTCGATTTACCAGTGGTGGAAATACCAAGTGGGGATTCCAGAAATTTGGAACTTCCATAATAACTGATGATAAATGGCACCATCTGGCTGGGACTTATGATATGAAATCTGTCAAGTCATATGTAGATGGGGTGGTGGAGGCAGAGGCTCCATTTGATGGAAAACCAGACTTCAGTCCTGGAGCATTAAATATTGGGGATTGTCCTGGGTTCGCATACCCTGTTAAAGGCATCATGGATGAGGTTGCCTTGTTCAATGTGGCCTTTGATAAGGAGACTATTAACATTATCATGACTAAGGGACTTGAAGGAGCAGGAGCACTTGCTATTTCATCTGCAGGGAAATTAGCCTCTGTCTGGGCAAGGATTAAAGCCAGGTAAATCAACATATCTCAACGTAGCTATGGCTAATGGGTCATCCATCAACAGGCTAAAGCTACAGCAATACATCCGCACTATATTCAACCTCCTCTCCTGCGGGCTGGGAAACAGGCTTTTCTTTCGCAGGACATACGGCTTCAGGTGAACAGCAGGAGACCTAAGCTTGTTCAGCAACTGGGTACACAACAAGTGCAGTGTCCTACCGTAAGATTTCGGAACATCTATTTCAAAATGGATATGCAGATGAACGAGGAAATTGATACCACATAAAATCTATGACTCAACAATAACAAGGTGAGATAGTCTTATGGAACTAGAACAAGCAGTAATTCAATACCAGTTAAAGAAAGGAATGAAAGAAACGGACAAATGGATGTATTTGCTGATAGAAAAAGTGCGTATTCCTGTCTTTCCAATGCTATCCTCCATTAAATCAAGTATTCATACATGATGCTCATCACCTAATCACAGGTTTCAACACAAGTTTGAAAGGAAAAGGTCAAGTACTGGCATGGACGATGGCAAGTGGTGGTCTTGGACAGGAATCGGAGACCTTGTCATTCTTAATCATGTTTAGCCCTTTAGAGGTTTGGAGGGCTTTTAAACTAGGCCTGAAACAGCATAATTTGTTCAAGCTTGATATTAAACAGGTAAAGAAAATGAACTATGAGACAGTTGAACATTACGTGAAGTCTAGAAGATAACCTTAACTAACCAAACACTCAGTACCAGCAGGGAGAAAACCATACTATCCCATCAAAACCCCTTTCCATTCCGTACTAAAAGATTCAATGTTTAATACATTCAATGTAATATCACAGGAACTAGGTCTATTTCTGTACTTTACTTGGAAAGTAAAAAAAACATGTATTTAAATTAAAACTTAAGTACAAAAGCATAAATCATTGGATTTGGGTGTCAAATATTTGGCACCCAAAGACTGGATGTGGGATTCCAGTAAAAAACATAACATAAGCAGCAATGCATATATAGCTACTTAAAGGATTTGATCTCTCCCCATCTAGCTGCAAGTTTCCCCAGGGGCGATGATACTGCTAGTTTGTCTGCTTCAACAAAAATGACTCGATACATCCCATCACCCCCGCCTTGCGATATTCCATCGAGCGTTACGTTGCCCTGTAGGATAAGGGTCGTTGGATTTGTATATCCAGTAGTCCGTTGGGGGATGGGGAGCGTATAGAACCACGGATTCTCTGGTTTTAGTGAATCCGTTACTAAATCATTTTTTTGGATTTTGCTTTCGGTCCTCCGGGGGATCCAACGCTCATCAAAGCCTATGTAGACATAGGCAGACTGGTCAATCTTGAACGTCCACTGAAGATCCAGATCTCCTACGGTATCCACCGAGGTCGTGATGTTGGTGAGTCCCAGATACTGTTTTGGAATTCCCGTCATAGTGTAGACTCTGTCATGGTAGAACTTCCCGCCTTCCTCCATTACTCCCACGACGAACTCCTCACCTGCGCTGCTCTTAGGATCGATGACCCTTACCTCTTCTGCATAGACGCTGAAGACCAACACACGCCACTAGGGCTACGCTTATCAAATACAAATACCGCGAAAAAACACCTCTAAACATTTTTCCCCCTACAGTTCACAAATACGCATGACGGTTTCATGAACCTAGTTGTGTTTCTCATATTTGGGTAGATTATAACAGTATCTGCTCCTACTGGTTAGCAAATTCTGGATGGTGCGAGGGGTCGTTGGCAAGACGGTGTTGGTGCCCTTTGTGTGGCCTACCACAACCACCTTCCGAATTTTAGGGTCAACCACTTCGGGTTTCGATGTGTGTCAGCATCCGAGAAATAATATGTAGATGTCGGTTGTATTTAAGTTAAAAACTAAAATACAGACAACTCCACTTGACCGTTTGCCATCGCTGAAAAGTCAAGGATACCCTAGGTCGGGGTTTGTTCACATATTGACAGACTCATCAATAGTATAGTTATATCTGTCGGCATGTCAGATTACAGCCGCACGAATCAAATGATCTATATCAATTTTGAAACAGAATCCGAAAACTAAGAGCCACCAGCACTACCTATCAAAGAGACATTATCATCCGCGGTCCAGACTGTATCAAAACCATGAATCCGTAGTTTACGCATTGGATGAACAACAATAACCATCCTCATTCACCCGATATCGCCTCTGGAAAGGGAAATTTCAGCGCGAGCTGATTGCTTACCTCAGGCCGCACGATTTTATATCCCTTTACAACTTTAGAACGGTACAACCGATTCCACTCTCTCTCGGCTTCACCAAGACGATCATCAAAGGATCTGCTAGCCTGATGAAGACTTTTGCCTTGACCTCCATAACGGCTAATTACTTGATAGGAATCCTGTCCCAATAAGTGCGTCAAATACAAATGATAAATCTTGTTTGACATTTCTTCCTGATAATAAAGATGGGCGACCTTCCTAGCTAGACATCCGTGATCAAAAGGAACAAAAATTGCATTTTCGGCAGAAAGATAGAAACAAATATTCTCTCCTTCAGCCAACAGAGATTGGTAACTTTTATAAACATAAGTAGATACCAAAGATGGGTCAAGCACCTGAAATTTTATCTGGTACTCAGGTTGACAACAAAGTTCATCCAAGATGACACTTAACGGCTCTTCTATTAGCTTTAGATCAGAGATTTGGATAGCGGTGTATTCTATCTGAAACCCCTGGGTTTTTGCTGCGGCTGAAATTTTTGTCACCCAATTGTTTAAATCTATCAGATCCATGTTAGCGACATAAAGATCTAGTTCCATCTGATGTTACCTCCATTGAATGGAGTAGTATGCTTGTTTAATCACATACCGCAGAACATCGAACTGGTGAAGCATTCGACGGTGCCTATATATTCGCTTAACGGAGTTCCGAAGAACTTAGGCTAGTCAGCCCAGAACACCAGAAAACAGGGTTCCACATGAACCATGTTGGATCGCTGAATACTAAATTATGAGTATTTCTCAACAATCACCTGCAAGTATTTATAAAAACTAGAATTTTCAAAACAACAAAAGAAAAACCTCCTGACACCGATAGAAAGCGTATCAACCCCAACATAAGCATCAGGAGACATAAGTTAAAACCCTGCTTTTATTTTCCCCCAGGTTCATCCCAGACTTCAACTTCGTCATAAGAAACAAGGCTTTGACCTCCGCCATTTCCTGAAGAACCGTTCAATCCTGGGTACCCTTCTCTAGTTCCTCCCAAACCGATTTTAGAATCAATTTCTGCAAGCCATTTTTTTGGCTCCTTTTTTCCGTCCTTCCAGATTTTTGCGTACATTTTATCCTTTGCGTCTATCTGGAGTTGAAACCAGTACCATCCCTTTACATCCCATTCGTATTGGACAAGCGGGCCCCAGGGCCCCAAGCGACATGATCATTCAGGAAAGCAGCTCCAGTCCTTGGCTTTGCCACTCTATGATCACTAAACAAAAAACAAAGCCCGTTTCCCGCCAGATTAACTCGAACCGAAATACCGCTTCTCGCGTATGCGCCTGATTCCCATTCGTCCACTCTCAACTTGGCTTGGATGGTAATGGCTTTGGGATACTCTCTGTCGACGATGATAGCATGGCAAACATCCCCGACACTTTTCTTCGTCTGGGAGAGAGCCCCTCCTTTTTCAACCCACTTTGGGTCCTGGCCAGTGAACTTAAAAGCTTTGTCTATCTTTCCATCCCCGAAATCATCAAGGAAAAGCGTCTTAGCGCTGGCGATGAAATTTCCTTCCACAAAGGTTTAAAAAAGCACCAGAGACGTAAAAAAAAGGAGGGAGAGAAAAATTCTACAGGTTTTCATGACTTATACTCCTTGTTAGGTGTCTATCTGAACAGTAATGATAAGGATAAAGTTCCCAACAATTTCTGATGCCATTTTAAATTCTTTCATCAATGGCAATAATAAAAAAATTGGTAGCTTCTACTACCAATTTCCTGGCTGATATTTATTTTACTATATACATCAGCATCGAAGTCTACCAAAGCAAAAACGATAGACGTTCCACATGAACCATGTGGGTCCATAGTAACTATAATAACAAACACGCATAAATGTATCAACTTGACCTTCTTTCAACCTCCAGTTCTGCAAAATCCCCAAGGGGTTGACGGAAATCTGGTCGCCGTCTGCCTTGTACAAAAGTTATAATTTAAATACAATTGTTAGATTGTGCAATGTTTGCTATAACGCTATAAACCTATCAACTGATTTTGAGCCGAATCCGTTTTTGGCAGAGAACTCAGCCCTACATGGTTCTATCGAAACGATTATCGACAAGATCGATTTGAGTTTTAATTCCGGAGGTAACAATCATGAGGATTACTCGGATGCCTCTTTTAACGCTGATGTTTCTCATCGGGCCTTTGATCAAACACGGGCAAGATGCTAAGCCAGTCCTAGCACTCTCGTCCGATGACGGGAAAGTCGCCCGTGACCTGTCTGAAAACGGGTTTGATGGCAAGGTAGGCGGATAAGAAGTCAGTGAGGAGAAAGTGGTTTCGAATTTGCGACTGAACGTTTGGTTCCATAAAATTCGACCTTCAGTTTTCGGTCAAAATCGAGACTAAGAGCCTCCTTGCATCTTTCACCCATTGAGTTCTCCAATTTGGTATAATGATAACTCAATCGAACGCCTTTCATAAGCTTTATTCTAACAAATTTTACTTTTGCACGACTTCAGCTGGGAAATCCGAGATAATTACGCTTGCTGTCCCACTAAGAAAGGGTTTCAATTTTATTGTGGAGCGCAGTTTTGTTCGTCATCGTCCTCGTTGACCAAACCAATCTCAACCAGTCTGCGATACAGATAGTCACCAGCGGTAATTGATTCATACCGTAACTCGTTTCCAGTTTTACCCAAGAACTCCTTTCTAGGGCTCAGATCAATATCGTTACGTGGATGGACGAACATTGGAATGGAGAAGCGGTTGGAGGTAACATCTTTAGGATTCATGACTCGATGTTTGGCTGACTTAAACAAGCCATTGGTTAAATTTTGCATCATGTCTCCAGAATCGACAATAATATATTGGTGATTTGCGCCAACAGGAATCCAAGAACCGTTCTGATCCATTATCTCAAGCCCATCTGCAGTAGAACCGCAAAGGAGAGTAATCAGGTTAATGTCCTCGTGTGCTGCTGCCCGGACACCATCAGGACACTGATTACTGGCAAGTGGAGGATAATGGACAACACGCAATATGGTGTTGCTATCTTCTGACATTTCAGAAAGCCAATGCATAGGTTGATCAAGATATAGTGAGCAGGCACCAAGCAATTGAAAGGCACATCGTTCGAGTTGGAGATACAAGTTCTTGAAGTCCTGTTCAAAACCATCAATCTCCGTTGGCCAGATGTTGTGCAGAAACAGGGGATAGAGAGGATAATCAGGAGTCAAGGTCCGTCCAATCTGGTAAAATTCCTTTAGATCTGGCCAAGTACTATCCTTGGCATGCTCCCGTCCAAAATGGGTATATCCACGCTGACCATTAATCCCCTGTTTCCCATAAGCACCCTTCACACTCTCCGGCAGGCTAAAGAATGCTGCCGCGTGATCGTAGCAACGAGAAACGAGGTTGGCATCCACACCATGACCAGTCAAAATAAAGAAGCCAATCTCAGCCAGCGCATCTCCTATCGTCTGAACGAAGGTCGCCTGGCGTTGCGACTCATTTGAAGTGAAATCATTTAGGTTAACTTGGGATATTACACCGGACATTGTGTCTCCAATGGAAAGACATATATAGATAAATAAAGAATAAGATTTATGTAACTGACGATTCCGATGGTTCTCACTTATTCTAGCATATACCAGATACAAAATACTGCTGTTTCCTGCTTGGATTCATCTTAGTACAAGTGTATGATATGTTTCTGATTTTCCTTGTAACTAGTGGCATTCTTGACTACCATCAGATAGATATATTGAGATTATGAAGGAGATTATGTGATTAATGCGTAAATCGAAACGTAAGATTACTAAAATTTTTGACTGTTTTGAGACAACCGAGGGTGATAGTGTACCGGTTACACGCGCGTTTCCTGTTTCCGGGCGAATGCAAATTGATCCTTTTTTGCTTTTCGATCATTTCGGCCCAGTGCATTATAATCCAGAAGAAGCCACAGGCATACCCGCCCATCCGCATTGTGGTTTTGAGGCCATCACCTTCATATTAAACGGAGAAATTGAGCATAAAGATTCTTTTGGTGGACAAGCCAATATCAGATCTGGTGATGTACAATGGATGACCACTGGTTCGGGTCTAATCCACTCCGAGTTGGCTACTGAAACGTTCAGGAAATCGGGAGGAACGCTGGAAGGGTTACAGATTTGGGTCAACTTACCTCAGGTCCATAAAAACGTAGATCCATGCTATCAACATGTGCCAGCAGAAATTATACCGACCATCGACCTGCAAGATAATGCTGGTTACATCAAGGTCATCGCCGGAAAAGTAATGGGTGTGTCTTCCCAAGTAAAGACCTTCTCACCTATTTCCATTTTTAAGGTTGAGCTTTCGCCTGATGCTACCGTTGATCTGGATGTGAAAGAGAAACACACAGCCTTAATCTATGTCTTAGCAGGTGCAGTAGGGTTACAAAATTCAGCAGAAATGGCAGTAAAAGGACAGATGATTCAGTTTGACAGAGATGGAGATCTTTTATCCCTCCACACTAGTACCTCATTGAATCCTGTTTCGTTAATAATCTTGGCTGGTCAACCCTTGAATCAACCTTTGGCACGTTACGGACCCTTCGTGGCCAATACGGAAGCAGAAATCAGAAAAGCTATGCTTAGCTACCAATCCGGCAGAATGGGACAGCTTTAGTACCGCTTCTGAATAGGTAACATAAAGGCTAGGCTAGATCTCCCACAAGATAGTAGAAATCCAGCCTAGCCTTTTCAGTAATCAGCAACCCGTTAAAAACTAAAATGTTGGCACGGAAACTTCAATTTCTCGTCCGCCCGCCTCTGACGAGTCAATAACACCTTGAATAATAACGTTGGTCAACAGCACTCCATCCGGATCAATCGGAGAAGGCTTACCTTCACGAACGGCATCAATAAAGGCTTGATCCTCACGTTGGAAGACATCGACAGATTCGAATTCGGTAAAGGTTTCATCTTTGATCCGTCCACCTTCATCTCCATAGACAGTAACGCCTTCTTGCGGTCCACGCACCTCTCCAACACCCAGACGAAGGCCAGCTTGCTTCCCAAGAAAAATTGTACCGCCAAGAGAATCCATATTCATTTCCCAGCAAGTTTTGAAAACCATACGTGCACCGTTATCAAAAAGCACCCAACCAACGGCAAAATCTTCGACTTCTGTCTCCTTCAAGGCAGGATTCCAGGTATTATTAAGACTGAGCTCATTGGATGCGATGCCGGAAACCGCTATCGGTTTAGGATGTCCCATCAAATATAGGGCCGTGTCTAAAGCATAAATCCCGATATCTGCGGCTGCGCCTAAACCAGCAGTGGCTTTGCGGATGAAACTGCCTCCAGGGTTACCACGACGACGATCGGCAACCGTTTCTACATAGTAAATGTCGCCCAGGGTACCGGCATCAACAATTTCTTTGGCTTTTATCACTTGAGGGCTGTAACGAAGTTTCAGCGCCACCATCAGGATTTTCCCATTTTCATGAGCTGCACGCACCATTTCAGTTGCAGGACCAAGCTTGGCTTCCATCGGCTTTTCGCAAAGTACATGTTTGCCTGCTCGAAGTGCTGCCACTGTTGGGGCACCATGAATACCTGTCGGGGTACAAACCAGCACAGCCTCCAGTTCGTCCATCTCCAACATTTCATTATAATCGTTAAAGGTTTCTGAAATACCCCAGTTCTCTTTGGCTCGGTCCAGATTAGCTTGGACTAAATCGCTTACCGCAATAATTTCGGCCCCCTCAATGGACGCCATTGTTCGACAATGTGCCTGTGAGATACCACCAGCGCCAATCAGACCTAATTTGACTGTTTTCAATATTTTCTCCTAGGTTTTCCTATAATGAGCAGCGTTTACCACTCAATCCGTAAGCTCGATAATAATCGCTCATTCTACCGATTTATGTCTTTTCCGTCAATGGAAATGTTTTAGAATAATCAGTTTATTTTTGAATAACAAACTAAATGATATAAACAAAAATCCCAATGGTAAAATCTATGATAACTGAATTCTGAATTCTAATTTCTTATGCCAGATTTACTTTAAAATAAGGGTCTTGTTTTGAGCCTTCTTCTGTTTGTCTTGATAAACCAATTTCACCTTAACCCAATTCCACTCATGCAGCTTGGCACGCGTTAAAATGCTCTGTGAATACTTATCTCCAAGTAATTTTAGCTTTTGATAAGTGTCATTGGAATCATGCAGGAAAATTACCTGAACCTTTTCTAGGTAGTCAGGATCTTGACGAAACATGATATCGATATTATCAAATTTGTTGGGTAAGGATGTTTTCAGTTCCATTAAAAACCACTCCATCTGTGTTGGCGCATAAGGTTCGTTAGCAGGATGTTTAACAATTTTCCCGCTTACCCAAACAATACTAAGACTTGATAGAATCAGCGTAAAAACCAAAATCGCTCTTTTCATGGGTTCTCCTTAGTTCGTTTCCGGTGTCCTCCAAACCCAAGATAATCTCTCAGTACATTATCTATCTAAGGTTTCTAATTCCTTTTCGGTATTAATCTCCCGGTGTGTCAGGCGGTTTTGGTTGGGAATCGAAGCCGTAGATTCGATACATTTCGGGGGTTGCCCGATCGATTACTTCCGGCTTGAGATAATGTACGAAGTCGAACATCTGCTTGAGAAATGAACGACAGCAGAAACAGATCAGTGCAATTCTCGGTTCAGTTGTTTGATTGGCACCCGCTGCGTGCCATATTGCTCCGTTGAAAAGAAAAACAGATCCTTTTTTGGCGGCAAGGCGCATTTCTTCTGGATCGTTCATTAAGTCTGAAGGTGGTTTTTTCAACCGGCGATGGCTAGTTGGTACAAAACGGGTGCCTCCATTCTCAGGAGTAAAATCATTTAAAAGCCACAGGGAATTAACAAACATGGGAAACCTAGGAAGCGGTTCCGGCATCTGTCCTAGTGCGTTATCGACATGATAAGGACCATCTTTGGCTTCAGGAGAAATGATATTTGAAGTTAAGGTGCTCAGTGTGTAATCCGATCCAAGCATGTACTCAAAGTAAGGTACAACTTTCGGATGAGCAACCAACTTCTCAAACAGCTCACCTTTATTCACCAGCCATCGGACTAATTGGCCCTTGTTTTCTGTATGCAGATTAGCAGTTTTATCTTCCTTCTCCAGTTCCGCTAATTCCAGCAGCCGTTTCCGATAAACGTCTATTTCAGCGTTTGACAGCACATCAGGAATGACGATGTACCCTTGTTCATCCAATTGACGCTGTTGTTCGGTAGAGATTCTCATCTTTCTTTCTTCTATTCAATTTTCGATGAGCGTTATCATTGAACATACCGGATTTTCACCAGACTAGACAAAGCCATTAACTCAGGGACATTAAATTCTTCCAGCAACCCGAAGCAAAACAGGGCAGGATAGTCTTCATAATCAAGATGGTGTTTAACCAAAACCTTTAGATCAATAAGTGCATCAGTTGCATTAATCGTCTTTATCCGTCCCGGACTTAAACCACTGGTTGCCAGCGCAACGATTCCCGAATTCCATCCCTGACTCTGCAGTGAGACCTGAGAAATTTGATATTTTTGACATACCCATTCAACAAGAGCTTGAAGCTGACGAACCTGAATTCCCAATGGTCTTTGTCCGACCGTAGCAATTAGCATAGCATATTGCCACGGAGAGATTCCTGTCGGGATTGATTCTCCCATGAATAGCAGATCAACTGTAATCACTATACTTCCAAGTGAAATTTGCCTTTGAATCCAATCCTCCATCTGAGTTCGCCCTCCATCAGCCACCGCGATGATAATGTCTTGATCTTGTGGTTGATCCAAACACAATACCAGCATGGGTAGAGTCAATTGATCTGCGGTCATCAGTTGATATTCTTCAATAGTCACTGAGTTCGTAGATGCCTGTCGGACAAGTTGATCTGCCGTAATTCCGCCATCAGCTAAAGGTGCTAGACGTAGAACTTGGTGAAGCCGGTTTCGGGCAGATTCTTGCCATTGTTGCCGTTCAGTATTGCTGGTCGTTGGTACTGGATATTTTGGTAATGAATCCAAGCAATTTTCGGCTAGTGTGAAGAAATTCGCGTTTCCCTCCGGGAGACCAACTGTTAGCTGCTCGGCGGTTAACAGCTCCGTCTCTGATGGAATTTCGTCATCGGTTGAACCAAGCAGGGCGTAGTGCTGTTTGACAAAACGATAGAATTGTTCCCGATTATCAAGGTCATAGTTGTGCGTACCCGGATTTTTGTTCTCATAATAAACAAAATCGGCTGTCCTTTCAAAGAGATGGTAAAATGGAATCGCAGGATGATAAACAGCTAATTTAGCCCGTTCCGCCACAAAGCAACAGTCGTCTTTCTGATTATAGAGTAAAAGAGTAGGGCGCGGAGCCAGCATTCCTGTCAAATAAGTGTAATCAGCAATGGAGACCAAATCGGTCGGGTTCTGCTCTAGATCCCCAATATCGGAGCGGTAATCGATACGGTTTTTCAGATCAATATAGCCTGCATTGGGAGCAGAAAGCGATATTCTTTTATCTAAGGCACTCAGTATGATGGTTTGCCAGCCTCCTCCAGACAACCCTGTCATACCAACACGGTTTAGATCAGTTGACGGATAATCATACAAAACATCTAAACCACCTCGCATAGCCAAGTAAAAGATTGAAAGCCCACTCATACCACATAAATCAAGGTAGGCCATGCGGTTATGCCTGTAATCCTCGCCAGCCAGCTCACCAAAATAGAACCACTCAGGATGCAAGGCTAAGATTCCTTTTTTTGCCAAGTTAATACACCGGAGTTGTTCGTAATCAGTGGATTTTCCGGGGGGACCAACATGTCCATTGACATTGAGAATTGCCGGAATTTTCTCTTGATTTTGAATCGGTTCATACAATAACGCGGGGATCCACAAGCCCGGTAGCGCATGATAGCGTAATTTCCGGATTTGATATCCCGGACCGATCTTCAGAGTATCCCCCCATATGGTTTCAGCTTTCCAATCAACCCATTCTTGTGGTATTCCGCGAAAGACTACCTGTTCCAGGATCTCCTGTCGCAGTTCTGAAACCTGACGTTCCCAAGTAATTCGATCCGGCACAGTGAGTGGAGGAATCAGCTTTTGAATATATTCGCCAATTTCTGCTCTAACTTGCCCCGGGGCAATGATTGATTGCTTAAGCCAATCACTAATTTCTAGCGAGTTTGCCTTAGGTGCACCAAAAACTATTGTAGTCAATGATGAAAAAGTCAGCATTACCTATTTTCTCAACATGAAAATAAATTAAGATTAAAAACTTGTTCCGCTGGTGAAGGTAAAATCCCTGACTTTAAGGGAGGGAACATAGGAAGAACCGTGGACACGTTTGGATTTTCCAAACATCTCTATATTGTTTATTACGTTGAGTGGACTCTCGTTGAATCGCAGATTCTTGACGCCATACTGGATAGCACCATTTTTAATCCAGAAAAGCCCATCGCGAGTCATCCCGGTGAGTAGCAACTTCATTGGATCAACAAATCGGATATACCAAAACCGAGTGATAAGCAACCCTTGATCAACTGATGCGATCAATGCATTCAGAGAGACATCTGTTCCGTCCATGATAAAATTTGTTGGAGAACCAGTGTAAGCATGACCAGTATGTTGCGCCCAGTAACGACTGTAAGCAAGGTTTTCCAGAATACCCTGTCGAATCCAATAGACGTCTGCGGTCGGAATACCGTTATTGAAAAAAGGTGACGCAGGACATGCCGGGTGCTGAGGTTGACTGTAGATTTGTACCTGATCAGTACCAATTTTCCTGCCTTCCCGTTCAGAAAAGGCACTTCGACCTTCATCAGCGGCCTTGGCATCCATGCTATAAAAGAGATAGCTTAACAGTCCAGCAACAGCCGAAGGTGCCATAACCACCGTATATTTTCCGGGTGGAATCTCCTTAGGCAACTGACCAGTTAATGCTTTCTGACAAGCGATTTCAACGGTTTCCTTAGGGTCAATCTGATCCAAGGTTTCACCCACCGATTCCGCCCAGCCTGAACTACTGGAGGTTATGACAGTATTGGTATAATTGGCAGTACTGCGGCGATGGAACCCGATCATTCCCTGAGAATTGGCAATAGCATCGAACTGATACCCGGTGGCAAAATGCCCAGCGAGTTGTAATTTTTGCCGTTCGCAGAATTCGATAGCATCTTTCACAGCCTCAGCCCGCATTTGAGGAGATACCCTAGCTGTGATTTCATCGTATGCCGGAATCTCTATGTATTCGCTAGGGTCAACAGGTGGTAAATATTCTGTGTCCAGTTCCGTGTGTGTAGCGATCTGTTCTGCCCGACCGACGACTTCCTGAAGAGAATCCGAATCTAATCGGTTGGTACTGGCATGTCCAACTTTTTGACCGAAAGCGGCTGAGACATGGAGTGTTACGTTCCTTTGAACAGTATTTTGTGTAATGGTGTTATTGGCAAATCGGGTGTTGGTTTCAGTACCGCCGTGAAGCGACAATTCAAGATGATCCGATTGCCTAAAAGCAAGTGTCTGAGATAGAACATGTTCAGCCTGTTGACGTTCCATTATGTTTCCCTCATAACCTGATTGTTCTTAAGCAATTCATTGCGTTAACCCAACGCTGATTCCCCGAAAGCGGGCGGGAGCAGCACCATGAGTCATTTGAGAGATCTGCATGGGGTCGCCTTTCCCACAATTCTGGACACCGTTCGGCACCCAGAACCGTTGGTCACAAATGGCATCACAAGCATTCCAAAATTCTGTTGTCATTGATTGGTAAGTCACATTTTTCAGCATTCTAGTGATTTGACCGTTTTTAACTTCCCAAAAAGCGTCACCCCCAAATTGGAAGTTACAACGCATTTGATCAATACTAAAACTTCCCATACCCTCAATATAGATTCCATCTTTGGTGTCGTTAATTAATTGATCTAGCGATATTTGCTTTTCCCCCGCCTCCAGACTCAGGTTGGGAATGCGTACGATAGGAATACCGCTCCAGTGGGAAGCACGGCAAGCGCCATTACTACGATCCAGATTGATTTCTCCCGCCACTTCTCGGCTGGTACCATAGCCAACAAACAAGCCATCCTTAACAATATTCCATCTTTGTCCCAGCACACCATCGTCATCAAAACCGTGAGTAGCTAATCCGTTCGCAAGAGTGTTATCCGCCACAAAATTTACGATGGGAGAACCATACTCTAATCGGTTCAACAGATCAGGAACGGCAAAACTCCGACCAGCTAGACTCTCTTCATATCCAAGAACCCGATCCAGTTCCGTGGCATGACCGACTGATTCGTGTATTGTCAGCGCAAGATTGAGTGGATCGAGGATAAGATCCTTCTTACCTACAGGACAATCAACTGCCTGAAGGTGTTCGATAGCTTGTTGTGCGACTCGATCAGTGTTTGCCAGCAAATCGTCAATATCAATGTTTTCGTAACCCATGGTACGCGGCGGAGGTGCGTAAATACGACTTTTGGCATCCCCTTTGCCGACGGCAGTTGCCTGATATCTTGCTGAAGCAGTGAAAACCAAACTCTGTAAGATAGAACCTTCAGTATTGGCAAAAAAACGCTCCTCCTTCCGCAGATCCATTAATGCCTCGGCTTTTTGAATTCCTTTGTGTCTCAAGAGCGAACGATTGATTTCTAGTAGCAGACCAATCTTTTGATCAATTCCTACTGAGAATGGATCAATCTGATACGGTGTGGTAAATGTTTCTTGATGAGTAGGTTCCGGTATCAGACGTACTGGTTTCTGGAGTGTGGTCGCGCTCGCATTGGCAATGACTATTGCCAGTTTGGTAATTCGTTGGATTTCCTCGCGATTAATCTCACTGCTTCCAGCAAATCCCCATGCCCCTTTAGCAACAACACGGACACCAAATCCGACATTTTCGCTGTCGGTAATATTATTGACACGTTTATCTTCAGCATTGAGCAATTGACGTTTGTAATTTGCGATACGAATATCGGCGTATTCTGCTCCTAACCGATGAGCAGCATCCATTGCCACTTGAGCCAACTCGTTCATGAATAAAGCTCTCCTTTTAGAGATTATCAATCATAGCATCGCGGTATCAAACTGTCAAGGAAGACGGCAGGAAGCAAATTCTGCACTTGTCTGTCTAAATCCACTGTGCTATATTTTTTGACAGACAAAAGTTAGGAAAAAATGTGGTACAACACCAAAATGTCAAGAATAGAATTATTAGAAAATCAATGGTCGAAAATTCTACAAGTTTCTCACTAGTCGTCGCCAACTTTACCTCGAAAACTCTGATGACTGACAGCGTTTGATTGAAGCCATCTTGTCGATGGCTCGCAACGTCGACTTCTTCTCCAACCCTGTGGCAATCGTAACAGCGTCTGCAAACGTTTCGCTCGATGGTGTAAAGAAGGTGTCTTTGACTGCATGCTTCATCAATAACCATTTTAAATTAGGTTAAGTTCAAGTCAATTCTCAACCAAATTGATTGTATATTGGCAAATTAAGGAAGAAACTTTAGATTAAAAGCGGAAGAAAACAAAAAAGATGTATTGTGTGTGGGAAAAGGAAGAATGAGAAGTAAATTCAGGTTGTATGAAAGTGACGTATTGATTGATAAAGCAGCAAGCACAACAGTTGATTCTATTGATCAGCTTAAAGTTGCATTTAAGTTAAAACTGAAATACAACCTGAATAAAGCACTTACAACGAAAGATCAGTAAATAGCATGCTCAAGAATATCATCGTGTTGATGGCAATGAGATTGCTTTTTATTGGATGTAGCAATGATGAAGAACCTAGTGAGATAAAATATCCAACACGAGAAATAACTTGGGTGAAGGATGGATCTAGAATGATACTGTTACCAGCCAGTAATTTCGAAATGGGCAATTCCAATAATGAACCTGATATTTTAATGGAGCATTCCCGTCCCATTCATACTATTAAACTTGATGCTTTTTACATTGATGTACACGAAGTTACAGTCAGACAATTCAAAAAGTTTATTGATGATGCCGATTATACACCATCCGCAGTTGCTAATTATGAAAAATCACTGGAAAAATACTGGGCAGAAGTTTCTGAGATATCACCAACGGATCACCATCCAATAGTTTACGTCAGTTGGTATGATGCTGTAACTTATACTAAGTGGGCAGGCAAACGACTACCGACGAAAGCAGAATGGGAATATTCAGCCCGTGGAGGTTTGATGAACAACCGTTATCCATGGGGAAACGAGATTACTAACGATAACGCTAACTATCTTGGAACAGGAGGGCGCGATAGATGGGATGAGGAAACTGCACCTATTGGTAGTTTTGATCCTAACAGCTATGGGATTTATGATATAGCAGGCAATGTTTGGGAATGGTGCTTTTGGATGAATGGCAACAGGATTTCTATACTCGAAGTCCAATATCAAACCCAGTGGCGGGACATGCTAGCGTTGATGACATAATGAAAAATTACAAAGGCATAAAATCGCACCGTGTACTTCGTGGAGGTTCCTGGATCAGCCCTAAAGAGAATCTTCGTTTTGCCAATCGATACGTTACCTATGATTCTCCAGAAAACATGAGTCGATACGATGGGTTTCGTTGCGTGGCTGACGTCGAATGATAACCTTTCCATTAATAAGTTTAAAAATATAAACGTGCTTGTACTTAAACGCTTGGTGTGAGTTTTTTTAGCAACCTTATAGATTAATAGAGTTAACCCACTTTATCGAAGAAAATAAACCTTTCGGAAGAAATAGCACCTATATCTTAGTCGTTGATTGAGATCTCAATCAGCTTTAACGGATAACCTTATCAGCAGGAGATGATAAACGGTAGCCATAGATCTGTTTCTGACAACCCTGTATGTTTTGGTCAATTGACTCCATCAGAACCCAACCTATCGGAATTGGAAGAGGTCCGAGTGGGAAATTGACCCACAGCAAAGCCGTTACCCTCTTGATTTTTAGCCAGTGGAGCCGATTCCGTAGCGAAGGAGATTTCTACCGCTTGGCAGAGCAACAGTTGATCCCGTTTTTTCCCAACTTACCCTCTCGACCGCAATTGAACCCACAGTTTCAGCATCTCCATGGTAATGCCTGCGACTTCTTCCAACATTTGGTATTGACTCTGGGAACCGATGATGTGCTTTATGAAGCACTAGATGCAACCGCGGTTGTTGTTCGGGACGCCAAACGACGGGGAGAAAGTTGGCTGGTTGGAGAAGCCAACATCGGCAAAAGCAACCGGCTTGGGTGGTACAGAGGATTGAAATTACTCCTGTCTTCCACCTCTGAGGGTATTATCATTGGCTTCAGAATTCCTGAGATTGGAACGGCCAAACTCGGCTTGTATTACCCAATCAATAAAGGATTCAAGGGAAAAGAAAATCATCACCGATGGACAACAGCGTATGGTGCTACTGTCATCTGTCCATCCAAGAGAAATGCGTTGCGTCCATGGCCAAAGTCGCTCAGACGTTGGGTCGCTTCCATTCGGCAGATTGTTGAGACAGTTAACCACAAACTGGCCAATACCTTTCGACTTGATAGAAAACATCCTCACTGCATTTCTGGCGTTCGGACTCAAATTGCAGCCAAGGTTGCGCTGCATAACTTCTGCATCTGGCTCAACTGAAGTCTTTCTCGACCGAATCTGGCTTTCGCTGACTTATTAGGCAGGTCAATTAGTTCAGCCTGATATTTAGGTTAATTCACACCAAGCGTTTAAGTACATTGATTTAAGTATCAATAAGTAACTCCCACTTGCTATCTCTGTATCTTAATTCGTCTTGATTCCAAACCCCTCTATCAACATAAGTTCCACCAATACTAACAGCGACTTTAGACCATATTGGCATTTTGTTACTTCCCCCAAGACATTACTTCATTATTAAAACTTCACTATCACAAGAAGCAACATAACTACTCCAAGTATGATTGACAATATCAGCGGCTTTAAAAACAAGGCGAGACCAAAAGTAGAAACTAGAAAACTTAAGGAGCTAGGGGGGTTGTTGAAAAGATGAGTATCTATAAGAAACCAAGTATCAAAAACTAAAATCGGGAAAGCTTCTTCATTCCTAGATTCGAATTGAAGTTCCAATTTAAGATCAATAATAAGGTTATGAGTTAAATAATATAGATCTCAGTTCTTGCTTCTATTTCTAATGTACAATCCTGATCCGTAGCCCATTAAGATTAAAATAGATATCCCCTACTTTAATTTTGATCAGCCAGCCAACTTTGGTGTACCGGGCAATAAAAAACCAAAGTAGGAAATGGCTAATTGAGTAGTAGGTTACTGCATTCGAGCTTTTATTCCTGCGGGCAGAAATTCGGATACAATAATTACTAGTCGATCTTTAATAAAAAATGCTGACAATCTTAGAAAAAAGTAAGATAGTTAGAAAGTAGAGAAGAAACTCCCACAAGGGTGTTTGGGGAAGTGAAAAAGGCCTAAGCCAGATCAGCAAATTAAGAACCACACCAACAAACAAGAGTAGATTGACAATCTGCCTTTCGTTAAATGTTCTAATTTTATCTTTCAAAGAGGTTATTACCTCAGATGATGTATTAGTCATATTCCCTCCTGCCTGCTTTGATTTAAGTTAAAAACTTAAGGACAAGAAGTTAGACGAAAGGAGATGGGACCATACATTTAATCACTAAGTCCCAGTTTACCTTCAACCATAATTGGCTAGAATCATCTGGTGATGAGTTCGATGAGTCTAGTGAAGAA